>OFDG01000084.1_pt1 | contig 13225 bp, 14 predicted proteins | sample 1520381 | NCBI WGS metagenome assembly OFDG01 (sample SAMEA3696446, study PRJEB22514) | metagenome | biome: water; feature: marine; material: hydrothermal vent | place: Pacific Ocean | collected 2014-08-12 | depth 1521 m | reverse complement strand
ATTTCGATATTCGGATTTCGAATTTCTCAACTTTCGGAACTCCGAAAGTTGAGTTTCATAATTTTATTTTATTATTAACCAGCTTAAGTCAAAAAAACGCACGATATCATTGGCCACTGCCAGGCACATAAGAGCGATGAGAAAGCTCAGGCCAATTTTAGTGGTTATTTTTTGTAGCCTTTCATCCAGTGGATGGCCAATAATGATTTCAATAGTGTAAAAAAGAATATGACCTCCGTCCAGAACAGGAATGGGCAAAAGGTTGAGCAAGCCTAAATTGATACTGATTAAGGCCGTCAAAGCCAGAACATTAACTAAACCTTGATGGGCCTGGTCGCTGACCAATTTGGCGATCATAATTGGTCCGCCAATGGTATCTAAAGGTATGATACGTTCAACTAATTTGATCAATCCTTCAAGAGTAAGTTTGATCAGAGTCCAGGTTTGAACAAGTCCGGTCCAGGCTGCTTCTGACCATGAGAGCGGAATAAAAGTTGTTTGGCCAGACGCGGTAATACCAATTTGCGGGACCAAGATTTCTTCACCAAATATATTGCGACGTCTGGTAATTCTGGGTTTGACCGTCAGTTCAAGTACTGTATTTTCTCTCTGTATCTGCAAAAGAAGTGGCCTGCCTTTGTTTTGCCGAATAGCCCTGGCTAAATCGTCCCAATAGGGGGTTTCCTGGCCGTTTACTTTTAAGATCATATCTCCAGATTTAAGACCTGCGACCTGGGCCGGGCTATTTTTCGTCACCTGACCTATTTCCGGCAGAATCTGTATTTGGCCGTTGGCCCAGAAGATTCCCCAATAAATGAGCCAGGCCAGGACAAAATTAAAAATAGGCCCGGCACTGACCACAAGAATTCTTTGCCAGGCAGGACGAAGGGAGAAACTTTCCCCGGGGCCAAATTCTGGAGGAAGCTCAGTACCGGCTGTTTCGCCGGCCAGGTGAACATAGCCTCCCAGGGGGACAGCGGACAGGCGGTAGTCGGTTTTGCCAGGCTTAAACCCAAAAATGCGGGGACCAAAACCCAGAGAAAAGGTAGTCACCCCGATGCCCAACATCCTGGCTACTAAAAAATGGCCCAGCTCATGGAAAAATATGAGCAGACCCAGGACGAAAACAATGGCAACAGCGCTCTGGAGCATATCTATCATTTCCTTAATTTTTTGATTTCTGAGTTATATAACCTAATCATAGCGAATACACTCGCTGATTACAAGCTGGCGGGTGCGCGCATCTAACTCCAGGATTGTCTGTAAAGAATCAATTTCCTGGCCTTCATGTTGATCCAGGGCCCTGGAGATGATTTCTGGTATATGTAAAAAATTGATTTTTTCCTGCAAAAAAAGCTCCACAGCAATCTCATTGGCTGCATTGAGAACGACCATATAGCTTGGACCAGCTTCTAATGCTTTTTTAGCCAGCCCAAGGCAGGGGAATAGTTCTTCATCTGGTGGCTCAAAGGTCAGCGTGCCAATCTGGGCCAGATCAAGCGGTTTAAGATCAAGTGTTACGCGGCCTGGATATGCCAGACAATAGGCAATGGGTATTTGCATGTCCGGGATACCAAGATGAGCCAGAAAGGAGCCATCTCTGTAGGCCACCAGAGAATGGACAATGCTCTGGGGGTGTACAAGGACTTCAATTTGTTCCGGTCTTATACCAAAAAGATGATGCGCTTCAATGATTTCCAGACCCTTGTTCATCATGGTTGCAGAGTCTATGCTGATTTTAGCACCCATGGACCAGTTAGGATGGGCCAGGGCCTGGATTTTTGTTACATTTTGTAAAAATTTTTTACCTTTGCCGCGAAAGGGTCCTCCCGAGGCAGTCAGCACTATTTTGTTAACGTCCTGAAAAGAGTGCCCGGCTAAAGCCTGAAAAATGGCGTTATGTTCAGAATCAACAGGAAGGATAATGCAGTGCGAAGTTTGGCAGTATTTTCGGATTAAATGGCCAGCCAGGACAAGGGACTCTTTATTAGCCAGGAGAATAATTTTTCCGCTTTCCACCGCAGCCATGGTTGGGGCAAGGCCGGCCGCGCCGACCATGGCTGAAAGGACAAAGTCTGCTTCGGAAAGTCCTGCCATTTGTACATATCCATCCTGGCCAGTTAAAATATGTGGTTTATATTCCGGAGGCAGGAGTTTTTTAAGTTTTTTAGCCAGATCATTGTTTAAGACGGCTATATATTTGGGTCGAAACTTGCTGGCCTGTCGGGCTAATAGCTCTATGTTCCTGGCTCCGGCCAGCCCAATGACTGCAAAAGAGTCTCTATGTTTTTCTATAACCTTGAGCGTGCTCGTGCCTATAGACCCTGTTGAACCCAGAAGAACGATTGAACGGGGCCAGGTAAGGTGTTTAGAAGATATGTCCAGGGATGAGATGTAGTTGATCATTAAAACAAAGGATAAATTGCTTGGCTGATAAAATATACTGGCAGTAAAAGCAGTAAGCTGTCAATGCGATCCAGAATGCCGCCATGGCCGGGCAAAACACAGCCTGAATCCTTGACTCTGGCCCAACGTTTTAAAGCTGATTCAAAAAAGTCTCCCATTTGAGCAGCCAGGTTAAGGATAAAACCCAGAACCAGGTACGCCCACCATGTCTTACTTCCCCATATAAGCCCCAGAATCAGGGTGATGAAAGTACACAAAATAAGGCCCCCAAAACTTCCCAACCAGGTTTTTTTGGGGCTTATCCGGGGCCAGATTTTACGCTTACCTTTCCAGCTTCCCACATAATATGCTCCGGTATCCGAAGCAAAGGTGGCCAGTAAAACCAGGATAATTTCCTGAGCCTCAAGCCGCGTAAAGAGTTTAAGCGCCAGGGGAAGATAAAAAAGTCCGGCAAAGATGATCAAAAAGTCAAAATAGGAGGCCTTGTTTTGAATCAAGCTAAATTGAATAAGAAAGCTTAAGCTTAAAAGCCAAAAAGAAATAATACCAACAAGCAGCGTATGCTTTACAAGCCATGTCCAGGGTAGAAAAATAAAAGCGGTTCCAAGGGTTATGCCTGAAAGTTTAAACAAGGACTTTTCTTTTCCCGGCCAGAAAAAAGAGTAAAATTCCCATAATCCCAGTCCACTGACCACGACCAGTGCCAGATTTACGGCCTGGGCTCCTGTAAAAATTATTAAACCCAGAACAGGGATGAGAATCAGCGCGGTAATAATTCTTTTTTGATGTCCAGAAAGTGTCATTAGCTCACCATTTCCCTGTTTCCCCGCTTCACCGTGTACTACTCTTCTACGCGTCCGAAACGTCTTTTTCGACCGGCATAATCTTGCAGGGCCGCGTGCAGGTGTTCAGGTGAAAAATCAGGCCATAAAACAGGAGTGAAATAGAGTTCAGCATACGCAGATTGATAAAGAAGGTAATTGCTTATGCGAAGCTCGCCGCTGGTGCGGATGATCAGATCCGGATCAGGCTGGCCACTGGTATATAAATAGTCTTTGAAGGTGTCTTCTGTTAAGGAATCAGGATCTCGATTTTCCTGCATCAACAACTTGCAGGCCCGCACGATTTCCGCCCGGCCAGAGTAGTTCAGGGCAAGATTGAGGTACATACTCTGGTTGTTTTGGGTTTTTGCGCAGACCATTTGTACTACCTGTCTGGTACCAATGGGCAAATCCTTGATTTCGCCCAGAATATTGAGCCGAATATCCTGATCCATTAAACTTTTCAGCTCTCCCTGCAGGAACTTTTTGAGCAGATTGAAAAGAAAAGATACCTCTTCTTTGGGCCTGGACCAATTTTCTTTTGAAAAGGTATATAGGGTTAGATACTGAATGCCCAGACGCCTGCATTCTTCAACAATCTTTTTGGCTGTCTTCGTTCCCTGACGATGGCCTTCGTGCCTGGGCAGCCCCCTTTGTTTGGCCCAGCGGCCATTGCCATCCATAATGATGGCCAGATGTGTGGGCAGTTTGGCTATACTCAGCTTAGATCTCCATTATTTCTTTTTCTTTTTTATTAAGGACTTCATCTACTTTTTGCACAAAAGAGTCGGTGATTTTCTGTACCTCGTCTTGACCGCGATGCATTTCATCTTCTGTAAGTTCCTTGTCATTTTTTTTCTTTTTCAAAGCATCATTGGCATCGCGGCGGACATTGCGAATGGCAATTTTGGCTTCTTCAGCGTATTTTTTGGCGACCTTAACCAGCTCCTTTCGTCTTTCTTCGGTCAGAGGAGGGATGTTAATCCGGATGATTTTTCCGTCATTGACTGGATTAAGGCCCAGATCAGACTTTTGAATGGCCTTTTCAATCTCACCAAATGCATTACGGTCCCATGGTTGAATGGCCAGGGTGCGGCTGTCTGGAGTAGAGATGGAAGCCAGTTGATTGAGTGGCGTCAGAGTGCCGTAGTAGTCAACCTTTAAGTCCTCCAGAAGTGTGACTGAAGCCCGTCCTGTCCTCAGCTTGCTAAATTCTTTTTCCAGATTCTGGATTGCTTTATCCATTCTTTTTTTGCAACTATCTAACACGTCCTGCATAGTTATCCTCCATGCCTGTCTGTTTTAGGTGCTCGGTGCTTGAGACGATGGTTCCTACTTGTTCTCCTGAAACTATCCGTTTAATATTGCCTGTCTCAAAGAGATTAAAGACAACTATGGGCATATTGTTGTCCATACAAAGAGAAATGGCCGTGGAGTCCATAACCTTTAATCTTTTTTGTAAGACTTCTATATAAGTTAACCTGTCAAACATTCTGGCATCTGGATGCTTGACAGGATCTTTATCATAAACACCATTTACTTTAGTGGCCTTTAAAATGGCATCTGCTTTAAGTTCCATGGCCCGAAGGGCCGCGGCAGTATCAGTTGTGAAATAGGGATTACCAGTACCAGCAGCGCAGATGACTATCCGTCCCTTTTCCAGATGGCGAATTGCCCTTCGCCGGATATATGGTTCTGCTACTTCGCGCATGGTGATAGCTGACATCACTCTGGTATTTATGCCCTGTTTTTCCAGGGCATCCTGAATGGCCAGAGCGTTCATGACTGTAGCCAGCATTCCCATATAGTCGGCAGAAGAGCGATCCATTCCTTTAGAGGAAGCAGAAACTCCGCGGAAAATATTGCCTCCACCAATAACAATGGCCAGTTGAATACCCATTTTGGCTACTTCAACCAGCTCCTGACTGATGGAAGAGATGGTTTCGGGATCAATGCCAAAACCCTGGTCACCGGCCAATGCTTCGCCACTTAATTTAATTAATATGCGTTTAAATTTCATTGTGGTGTTAGCTTTGGTGTTAGTATTAAAGGTACCTTGTGGAGAATAAAAAAGGGCCGTACGGCCCTTTTTTATTCTGCTCCCAGTGCCAGACGGCTAAAACGTCCTATCTGAATATTTTCGCCAAGTACGGCAATGGCTTCGTTGATCAAATCCTTGATGGTCTTGGAATCATCCTTGATAAAGGGTTGTTCCAGCAGACAGACTTCCTTGTAGTATTTTTTCAAGCGGCCTTCGACGATTTTTTCGGCAATATGTTCGGGCTTACCTTCTTCTTTGGCCTGCTTAAGATAAATCTCCTTTTCTTTGGCAATAAGATCTTCTGGCAGATCTTCCGGGCGGACACAAACAGGATTTGTAGCGGCAATCTGCATGGCCAGATCTTTGGCCAGGGCCAGAAACTTCTCATTTCTGGCTACGAAATCGGTTTCGCATTTAAGTTCAACAAGGACTCCGATTTTGCCATTGGAGTGAATATAAGAGCCGATCCAGCCTTCAGAGGTGGCGCGTCCGGCTTTTTTCTGGGCTTTTGCCAGCCCCTTTTCCCTGAGCCAGGCAATAGCCTTTTCTTCATCTCCATTACATGCTTCAAGAGCTTTTTTGCAATCCATCATCCCTGCACCTGTTTTTTCTCGCAGGGCTTTAACCATTTGTGCGCTAATTGCCATCTTTATTCTTCCTCCTGTTCTTCAGCAGAGTTTTCTTCTGCGACTTCTTCCTGAACCTGTTCCTCTTCTCTATCTTCGCGTCTGGCTAAACCCTCTAAACACGCGTCAGCAATACTGCTGGAAAAGAGCTTGATAGCCCGGATAGCATCGTCATTGCCCGGAATGACAAAGTCTATGAGGTCAGGATCGCAATTGGTATCTACTATGGCCACAATAGGTATGCCTAGTTTGCGGCATTCTTTGACGGCTATTTCTTCTTTTTTGGGATCAATAATAAAGGCTACTCCAGGCAGATCTTCCATGTTCTTGATCCCGCCCAGGGCATTGTTCAGCTTTTTGACCTCTCTTTCCATCTTGACCACTTCCTTTTTCAGAAAGCGGCTGATGCTGCCGTCTTCGAACATGGCTTCAAGTTGTTTTAAGCGTTCAATGCTGCGACGAATGGTCTTGAAGTTGGTCAATGTGCCGCCAAGCCAGCGATTAGTTACATAGAACATGCCGCATCGTTCTGCTTCAGCCTTAACAACTTCTCTAGCCTGACGCTTGGTACCTATGAAGATGACCTGCTTACCCTGAGCGACCTGATCGACAACAAAGTCGTGCGCTTTTTGATACAATTTGACGGTTTGTTGCAGGTCAATAATGTGGATACCTTTTCTGGCCCCAAAAATATAAGGACGCATTTTGGGGTTCCAGCGCCTGGTCTGGTGGCCGAAATGGACACCAGTCTCCAACATTTGCTTCATGGTTACATAAGCCATAAATCCTCCTTGGGTTTTTCCTCCGCTCAAGAAGCTGACTCCCAAAAGGAGCACCCACAGGGTTTAGCTTGAGCGTGTGACTTTAAAAACGTCTCTATTTAAGAAAAAAGATTGCTTCTGGCAAGTGTTAATTTTTCGTGATTCGTTGACTTCTGATTGGCTTAAGGGGCGCGCCTGATTCTTCTTTTATTAAAGAGGCAAGCGTCAATAAAAAGGGGTTACAGCCCGATGGCTATAACCCCTTTGAAATTTCTGGCCCGCCCTGCACGACTCGAACGTGCGGCCTACGGATTCGAAGTCCGGCGCTCTATCCAACTGAGCTAAGGGCGGAAACTTTAGCCTTCTTCACTGTCCGGGCCATGTTCGATATGGAAATATGTGATGATAATGCCCACAACAGTAAGCCCCATTAATAAGCAGACTCCCGCAAACATATTGTCCCCCTTGATTTAAAATTTTTGATCATTTTAACTATTCATGCTTCGACCAGGTTCAGCAACCATTTGACTATAAGCCGATTTTAAAGCCAATGCAATAATTTTTTCTTTTGACGGATTTTTTAAAAATCATTTAATTCAGGTTGAACTATGCCTCAAACTTTTATAACCTTAAATGCAGTAATTTTTTGAGATTATTCTAAAGGAGTCGCCTACAAAAAGTAAATTTTTCCGTGCGGGGACAGGGGAACAGCGGCAGCGAGCGTTGTGACGATTGTAACCATTTGAAATCATTACCCGTTCGCCTGTCCCCGCTAACTGTAATTTGCGAGTTTCGACTTTTTGCAGGCGACTCTTTCATTGGAGATGGTTACAGGAGAACAGTATGATTACTGATCAATATGGTCGTGGGGTAAGTTATTTGCGTTTAAGCGTGACTGACCGGTGTAATTTACGCTGCTTTTATTGTCGCAGTTGCAAATATTTAAAATTTATTCCTCATCAGAATATTTTAACTTATGAAGAAATGTTTAAAATTATTCAGGCTGGTATAGAGCTGGGGATACAAAAGGTACGTTTGACCGGAGGGGAGCCTTTTGTACGCCGGGATTTTCTTTATTTTTTAGCAAGGTTGCGTCATAAATTTCCCTTTCTTGACCTGCGTGTTACCACCAACGGCACCTTAATTACGAATAAAGTTTTGGCTTTAAAGGATATGGGTATAAATTGCATTAATATTTCACTGGATACGTTAAAGCCGGAAAAATTTCAGGAAATCACCGGACGTGATTTTTATCATCAGGTGCGCGCTGGTATTGATCGTTGTCTGGAGGAAAACATTCGTGTGAAGATTAATATTGTGGCGTTAAAGGGGGTTAATGACAATGAGCTGGAGGATTTTGTCCAGTTTGCTCTAACTCATCCGGTTGATATACGCTTTATTGAGTTTATGCCCATTGGAGGCAGGACCATGTGGAACAGGGATTTCTATTGGCCAGCAAAAGAGATTATAAGGGCAGTAGAAAAGATTACCCCCTTAGAACCTGTTAACTTTAAGACTTCAAAGTGCTCGCCAGGGAGCACCAGTGGTCCAGCCAGAATTTTTGACCTCAAGGAAGGTCAGGGCAGATTGGGCGTTATTTCTCCCTTAAGCGATCATTTTTGCGACAGGTGTAATCGTTTAAGGATTACGCCTGATGGAAAGCTTAGAGCCTGCCTGTTTTCAGATAAAGAATACCGTTTGCTCCCTTTACTTCGTTCCCCAAAATTGGGGCCTGTTCAGTTAAAAAAGGTAATGGAACGCGCTGGCCGAAAAAAGCCCCTTGGCTACAATTTATTGTCCAGAGAAAAAAACAGACAAAGTGTCTGCCAGAGGGTTATGTCGTCGATTGGAGGGTAACAACAAGATAATATATTCTGTCCACAATCCATTGTTTATCCACTATTTTTAAATTTTCAGGCCGCTCACGCCATCTGTCCCAGTCTTTTTTACGGATAGCCAGGACAATCTTTTCTCCGCTTTTGACTTTTTGACCGATCATGGCCAGGTCTCTGGTTTCAAGGATGTTTTGTCCAGCATAGTAGGTGTATGTCCCGGAATAAATCTTATAGGCAACAGGAGTAAAGCCCTTCTGGATGTAGCCAGCCATTTTTTCAGCCTGTGCCCGCGGACTCATAACTGCATCCAGGGAAGGAGCCGTAAAAATTCCCAGAATATTGATTAAAAGGGTAATGCCGACCAGCATGGTCATAAGGGTCTGGCAGAAGTCTTTTTTTCTAAGCTTGAAAAGGATGATGGCCAGGCCAAGACAGACTAACGCGGCCAGAAAATGGCCTTTTATTTTAATGGGCCAGGGATGGAAAAAATTGGCAAAAGGTAAAGTAATAGCAAGAAGGGCAAAAAAGAAGGCCAGTCCAACACTCACGCCGCTTACGCCGCTTTCGCTATTTTTAGATTCGACCTCTGGTGTTTCATGTTGTTGGATGACTGGCAATAATTTTTGAATTATGCTGGCCGTTAAAATGGCTAGAGGTGCAAAAATGGGTAACAGGTAGATAACGATTTTGATGCTGATACAGGATAACAGAATAAAGCCTGCAAAGAAATAGATCAGCAAAAATTTTAGCCCATTTTGTGTGTCTGAAAGCCCTGTACTACAGTTAAGTTTAAAAAAACGTTGAACATTGAACCTTGAACATTGAACCAGCAAAACTATTGTCCACGGCAGCCAGGCAAGAGGCAGTGTCAGAAGATAGTGATAAAAGGGCTGGGGATGATGCCAGGTATTTACCGCCCGGCGATAAATCTGGTCATAAAAGATGTTATGCAGGAATTTTTCACCCTCGACAATATAGGCTCCTATTACCCATAATAAAAGAAGTGTGATACAGAGACTAAATGATTTTAAAAATTCTTTTTGCCAGATTAAATTTAATTTTTTTTGTAAAGTTAAAAAGATAAAAAAAGATATTAAAGGGAAGGCCAGCCCAAGTGGCCCTTTTGTCAAAACTGCCAGGGCTGATAATATAAAAGCGATATGAAGGTATTTGTTTTTTTGGATAAGATAATATTTGTAAAAATATATATGGCTGAAAATAATTAGTGAAGCAAAGAAAAGGTCCATGCGAAAATAATGTGTAACTCCCATGAAATACAAATTGGTTAAAAGAACAACACAGGACAGAAAGGAAATATTTTGGTCTTTTATGGTAATAAGTCCAAGGTGGTAAGTGGCTATCAGATAGATGTAGGCAGAAATGGTTGTACAAAAAAGGAAAAGGGCAGGTGGTGTAAGTGGGGTACAAACCTTTACCAGGTAGATAAACCAGAAATATAAGGGCGGTTTGTCAGGATATGGTTGACCGTTTAGATATAAAACCAGCCACTTTTTGGCATTAATTAAGTGTTCAAATACATTGGCATAACGAATTTCGTCAGAATACCATAAATTTCTGGTAGTTAGCGTAAAAGCTGTCTGAAGTCCAAGAATAATGGCTAAAGAGATATAAGGGTGTCTTTGCATCCATGTCCATAATGTTTGGCAATAATTATTTATGTTCATATTGAATTACCTTTCTATGTTTTCTTTTTTTTCTTTGCCAGAATGTAAAAGTTAAAAACCCGCTTAATGAGCCAAGCAGATAGCCCAGGAGCAGATCCGAAGGATGATGTTTACCCAGATAGACCCGAGAAAAGGCCAGAAGCATTCCATAACATCCCAGAATAAGATTAATAAATAATTTTTTACGTTGTCCTGTCGTATCTATCGCTAATGAGAGAGGGAGGATGGCCCCGAAAATCTCCGCGGTGTGGCCTGAAGGCAGGGAATTGAATCTGTTTTGGAGTGACAGGGGATGAAATTGGTCTCCCATGTCTGGCCTTGGCCTGCCAATCGTGATCTTTAGTACACGGACCACAAAGAAAGAGATTATCAGTTGAAACAGGATATAATAGGAGCAAAGCCAGATTAAGTTTTTATCTTTTTTAACTATTCCCCGGATAAGGAGGGTAGAATAGACTGAGTAAAAAAAGGCGTTTCCCCAATCAGTAAAAAGAGTAAAAAAAGTAGTTAATCGCGGGTGATCCGGGCGAAAATCAGCAAAAAAGAGATAAATTTTCTCCTCAGAACCCAGCAAAAAATAGAGACAGAAAATAAGTGTCCAGAAGGGTATGCTGGTTATGATAAATGATTGGATGTAAGTTAAGCTTAAAAAGGCGGATGCACCGTGGTTGCATCGGGTGCATCCGCCAGTGTCAGTGGCTGGTGAAACATTATCGTTCAGCTTTTTGTTAATCCGGTTGCGTGTTGTATCTATTCTTTCCATGCGTAGATCTGGATTTGTTTTTGATAGTTTTGAATTCCTTTTAAAATGCCATAGGCTATTCTGGAAAGAAAGTTTGGATTAGTAAGTAAATGTCGATCCTTAGAATTGGAAAGATAAGCCAATTCTATCAGGATTGAGGGCATTTGAGTCCCCAGAAGGACATAGAAAGGCGCCTTTTTCACACCATTATTACGGAATCCAGGATAGTGCCTTCGCAAATAATTTTTAAGAGATGTATTTAAAATTCTGGCAAAATCTGCAGATTCATTAATTTTTGAATTGATTAAGAGATCCGCCAGAATAAACCGGAGATCACTGATTTTTTTATTAACAGATGCATTTTCTCTGGCAGCAATCCTGATTGCTTCTTTGTTTTTGGTAAAATTAAGATAATATATTTCAAGCCCATTAATATATCTTTTTGGATTGGCATTACAATGGATAGAAATAAAAAGATCAGCATGTAATAAATTTGCCATTTGAGTACGCTCCTGTAATGTTAAATATTTGTCTTTTGTTCTCGTATAAAGAACATTAAAACCATGTTTAGAAAGAATGTATCCCAGAATGCGAGCCATTTTTAAATTAATGTCCTTTTCCATTATACCATGATATTTTGCACCAGGATCATGTCCTCCATGACCAGGATCAATCATAATTGTATGAATCGAAAGTCCTAATTGTTCAAAAATATTATTAGTTGTTAATTGTAATTTTGGCCGTTTGAAGAAAACATTATGAGGTTTACCATGATTTTTTGCTTGTTGAAACATAAAGTCCATTACAATTCTATAGGGGCTGTTTAATGCAAAAACATTAATATTTTCAGGATGTTTATTGATATTAATGACAAGCCTTGGATGTGCTGGTTGATAATATCCCAGAGTAAAACTATCCACATATTTATGGTTTATATGAATATTTTTTATTTTTTGATAACAATGGCATAGGTTATAAAATTAATGGGAATGGTTACAAAAACCTTTATGATATGTATGATGGATGCCCAAAGGGTTTTCCTGATGGTAAAACATATTATAAAGCAATGGCAGGAGAGTTTGTTGATTACAATGAATACAAAAAGATAACAGAAATGGGTTATTATAGTAAAAATGACTATTTAGAAGCCATAGAATTAGGATTTAAATGGTCTTTTGAAAAGATTAAGAAATATTTATGTTATGAAGATTATGGTATTTTTTCATCATCACCACGTAAATATTATATTCATGACGATGATAGGGAAACATACATTAAATCAGATAGGGATGTATATTATTATGCTAAGAAAAAGGGATTTAAGGATTTCAAAGAGTTCGAAGATGCTATTTCAAAAGGATTTTTAAATGCAGAAGAATATAGAGATGCCATGAAGAAAGGATTTTCAGATAAAGAAACTTATGGGGATGCCAAAGAAATGGGTTTCGATAATCCAAAAGAATATGAAGAGGCGATGAAATTTGGACTTAGAAGTAAAGATGAGTATGATAAATTTAAAAGGAGATTAGGAAAGATATTAGATATTAAAAAAGAATATGAATTAGACACAATAGAAGAAGCAATTCTATTTAAAATATTGCTTAATTTCGAACATGGCAAAAAATTATCCGCAGAAAAAATTTGGAATATGTGGAAAGATGAATTGGAAAAATATAGAAATTATATAAAGAATGGAATAAAATTTAATAATAAAGATGACTTAAAAAAATATCTTTCAAACTCATCTAAAATAAAGCATATAGGATATTATGACGAAGATGGAGAGGTTTTTGAAAGAATATCCCCTAAATTTAAAAAAATTATCATAGATGGAAGTAATGTAGCATGGAATAATGGGTCGAAAGAAACAGGAGATAAACCTTTCGCAAAAAACATTGAATTGGTAATTAATAAACTTAAAGAAATGGGGTATTCTGATATATTGGTTATAACTGATGCTTCATTAAAGCATATTGTAGAAGATGTTGATGTATTGGATAAACTTATGGAAGAAAAAATTCTAAATGATGCTCCTTCAAAACGGGATGCGGATGACTTTATACTTAAATTTGTAAGGGAATATAACAGTTATGTAATAACCAACGATACATTTAAGGATTGGAAAGAAAAGGACGAATGGGTAAGGAAAAACATGGACAAATATAGAATTACATTTATGATTGATGGTGATATTGTAAAGTTTGATGAAAAAATTGAAAAAGTAAAATTATAATATCTCTATTTTTTTAACTTTTAAAAAGCATAGGATTAATATTGAGATGAAACAAATAGGGGATTATGGGAAATT
>OFDG01000077.1_pt1 | contig 13650 bp, 18 predicted proteins | sample 1520381 | NCBI WGS metagenome assembly OFDG01 (sample SAMEA3696446, study PRJEB22514) | metagenome | biome: water; feature: marine; material: hydrothermal vent | place: Pacific Ocean | collected 2014-08-12 | depth 1521 m | reverse complement strand
CCATGATCGGCAGTGTTCAAAAAGTCTTGGTTGAAAACAAAGCTAGGAAAGACGACAATCTATTCGGTAAAACTGAAAACATGCGCAACACTCACTTTAAAGGTGATGAAACTTTAATTGGACAAATTGTTAATGTAAAGATTACTGGCGCACGTGGTAACTCACTGATGGGTGAATTACATTCACCAAATATTCCTCCCCGAGGACTGCTTGATGTCGCTGGTGCTGTTTAACGCTTATGCACATAACCCTAGAAGTTGAAAATTCTGAACAATTAGCCAGTATTTGTGGCTCATTTGATCGCAACTTAGTAACCATCGCCAAAAGTTTAGATGTAGAGATTGATAACAAAGGTCAAGAATTTGTTATTCATGGTGATAACAAACACACTGCTAGTCGAATATTGCAAGATTTATGCGTACTAGCAAAGACTCAGTCTATTAGTGCTCACGATGTTGAGATGAGTATTAAAGCTTACACTCAAGATAACTCACTCAATGAATCAGTTAATATTAAAACCAAGCGTAAATTTATTCATGTACGCTCTCTCAATCAACAACTTTACGTTAAAGCTATTCAGGATCAAGACTGTGTCTTTGGTATTGGTCCAGCAGGCACAGGGAAAACCTATCTTGCAGTAGCAAGAGCGGTTGAAGCCTTAGAGCGTTCAGATGTTAGGCGCATCGTTTTAGTACGCCCTGCGGTTGAAGCAGGTGAAAAACTGGGATTTTTACCCGGTGATTTAACTGAAAAAATCGATCCTTACTTACGCCCTATTTATGATGCTTTGTATGAAATGATGGGGTTTGATAAAGTCACCAAGCTGTTAGATAAAAATATTATTGAGGTCGCACCACTTGCTTTTATGCGTGGTCGAACTCTGAATGAAGCTTTTATTATTTTGGATGAAGCCCAAAACACCACTACAGAACAGATGAAGATGTTTTTAACGCGCATGGGTTTTGGTTCAAAGATGGTAATTACTGGCGATGTTACTCAAATTGACCTTGCCAGACCAAGCCAGTCAGGACTGTTGCACGCCATGAAAGTGTTAGAAAATGAATCTAGGATTTCATTTTGTCATTTTCACTCTAGAGATGTTGTAAGGCATAAACTGGTTCAGCGTATTGTACAAGCTTACGAACTCTTTGAATAATCCGATGAAAATCATTGTTGGACTTTCTGGTGGAGTTGATTCTTCTGTCGCCACACTCCTGTTATTAGAACAAGGCTATGAAGTCGAAGCCTTGTTTATGAAAAACTGGGAAGAGGACGACACTGACGGCGTTTGCACAGCAGAGCAAGATTTATCCGATGCACAAAAAGTGGCTGACAAACTGGGTGTTAAACTTCACACCATTAATTTTTCAGCTGATTATTGGGATGATGTGTTTGATCATTTTCTAAAAGAACACAAAAAAGGTCGCACGCCAAACCCTGATGTTTTGTGCAATCAAAAGATTAAATTTAAGGTTTTCTTAGAGCACGCAATTTCACTTGGTGCTGATAAGATTGCCACGGGTCATTATGCAAGAATCCATGAAGACAACGGTATTTACCAATTACAAACTGGGCTTGATAATAACAAAGATCAAAGTTATTTTTTACACTTGCTTAACCAAAATCAACTCTCAAAGAGCTTATTTCCACTTGGTGAAATCAATAAAGATGAGGTGCGACGAATTGCCACAGAAAATGGTTTTGTCACCGCAGATAAAAAAGATTCAACCGGTATTTGCTTTATTGGGGAGCGCAATTTTTCAGAATTTTTACAAACCTACCTACCTAAACAACAAGGCGATATTGTTGATCAAGATGGTCAATTTATCAAGCATCATGAGGGTTTGGCGTTCTATACGATGGGTCAACGTAAAGGTTTGGAGATCGGTGGTGGCTTTAGTAACTCAGGCGGACCTTGGTTTGTTGCTGATAAGCGTATTGATAGCAATGAATTAGTGGTTGTACAAGGCGATCATGTCTTGTTGTATCATCATAATTTAAATGCCTCTGACCCACACTGGATTGGAAATCCCCCAATATTACCGTTGGCATGCACCGCCAAAATACGGTATCGTCAACAATCACAACTTTGCCTTGTTCACCCAACTGATAATGGGCAGTTAAAAGTAACTTTTGATCAACCACAGCGTGCGATCACGCCAGGGCAATCAATCGTTTTTTATGATGATGATATTTGCCTAGGTGGCGCTATTATTGAAAACAGAAACTAGCATATAACAAATAATGGATAAATTAAAACAGCAAACCCTTGCCCTAGCCTCCCTACTGCAAACCACAGCGCTGGTTGAGCAGCTCGCCTCTACTGGCACTTGCGATGGAAAAAGCAATAAAGCCAGTTTAAAAAGCCTTATAAGTAACAGCACCAAGGTTGATGAGGTGTTTTCATCGCCCAAAGACCTGTCTATTGGCCTCAGGGCACTGACTAAAGCTTTTGGAAAAAAGAGTAAATCCATGCAGAATGTTATTTTTTACTCGTTAGCGTTAATCAATCTTGAAAAGAAACTGATGAAAAATAAAGCGCTTTTGTCACAGATATCGGGAGAAATTGATTTGATTAAAAAACAAGAATTTTTTGAAATTTCTCACTCTAATTCATTGGCGCGCTTAGCCGAGCTTTATAAAACCACTTTGGGTGAGCTTAATCCGAGAATCATGGTCAGTGGTGAGCAACTTTATTTGTCCAACCAACACACCGCCAATCACATTAGAGCACTACTACTAGCAGGTATTCGAGCGGTTTCTTTATGGAAGTCACAAGGCGGTAGAACTTGGCAATTATTACTGAATAAGAAAAAGACACTTAAATTAGTAAACACTATGGACTTTTAGCACTTAAGACTTTATAATTACGCGCTTTACTAACTTCAATTTTTTAAATACGATGGCTAATTCAGCAGGTTCAAAAAAACGCGCAAGACAAGCAGTTAAACGCAACAAACACAATTCACAAATTCGCGCTAAAGTTCGCACATTCGTTAAGAAAGTAGCTTACGCATTAGACGCTGGCAATAAAGAAGAGGCTCAGGGCGGTTTTGGTGCAATGCAAAAGATGATTGACCAGGCAGTTAGCAAAGGTTTAATGAATAAAAATCAAGCAGCTAGAAAGAAATCTCGTCTTAACGCACAGATTAAAGCACTATAAACTAAAACGTTTACATTGCTATAATGAAGCCCTCGATTGAGGGCTTTTTTTATGGGCATATGAAACGGATTAACGAAGAAGATAAACAACTATTTAGATCAACAATTGATGCCAGCGCACCGATTGATAAAGACGGTGCTCGTAAAAATAATGCCTTAAAAAAACCAGCATTTACCGCGTACAGTTATATTGTTGATGCTAATCTCGATGGCTCAGAAATTGTTAGCTATTCAAAGAGCGGCGTTTCAATCAAAGTCATCAAAAAAATGAAACAGGGTAATCTTGACACTATGCCCGTTTTAGATTTGCATGGTCAAACAGTGGTTGAAGCTTGCGAATCGTTGTCAGCCTTTATGTATCACCACCAATTTGAGCCCTTTATTCAAATCATTCACGGCAAAGGTTATCACTCTGAAAATGGCATGAGTATTTTAAAAACCCAAGTAGTGAGTTTTTTAAGTCAACATCCTCAAGTATTGGCTTTTAATTCTTGCCCTGATAAAGATGGTGGCACGGGCGCCGTATTTGCACTACTAAAACAAAATTAACATGTTTAACATTGATGAAATCTACACAGTCTCTAACTTTTTATCACTGTGCAATAAAACCATTGAAAACAATATTCCTACTTGTTGGTTGCAAGGGGAAATTTCTAATTTATCTCGTCCTGCTTCTGGGCATTGGTATTTTTCTCTAAAAGATAATCGTGGGCAAATTCGTTGTGCGCTATTTCGCCTTAACCAGCGCAATATTAAATTCAACCCTGAGAATGGACTAGAAGTATTAGTACGTGCTGCGCCAACCTTATATGAGGCACGAGGTGATTTTCAGCTAATTATTCAACACGTTGAGCCTGTCGGTGTGGGCAACTTACAATTGGCCTTTGAGCAGCTTAAAACCAAACTCAAGGATGAGGGTTTGTTTGATGCTCAGTATAAGAAACCATTGCCCGCTAAAGTCAATACGATTGGCGTTATTTCTTCATCAAATGGTGCGGTTATTCGCGATATTATTAAAGTGCTCAATAAGCGTTATCCATTTGCTGAAATTTTATTATTCGATTCCGTTGTACAAGGTGAAGGCTCGGCAGAAAAATTAACTCAAGCTATCAAGGCGGCTGATCTGTCAAATCGATGTGATGTGTTAATTTTGGCGCGAGGTGGTGGTTCTTTAGAGGACTTGTGGGCTTTTAATGAAGAAGTACTAGCCAGAGCAATATTCGCTGCTAAAACGCCAATTATCAGTGCTGTTGGTCATGAGACTGATACCACCATTGCAGATTTTGTGGCAGATGTACGTGCACCAACGCCAAGTGCTGCTGCTATGTTGGCAACACCAGATCGTTTAGAGCTATTGAATAAGTTGAATAAACTAAATAATAACTTAACCCAGCTTAGTCAACAAGTATTAGAGCGATACCAATCTCAACTCCAGCAATTAAGCTTAAGCACCCCAAACTTAACTCGACAACTTAATTTATTTTCACAAAGACTCGATGGCTTAAACACGCATCTAAATTATCAGATGAAATCATTGGTGGGTTTAAATAAAAGCAAAATTAGCACTCTGTTTGAGCAGTTAAAACAACATTCCCCTAGCACTAGAATTAGCCACAACCAGCAGCTGAATTATTTAGCCAAAACACAACTTAAGCAAGGCATTCAACGGCTTGTTGTTCAGCATAAAAATACACTAAATGGCTTGCATGAACGATTAGAAAAATCCATCAACAATACGTTAGATTGGCAACAAAATAAATTATCCCAGCACGCGTTGGGGCTTAATCATTTGTCGCCACTCAACACTCTGTCACGTGGTTATAGTATTTCTACTATTCAAGATAAACAAGTACTGCATTCGACTACTAACGTTAAAATAGGCGAGACAATGACCACGCTACTTAGTGATGGAAAAATTTATTCCCAGGTTAAAAAAATTGAAAAAACTTAGCTTATTGCTTTTCTTTATCCCCACTATTGTACTAGCCAATATTCCAGTTAAAAATACTACAATACCCGGTGGTATTGCGGTGATTGATTTTGAAACCAATCACTCGAACCCAAAGGCGTTTTATAACAATATGCCTTTATACGTACAACACATCAAAGATCAGAGCTGGCAAGTATTGGTCGGTATTCCATTACTGGAAAAGCTCGGAAAAAAAACCATTAAAGTTCAGGACACCTCTACTCGATCATTTAATTTTGAAGTAACGGAACATGCTTATACCGAGCAATACATTACCCTCAAAGGTAAAAATAAAAAATACGTCAATCCTAACTTGGCACATATGGATCGTATCAAGTCAGAAAGACCTGTACTTTCAAGTGCTAGGAAAATATTTTCTACTGATGCTTTATCTGATGGGTTGTTCACACGCCCAGTCAATGGCGTAACCACCAGCCCTTTTGGGCTTAAGCGTTTTTATAATGGGCAGGCGCGTCGACCCCATACTGGGCTAGATTATGCAGGTGATACAGGCAGTCCTATCAAGGCACCTGCAAATGGAAAGGTGATTCTAGCAGGTGAGTTTTTCTTTAACGGCAATGCTATTTTTCTAGATCATGGGCAAGGGATGATTAGTGTTTACATCCATATGAATGAGCGTTTGGCTAAACAAGGTCAACAAATCAAACAAGGTGAGGTGATTGGTACCATTGGGCAAACAGGCCGTGCGACGGGTCCACATCTTCATTGGGGAGTTTATCTCAATCAGACTGTGGTTAATCCAAATTTATTAATGGGTAAGGAATTATGAAATCAGATGTGTCTTTATTGCGCAGATTAGGGGCAATTGCCTACGATATTATTCTAGCCTTTTCATTGGCTTTTTTTATTGTTGGCACCATACTTATTGTATTTTTTGATAAACAAGCTCAAACTGATTTATTGATGTTTGGTGTTTATTTAATCACCATTTATTTTTACTTTACTTGGTCATGGGTTAAAGGTAGACAAACGCTGGGCATGAAAACTTGGAAATTCCAAATAGGGCAAAGTAATGGAGATAACATCACGCACAAACAAGCTTTTGTTCGATTTGCATTGGCAACAATATCATTTGCAGTTGTTGGCCTTGGGTTTGTTTATCAATTGTTCAACAAAGATAATCTTGCATGGCACGACAAACACTCGAAGACACGACTGATAAAAAATTGATTGGTATCAATTTAGCTTATAAAAACCTGTGCTATAATGCCCTTATTATTTAATACAAAGAGGAGATAAAAAATGAGTTCAACAGTTGATAATAGCGCCAAAAGAGGTCATATTTTATTATTAAGCACCATGGTTGTCACCTTGGTCGCGCCACTGGCTTTAATCATACTTTCTTATATGGAGATTATTTCTGGCACTGCGCAGTATATTGCAGCATTTGGCGTAATCGCTTCTTTTATCTATATCATTGGTGGTGGTTTCTTGATGGCATTTCAAGATAAAAAAGATGGTGAAATGCTTACTAATGGCTAAATCTTAGTCATATTAAAATTGAGAAAACAAACAGTAAGGAATCCCAGTAAGGGAAGTGCAAAAAAGCCAAATCTAGTATTTGGCTTTTTTTATCAAAATTGGATTACCATTATTTTGATTGTGGTTCTAGCCACTTTGATACGTCAAAATTTTTTCATTAATCAGTTCCCAACTTCTTTAATCAACAAACAAGATGGCATTGACCAACGTATCCAAGCCAACCAAACATTGGATAAACAAAACGCCATAAAACGAACCGAACTCAAAGCAGAAACCGCGGCCAATATGGAGATTTTAGAATCTCAAGCACGTTATCGATTTGGACTGATAAAAAAGGGTGAAATTTACTACCAAATTACGCCGCAAAATCCTTGATCATACCTTGGGTATAATAAACCCATCTTTTTATTACTTATCCTTTAATGTCGATTGACCAACACTTTTTGATTGTGCCTGCTAGTGGTGTTGGATCACGTATTGGGGGTGATACTCCTAAACAATATCTAAAGCTAAATAATGGCCTGAGTGTACTCGATCAAACCTTAAAAACTTTACTGGACATTGATCAAATCAAAGGCTGTGTAATTGCCATTGCTAAAAACGACAATCACTTCGAACAATCGGAATTTTGCAATCATTCAAAATTACTCGCCACAGCAATTGGCGGTAAAGAGCGATTCCATTCGGTGATCTCAGCTTTAAACACACTCAGGCCTTTTGCCAATGATAATGACTGGGTGCTAGTCCACGATGCAGCAAGGCCCTGCGTCAAAACCACTGACGTGATTAACCTAATTAAGCAGCTTAAAGATCATCCAACGGGTGGATTGCTAGCCACTCGAGTAGTTGACACTATCAAACAAGCTGACAATATTCAGGTTGAAACCACCCTAGATAGGTCTAATCTTTGGCAGGCGCAAACACCCCAAATGTATCGATTTGGTGTATTATCAAAAGCCTTGGATAACATCATGAAAAATAATTTAAATATTACCGATGAAGCCAGTAGTATTGAAGCTTTTGGACTTCAGTCTATATTGATTGAAGGTAGTAAGAGTAACCTTAAAATTACCACGCCAGAAGACTTGGATTTGGCTAACTTTTATTTAGAATCAAACAATTAAATGAGCATTAAAACTGGACTTGGGCAAGATTCTCACGCATTTGATGTCACTAATAGCAAGTTGCTTATTTTAGGTGGTGTTGAATTTGATCACCCACAAGGTTTACGTGGAAACAGCGATGCCGATGTGATCTTGCACTCACTCACCAATGCCATCTCTTCTATCACTGGGAAAAATATTTTAGGCGCTAAAGCAGATGCACTTTGCCAACAAGGAATAACGGATAGCACTGAATATTTAAAGTTAGCACTGAATGATCTTGACGATTGGCATATTGAACACATTGCTATTTCAATTGAATGCTTGATACCTAAGATTTCACCAAAAATAGAGGCATTGAAAGTTAATATCGCAAAATTAATGAACACCCAAGCTAACAACATTGGTATTACCGCTACCACAGGTGAAGGATTAACCGCTTTTGGTCGTGGCGAAGGCATTCAAGTATTAAGCATTATCACTGTTTCAAAAGCGTGAATAGCTTACATTCAGTCTCTAACTCTAGAATTCAAAAAATTCACTTTATCGGTATTGGTGGCTCAGGTATGAGTGGTATTGCTGAAGTTTTACATAACCTTGGGTACCAAATTTCAGGCTCTGACATTCATGAAAATAAAGCAACACGTCGATTGCAAAACTTAGGCTGTGCTATTAGTTACAAACATTCGGCTGATCAAGTTGTTACTGCGCAAGCTGTGGTTGTATCTAGTGCTATTAGTGATAACAATCCAGAATTAATCAAAGCGCATGAGCTTAATATTCCAACCGTACCAAGGGCGGAGATGCTGGCTGAAATTATGCGTTTTCGATTTGGCATTGCTGTGGCTGGAACCCATGGAAAAACCACCACCACTAGTTTAATCACACACATTCTTAATGTTGCTAAGCTAGACCCTACTTACATCATTGGTGGCATTTTAAATTCAAGTGGCATCAACGCCAAACTTGGTGAGAGTGACTATTTGATCGCTGAAGCAGATGAATCTGATGCTTCGTTCTTACATTTGCAACCCATGCTCAGTGTTATTACCAATATTGACCAAGATCATATGGCTACCTATGACAATGACTATCACAAGCTCACCGATGCCTTTGTAAGTTTCACCTCTAATTTGCCTTTTTATGGTGCTTGCATATTGTGTGCAGACGATACTGGCGTTCAAGATATACTTGGTGATATTCATCGACCTTTGGTTACTTATGGGTTTAATGAGGGATCTGATGTACGAGCCACGAACATCACTCAACAAGATCGACAAATGCATTTTGATGTTGTCTGTAAAAAATACAATCAATCGTTCTGTGTTGAGTTAAATCTTATTGGTAGACACAATATCTTAAACACCTTGGCTGCGATTGGCGTGGCTTGTGAATTAGACATTGATGTTGGTATTATTCAAAGTGCGTTAAAAACTTTTGCTGGTGTTGCAAGGCGGCTTGATTATCACGGCACACTTAATATTGCCGAGCAATCAGTCGCTTTATTTGATGACTATGGTCATCACCCTAATGAAATCCATGCAGTGTTCGAAAGCTTGTATAACACCTACCAAGATCGACGCTTGGTAGTCATCTTTCAGCCACATCGTTACTCGCGCACTAGAGACTTATTTGATGATTTTGCTCGCGCCCTATCCAAAGCGGACGCCCTTATTCTGCTAGACATCTATCCTGCTAGCGAACAACCGATAGCTCATATTAACTCTGGCACATTGGCAGATGCAATTCGTCAGCGTTCATCACTCGATCCAGTCGTTATCAAAAATACTGATGAAGTTTTAAAAGTACTGCCAAATATCATTCAGAACAACGATGTTGTTTTGACACTAGGTGCTGGTGATATTCATACCTTATCTGCTTTACTCACACAGGAATATGCTGGCTCATAATCAACCGATGGGCAAATATTGCTCGTTTCGAACAGGTGGTTTAGCACAAGATTTTTTTATTCCCAACACTTTAAACGAGTTATCTGAATTTTTAAAAAATAATCAAAAACCTGTTTTAATGCTGGGCTTGGGTAGTAACTTATTGGTGCGTGATCAAGGATTTGATGGGGTTGTTATTAAGCTCAAACACTTTAACCAATTAGAAATTAACAATCAAACTGTGACTACTGGTGCAGGCACAACACTGGCAAAACTTTCTCGATTTTGCGGATCTCAAGCATTAAACGGTGCTGAATTTTTAAGTGCCATTCCCGGTAATGTTGGAGGCGCGTTGGCAATGAATGCAGGTGCATTTGGTAGTGAAATTTGGCAATTTATTAGTTCTGTTACTACCATCAATACTCAAGGCATGGTGTTTGAAAGAAGTCCTACAGATTTTGATATCTCTTATCGACAAGTGTTGGCCAGCAATAACAATGAGTACTTTATTGCTGCCCGTTTTAAATTTGACCAAAACAATAAACAAAAAAATATCAAAGCACTATTAGAACAGCGCAATATGTCACAGCCAATTGGTGAGGCCAATTGTGGCAGTGTCTTTAAAAACCCAAAAAATCATCATGCTGCCCAACTGATTGAGGGTAGTAACTTAAAAGGTTTTTGTATTGGGGGTGCTTGTGTTTCTGATAAGCATGCTAATTTTATTATCAATCAAAACAAAGCCTCGGCAACTGATATTGAAAAGTTAATATTACACATTCAACAAACCGTAAAATCTAAGTTTGATATTGACTTAGAAACAGAGGTGGTGATCATATGATTGCGGTACTTATGGGTGGTAACTCCGCAGAACGTGCCGTTTCACTTAACAGTGGCGAAGCCGTTTATCAAGCGTTAAAAAATCAGAATATTGAATGCTTTAAGTTCGATTGGCAAGGCGACAACCTTGATAAGTTGTGGTCTCAATCTTTTGACAAGGCTTTTATTGTATTACACGGTCGTGGTGGCGAAGACGGCACTATTCAGCAACAATTAGAGCAGCGTAACATTGCTTATACAGGTACCAATTCCACCTCTTCTGAACAATGCATGAATAAAGCCACGACAAAAGCCATCTGGGCTCAACACGATTTACCGCTAGCATCCTCAGTTTTAGCCAATAAAGGTGAACCTACACCCATCCATGATCTTCCACTACCTTGGGCAGTAAAGCCAATTTTAGAAGGCTCTAGTATCGGTATTAGTAAGGTGACCTATGCTAGGGAGTTAGATAAAGCGCTTGCATTAGCTTGGCAATATGATGACCAAGCATTGATTGAGCAATGGATTGAAGGTGAGGAATATACGGTGTCTATTCTGGGTGAAAAAACTCTACCAGTCATTCAAATTATTGCTGACCATGGATTTTATGATTATGAATCTAAGTATCATTCAGATGAAACACAATATTTATGCCCGTGCGACCTGCCAAACACACTTGAGCAACAACTACAATCTATTGCCCTAAACGCTTTTAATATCATGGGTGCCAAAACCTGGGGTCGGGTTGACTTTATTCTCGATAAAGATCAAAAACCTTACCTATTAGAAATCAACACTGTGCCTGGTATGACCTCACACTCTTTGGTGCCTATGGCCGCAAAAGCAACAGGATTAAGCTTTGATGAACTGGTTTTAACAATTCTCAATGATTAGAAAACGCAACACTCGATACAATAAACGTAAAAAATCACTTGGGAAATTACTCCTCCCTATAGCCAAAGCTCTACCTTTTTTTGCAATGCTGGCCTTTATTACTTGGCGTATTTTAGAATCTGAACCGACTGCTTTTTTAAAAGCAGAAGTTCATTGGCAAATTGATGAATTTTTGCCTATTGATCAAGCAGTTTTAGTAGACAAGATACAACCACTCATTCAAGACAAGTACCAACTCAATCTACACGAAATCAAACAGATATTAGAATCTGAGCCTTGGGTAGGTGCTGCACATGTTGAGCGCCTGTTTTGGAATTCAATCCAAGTCAATGTTGAATCGCAAGACATTGCCATGCGCTGGGAAAACACCAATTGCAAGACTAAAAATAAGATTGATTGTATAGGTTATATATCAAGTGCAGGTGACTTATTTATTCCAAAAACAATCATCTCATCAGATGCAGTTTTAGCACGATCAGAAGCAAATCAAACAAAGATTATTGAACTCTACACAGATTACCAAGATTACCAAATACTGTCTGGAGACATGATTATTACCTCTTTCTCTAGAACGGATATTGATCAACTTACCTTTGAGCCCAATGTTAAAGTGATTTTAGGCTATCAACAACAAGAGCAACGATTAGAACGTTTTATAAAGGCCTATTCTAAATTAAAACCTTCAAAAAAAATCAATCAAATTACATTTGATATGCGCTACCCTAAAGGCTTTACGCTGAGCTATTAGTTTGAATCAACTGATAACATAACGCTAAGGTGACTAGTGTCCAATAAAATACTACTACCTTAGCCACCCACTCCAATATTGACCCAAGTCCAACAATATTAGATAGTGCAGCAAATAACATGCCGACTAATGCAGGCAAAATTGCTTGCAAAAAAAACAAATTCATGTGTGTTGTGAATGATAAATTCCATTTATATTTTGAGGGCTGATCAATCGCAATACCAACAAAATTTAGGGTGATTGGAATAATTAAGAAATACACGATCAGTTGCAACAAAGGCATCCCGGTAATCATCACTGGAATAACAGTAACTAGGCCAACAAAAAGCGTTAAACCGATAAATCGAATAATTTTATTCACATCTAGAACTGGCATAAAGCCACCGGTTGATTGCTCGCCTAGCATCACTAAACGATACATGTTGATTGATAGCGTAATATAGCCATAAAAAAACAAGATAAGATAGATCATCATGTTGTCAGGCAATTGAACATTCAGCAATTCACCCCCACTAAACATCTGTTCCATTAATCCCAACAACTCTGGCACAATCATTAAGAATGGCAAGGAAATCATCAATGGAAAAATAGAAATCTCGATAATTTTTTTCCAATGCGTCAGTGCAAAGGCAAAGCCGGCTAAAAATATTTTATTAATGGGTAATGCATTCATGGTTTTATTTCATCTTAGAATTAACAACGTTAACAATAATTTTAAGTTTTTGCCCTATTTGTAAAGGTTTTTCACTGTCTAATTGATTCCATAATTTAAGATCTTTAACGCGCACCTTAAATTTTCTAGCAATGGTAGACAGATTATCACCACTTTTCACTCGGTAAGTCACCTTTCTATTGATATCAATTCCTATGCTAGTAATCTTGGATAAATCCTTATTTTTAGTAACTTTAGTTTGCCATATAACCAATTTTTTACCAATAGACAAAGGCTTGTCATGGACAAGGTGGTTCCATTTAACAAGGCTTTTAATTTTAACATTGTATTGCTTAGCAACCTTCCACAAGCTGTCACCTTTAGCCACTGTGTGAATTATTTTAACGCCTATTTTCTTAGAATTTAGCCGACGTTTTTCACGCTCATTTTCAGAGAGCGCGTAGTCATTATCAGCACGCTGTGCAAGTGGCACAATCAAATAATCACCCACTTTAATTAAATCACTATCCATCTTATTAATACTTTTAATCTGGCTTAATATGGTTTTAAATTTATGCGCTAAAAAACTAAGACTCTCACCAGAGGTCACTTTGTGCCTGAGCCATCGGACCCGAGTATTTTTTGGATGACTGTTTAAATTTCTCTCAAAAATTTTAGCTTTATCGATTGGCAATAAAATAACATAAGGTGGATTGCTTGGTGTCGCCCAACGTTTCAATCCAGGATTAAGCGTATAAACATCATCTAAACTAATATCCGCCCACTGTGCAATGGTATCCAAATCGAATTGCGAATCCAGTGTTACCATTTTCAACTGTGGCTTGTTGTCCACTGGTGTAATAGTTTGACCATAGCGTTCAGGGTATTTGATTAATTCTGCCACTGCT
>OFDG01000072.1_pt1 | contig 14258 bp, 9 predicted proteins | sample 1520381 | NCBI WGS metagenome assembly OFDG01 (sample SAMEA3696446, study PRJEB22514) | metagenome | biome: water; feature: marine; material: hydrothermal vent | place: Pacific Ocean | collected 2014-08-12 | depth 1521 m | reverse complement strand
ACATCTAAAGATTTATTCACCAATATATTATGAATTTTTTTGATGATTCCCATATTATACTTGTCATTATAATATATACCACCAACCCTTGAACTCAAAAATTTTAAGATATAATCTATATAATACTGAATTCTCAATTTGCCCCCTATAATCCACATAATTACTGCGGAGTAAATGCCCTGTGATGGATATATTGTAATTACTGCATCATATTTTTCTTTTCTCAATTTTAATAATAATTTAAAAAATTTTAAAGGATTTTTAGAGTTATTTTCATATATTTTATTTACTCTTTCATCTTCAAGTAATACATATTTTGTTCCATTACCATATACAAGAAAATCCACCTTAGAATTAGGCATTTTTTTCTTAATTAAGTCCAATGCAGGTAAAAATGTTATTAGATTACCTATTCCAGATATGGAAATTATCAAAACCTTCACAACCTCACCAGTTCATTGCTTTACATATTTCCTAATAAGCCCAAAAGTTTCATCAGCATGTTCTTTTGTAGATACTCCAACAACAACAGATTTTATATTTGGTAGTGAGCCTAAATACTCATAGGCATCTTTTGGTTTTAAATACCCTGCGGCTAATGTGCTCATTGCCATTACATCAACATCATATTCATTCAAAACTCTTTCACATTCTTCTTTTGATGGATTCATTTGAAAACCCACTTTATTAAATGATGCCATAATGAGCGGTTTTTTAAATCCCCACTCATCAAACTTCATAACCATTCTTGCAAAGTTAAATGTTCCAAATGCAGGAATAGCATCATATTCATCTTTCACATGGTCAATATATGTTCCAAAAATCTCTTCACCATCCATTGCAAGAGCCAAATCCGCAAATACATTGTGGAAAAACACCGCTTTTACATTTAAATCATTAAATGGAATTAATTCCACATCAGTTAGCGTTGATAGTAATTTACCAACATCCTGTTGCAATGCCCCCATACCTCCCTTAAATAATATTTTTAACTTTTTGGATGTGCTTACTGAACCAAATATTTCATTAAACAACCCCATAACTCCTTTTTCATTTGCTTTTCTCACATATCCTTGGGCATAAGGCAACATTGGATAAAAATTCATCTCATCAGATAATCCCTCATTTTTTAGATAATCAAGAATATCTTTTGCTTTCGGATGTGTTGATAGCATCATTCCCTTTACATTATTATCTAATGAATATTTTATAATATCTCCAATATTTTTCATCTGACTAAATTTCTCCACCCTACTTCTTGCGGCATCCTGACTAAGATGATTAACTCCAAAAAACTGATTATGGCCTAAAACAATCTGGTCAATCTTTCTCATTTAAATCACCCCATATTCAACATCCACAGTTTTTCTTTCTTCTGCGGATTTGTATATTGAATCATTAACACACTGGACTTTATATCCATAAAATATATCAATATCTGATTTTTTGTTATTTTTTACACAATTTACCATGTGCCTATTTTCCCTAGTGTATTCTGGACCTCCAATATCCACTTCTACGCCAGTATATAAATCCTGTTTGTAAAGTGTTGTAAATCCTTCTTTACTATCTTCATAATATTTTATATAATCATCATTCACAACAAGCATACCTTCGCTACATTGAACTTCTATTTTTATTTCAGGAAGTCTATAATTCCTTACACTCCATGAAGCATCCAAATGCCCTTCTAATCCACTGTTAAATGTTAGGTGGGAATGAATAAAATCTTCTACTTCATTAGAATAGTATGATTTTGAGTTCCCCGATACTGTTACTATATCTCCAAAATACCACAATAATACATCGACCAAATGTGTTGCAAGTATATTCAATACTCCCCCACCACTTGATTCTTTTTTATACCTCCATCCTTTACCCTTAGAGAATAATTGTGATACATACATGTGTGAATTAAGATACAACGGCTCCCCTAGTATTTTATTGTCCAATATCTCTTTTGCCTTTGCAAAAGTATCTACAAAATGCTTACAATATCCAACCATATTTATTATATCCTTTTTATCATTCATTAATTTTATTAAACCGTTGCAATCATCCTTTGAAATCCCAAGTGGTTTTTCTACAAAAAAATTTATTCCAGATTCTGCACAATCTTTTGATATATTTGTATGGAATGCAGTTGGTGTTGCGATATATACTAAATCCAAATCTTCCTTATTAAACATTTTCTGATAATCATTATAAGTATTCACATTTTTTAGAACTTTTTTAATGTTTGAGGACATTAATTTTTCTTTTTCAGCAATTGCTACAACATTCACATCGTCAAAACTATTTAATATGCCCGTATGAAGAATACCCATTTTTCCAAGTCCGATTATCCCGACATTAATATTTTTCATAATTTCACCGCATATAACTTTAATAATAAAACATACAAACACAAACTAATGTTTAACTAATAATGCAAAATTAACTAAAACTTACTTCCTAATCCAAGCTCTTAACATAACCGGAAATGCTGTGAAAGGATACTTCAAGACCTTTAAACGAGAAACTCCGTGCATCCTTTTTTCAAAAATGATTGGAACTTCCTTATATCTCAAACCTTTTTTACCTGCTCTTATTATGATTTCCTGATGAATTCCCCACCTGTCAGCTTCTAAATCAAGCTGTTTAGCAGCATATTTATTAACTGCAACTAAACCACTTTGTGAATCGGTTGTTGGAACTCCCGACATAATTTTGGTAATTGTTGTAGATATATTATTACATATTATTCTATTCTTATAGTTGATATTGGCACCTTTGGTGTATTCTCCCAAAAATCTTGAACCAACAACTATATCAGCCTCATCATTTATAATGGGCATACATGTTGGCATTATATCTTCATTTCGATATTGTCCATCAGCATCAAAAATAAAACATATATCGTATGGAGAGTTTATAAAATATTTATAACCTTCTCTTATGGCAACTCCCTTACCCTTGTTTTCGCTGAATGTAATTACTTCAACACCACATTCTTTTGAAACTTTCGAAGTATTATCGGAGCTCCCATCATCTACAACTAAAATTCCATCAACAGTATCTTTAATATTCTCAATAACCTTTTTAATAGATTTCTCTTCGTTGTATGCTGGTATCAATGCTAAAAGTTTCTTGTCCATAGTATCCTCGCCGAGATTATAAAAATAATAAAAAATAGAATTAATTATTTAATATTTAACCGCTTTAAATCTTCCTCAACCATCATCTTAACCAATTCTTCAAATTTGGTTTCTGGTTCCCATCCAAGCTCATTTTTAGCCTTTGAGTAATCACCAATTAATAACTCCACTTCACAAGGTCTGAAAAACTCAGGATTAACTTTTACCAAAACTTTTCCTGTATTGGCATCTTTACCAACCTCATTAACTCCTTCCCCTTCCCATTCAATATCGATTCCTACAACTTTAAACGCATTTTCAACAAATTCTCTAACTGTGTGGGTTTCATTTGTTGCTAAAACAAAGTCATCTGGTTTATCGTGTTGCAATATCTTATACATTCCATATACATAATCTCCAGCGAATCCCCAATCTCTTTTAGCACTTAAATTTCCTAATTCCAAACAATCCTGTAATCCGTTATATATTTTAGCAACCGCCAATGTTATTTTTCTTGTTACGAATTCGGGTCCCCTCATAGGGCTGTTGTGTATTTTAAACAAATTAGGTCCTGTTGCAAAAGTTTGCGATTCTGTCTGAATATCAAAGAACCATCCATCAGGAGATTCTGTATCGATAATTTTAATTACTTCATTTAATTCTTTTCTAAGATGTTCCCCTTTACCTGTTGGATTCGGAGCTCTGAATTGGACATAATAATATCTTCTATCTTCTCTATACTCACATTTACACTTTACAGTTTGATTTGAAAAGTGTTTAAATATGAATATTAATCCCAAACATAATGTTGCTGAGCTCGTAGTAAATCCTTTATACTCATATCTTTCATTGCCGTTGTTTCTTCCATCTGCTAAGTAGTATCCATCAAAGAACATCTTTTTAGTTTCCACATCTGCATTTAATATAAAAATAGGAACTCTTTTCTCATTGCTATGTCTCGTATATATGTGCTCTCTAAGCCATAATCCAAAATAAGCATCATTGTTAATATCCAATTGCCAAACATCTTTTTTACAATTTTCATAACTACCAGGACCATAACTATTCAATCTGTATGACCAGCCAAATTCATTGGTTAATAATTCAGCAATTTCTATTAACTGTTCCTTGTCTGTGCCTGTTAATCTTATTCTACCTTTCTCACTGATATATCCATCTCCAACTAAAAATCCTATGAATTTTGCCAATGATTTATCTAATTTTAAGCTTTTATCACTATTTGGATATTTAACGCAATATACTTTATCTCCAATACTAATATCTTGCGTTTTTACTTCACTATTGTCATCAGTGAAACAGACATGGTCATAAGTAGCTTCATAACATGACTCTCTTGTTTGAATCAATTTTAAAGGTTTTTTACTATCTTGATAACAAGTTCCGTTCAGTAATTTTGTCCATTCATCTCCATTCCATACATAAGTATTATCTTTGTATTTATTTAACATACCTTCATATCTGTGTTTTTCGGTTCTGAACAAATCTTCGATTGGTAATATATCAATCATGCTATCATTTAATTTTAAGATTAAAGGTGAATTTTTTGGTATGGATTCGTGATTGAACAGGATACCATTGCTCATAAATAAATCATAGCTCTCCCTGTAATTCTTAATTGTCCAAAATCCTGCCAATTTGGAAACTCCATAAGGACTTCTTGGATAAAATGGAGTGGTTTCTTTCTGTGGAATCTCCTGAACTTTCCCATATAATTCGGAAGTTGCGGCAAAATAGAGTTTTGAAGATGGCGCGTGTTCATATACGGAATTTACCACATTCAAAGTTCCACTAATATTTACATCATAGGTAAATCTTGGATTCTCAAAACTAAATCCTACAAAACTCTGTGCTGCTAAATGATATACTTCATCTGGCTGAACTGTTTTAATTACGGAATCCATAAATAAATTATCTGTAATATCTCCCCAGTGGATATTTATCTGTTCTTTTTCTTCTTTCGATAAATGCTCCAAGTTTCCCAAGGAGTTTTGGCTGTTTCTTCTTACTATTCCATGAACTTCGTATCCTTTTTCTAAAAGTAATTTTGTTAAATAGTACCCATCTTGTCCAGTAATCCCAGTGATTATTGCTTTTTTCATTGTTATGACACCTCAATATTTTTAATATCAATTTATCAATTAAATATATCTATTATCCTTCAACCATTCAACATAGTCTTTAACAGCATCTTCAAAATTCCATTTAGGTTCATAGTCCAAATATTTCTTGGCATTGGTTAAATCTGCCTGAGTAAAATCTTGATAAAACTCTTCATAAGGATTATCAATATATTCTGGTTCATAGTCAAAGCCTAAAACATTGTTTAAAACTTCGATAATGTGATTAAAAGAAACAGCATTTCCGCTACCTGCATTTACAATACAACTTTCTTTTGCATCTAATGCCAATAAATTTATTTGAACTATGTTTTTAACATAAACTTGGTCTCTCTTCTGCTCTCCCCATTTGAAGATTCTTGGATTTTTTCCATCAACCATTTGTTTTGCCAACTGCCAAACCATTGAAGCCATTTTTCCCTTATACTGCTCCCTTGGTCCAAAGACATTGAAGTATCTCAATCCAACTATATGACTGTTAGGATATTTTTCCATGTATTTTTTAGCAATACAATCGCATATCCACTTCGAAAACCCATATATATTATTAGGTTTTCCCGCATATTCTTCTTTTTGTGGAGATTTAGCATCACCATAAGTTGCCGCAGAAGACGCATATATAAATTTTATATCATTTTCAACAGCAAAATCTAAGAGTCTTCTAAACCCCTCCGTGTTTATTTGCATCATTAACTTCTGGTCACTAACTGTTGTATCAGTAATTGCCGCTTGATGAAATATTACATCAACATCTTTAAATTTATATAAATCAACATCTAAAATACTATCAGAGACTACATCCCCTTCATAGCCAAGGAGATTTTTGAAATTACCGCTGGAAAAATCATCTAAAACCACCGTATCGTGTCCTTTATCTTGCAAGTCTAATGCAAGGTTAGAACCTACAAATCCTGCACCGCCTGTAATAAGAGCTCTCATATTCACCCCTTGATTAAAATTAGTAATTTATAGATATAATGCCTGTATTTGCACATATTTTAAGTATATATTGCTATATTGTTCTTTACTTTTATACTTTTTTATGTTATTACTCGTGGAGCGGGTTAGAATATATGTGTTGTTAAAATGATATTATCGGAGCTCCTAAAAAAAATACCACCTAAAAAAGAGAATAGATAAATTTATAATAGCTATGCAAGATTCAATTTAGAAATTATCAGTTTTATAATGGTAGTTATAACAATTTTAGTAACCATTACTATTTCACCAAACATGGAATTATTATTTTCAAGTATCTCATTTTCTTTTATGGCATAATATCCTGATTTTGTTATGCTCATAGTTATTTCGCTGTTATTTTTATCGTAAATGTATGGAATATTTTTCCAAGATTTCAACTTTTCGTCGTAATATAGTATCTTTAACTCTTTATTATCTGGAACATTTAAGGATATTTCAAGCGTTAAAGGTTTGCTAAATTCTGCATTTTTTGGAGCTATATAATATGCAATTGTAGTATTTGGGAGCTCCACCTTTTTTATTTGCACATCGCCTTCTGTGTTAATTTTTGTTCCATCAGATATTGTTAATGTGGCATTATCAATATGTTTTATTACTGTTCCATAAATGATATTTTCTTCCTGTTCTGGGTTATTATTGTTTTGAATATTGTTTTCAGTATTCTCTATGTTTTTAAAAGTGGTATTCTGACTTGAAGCAATATTCTCAACTTTATTATTCTCAGTATTTTCAATTTCCTGACTCTTTGGTTTGTAGTAATTAATATATATGATTTTGCTGTTTTCGTTATCGTATGCGTCTTTTGCAGTTATTTTAAATGTATTTTCCCCCTCTTTTAAATTAAGAGTGCCTGTGTAATGACTGCTTGATTCATTATAACCCAGTCTATTACCGTTTAGGTAGAATTTTATCGTATAATCCGATACATCTTCAACAATTGCTTCAAAATCTACGGTGGAAGTAGTATAATCTCTTTTTGATGGAGATAATATTGTTATTTTTGGAGGTTCGTTGTCGGTGTTATTTGTAGTATTTGTGGTATCTACTACTGATGGAGCAGGTGGAGCTGGAGTATCGCCTTTAATTATAATTTCTTTATTTACGCCACCAACACTCAAATATATTGTTGTTCCTTCTGGAATGTTGTTTGTTTTGTATGCGTATTTAAAATTACCATTCTCATCTGCATTTATTGTTGTTGAAGCTATTATTTTTAGTTTTACAGGTTTTGATTGGTCTTTTATAGTCCCTCCAATTGTCATATCATAAGTTCCCTCAGGAACATTGGATTTAGAAACTGTTGCTATGCCATTACTGTCTGCACTAGAACTTATGGTAATCCATATTCCCATATTTACGCATACATATGCGTCATTTACATTTTCAGCAATAACCTTAAAATTATTTGGTGGGCTCGGAAGCTCAACCCCATACATATCATACCCATAATCAGGTAGTAATATTTTTGTAGGATTTACTTCAAACCATGCTTGACAATTTATAGCTTCATTTGGTGATGCTTTTCCTGTTAATGTAATGGTATCTCCCACTACTGGATTTGAAGGAGATATTTCAATATCCGAAACTGCATAAATCGGAGAAATTAAAATTCCAAATAATATAATCATAAAAATTTTTTTATTGATATGAACCACCCCTTGGTGTGAATTTAGTATAAATCAATCATAAAATTTAACATATTTATAATTTATGAATTTCAATGCTCGAAAAATAAAAGAAAAAAAGAAAAGAACTTATTAATTTAGGTTATGAACATTTATTGTTGTTCCACTGCAACAATCTTTTTATCTACTGTATCATATACTACGCCAATAACATAAGCGTTTGATATGTTTTTAACTTTTAATGTATCTTTATTCTCTTTCGTTATCTCATCACTATATGATACTGATGCGGCGCTATTAAATATCGTTCCAGATATGTCTTGTATTTTTTTAGCACTTAATGTTATGAAATCGTTGTTTTCCACAATTATTTCGCTTCCACTATTTCCAACTACTGATACATTGAATAAATTATTGTTTGGATTTGTTCCAACCACATTTAATTTTATTCCTACGGTTTTATCTATCCTTGCCAATCCATATCTTACATCGTTTGTAGGCGTATCGTTTAATGACATATTATAGAACGATTGATTATTTACATCTGTTCTATTGAAGGTCAATGTTAAATTATATTTCATTACTTCAAATCCACCTATTGCAAGGATTTTAACATCGTCATCTGTGGTCTTAACTCCGTTTCCTTCGGTAATTATTACGAAGTAGTCAGCCTTGCTATCATCTGCATTAATGGTGAATTCTGCTTTACCGCTTGATACTGTTGCTGTATTATTATAGCCTGTATTCAAGCTGTTTATTAATCCTGTTGCATCACCATCCAATAGTGCATTTATATTATCCCTAAATGTATCTCTTGTGGTAATTATGTTTAATGAAACATTCTTGCCGTTCATATCTGCGTTGTTGTATGTAATTGTAATTGTATCTCCATCGTATGAGACTTTATTGAAGTTATTCATTGCTTCAATTACTGATTCAAAGCTTTCATTATCTTTGAAGTATATTTCTACATTCTTAGTTGTATCTTTTTTATCTACAACGGTTGCATCTGCTGTTATTGTTGGTATGTTTATGGTTTTTGTTCCTGTGATTGATAATGTATTGCTGTCTTGTCCTTCAAATTCAACAATCTTATCGTCTGCTATAACTTTTATTGCTGGTTTTTCATCAACTGGTTGAGTTAATGAGACTGTAATTACAGAGGTGACCTCATAAACTCCATCTGATACCGTTAAAGTAATATCGTAGGTTCCATCCACAGGATAGGTTATATTTATTGTTTTCCCGCCGTCAAGGTATGAAAAACTTCGATTGTCTGGTGCCAACCATGTAAATGTTAAAGTTTTATTTTCTGGGTCATAGGATTCTGACGCATTTATTAATACATTTAATCCATCTCCAGTGTAGTTGTATAATACTACTGACGGGTCGTTCGTTACATTTACACTTAATGTAATGCTTAATAATGGGTCTTCGGTCATATATAATGTTACAATACCATGCGTTGCATCATAATTATAGTAATTTGGCTGGTCTTTGGTTTGGTCGTATGCTGGAATATCTCCCAATCCTTCTTTAAATACTTCGCTCACTGAGTTATTACCAACAGGTATTGCAATTACGACATAAGTATCGGTTGTATTTTCGAATACAATTTCAGTGTTTATTGTTGCTTCATTTGTAGTCTCATCAAATGTAATATTATTAATATCGACTGAGACATTATTTACATCTTTACTTGCAATGACAACTGGTGTCATAAGTTCTTCCGTTAGCGTAGAAGTATTTTGAATTTCTTCTGCCCTGTCTAACGCATCTTTAACATTTTCTAAGTGAATTGTAGTGTTTTCTATTGCTGATGTGTTTGAAGTGTTTGTTGTTGGAACTGCAAATTCTATTGTTTTCCCACTAACGGTTGTTGTAATACTAAACACATCAGTTTTTGAATCATTTATTGTAATATTTGTAGTGTCTGCAACTGTTGTATTCACAACCTGCAATGAAACTGTACTGCCGTTTGATGTGGTTATATCTTGCTGTTCTGGAACTGCAATATCTAATGTAAATGTCTTATTTATTTCTGGATGACCATCCAAAGCAAATGTAATACTTGCCTGATAAGACTTTCCAGAACTTAATGCTGATGTATTTGTAATGTTATATACAACTATTTCATTTGAATTTGCATCAACTGTTAAATCTCCACTCATTGAAACACTGAGATCTGAGCTCACATTTGTTGTGTTTATAATTGATATGGCGGTATCGTGGTAGTTTGTAATCGTTATTGGAATTGATTCATCTACATTCTCAGTAACTTTTGATATATACTCCTGATTTACATCAAAGTATCTTAGATTTAAACTGTCTGATTCTGATACCAATTGTCCGTTATCATCATAAACTTCTAATTTTGCAGTGTATATTCCCTGCATTAAGTAGTTTCTTGATGTGTTCAAATAGTATGATTTCCCTGATATGTCTTTTTCTTGCTCAGTTCCATCACCGTATTTTAATACAATCTTTTTTAATCCATTATCATCGCTTACATTTATAATAAATGTTGCTTTTAAACCATCAATTGAAGCTTCGAATTTATTTATCACTGGTTTGTTATCTACTGTTGGTGTTGTTGTTGTTGAGGGTCCTCCTCCACCTCCTCTTGATGGTGTTATTCCTGTAAATGACAATCCGTATTTAGTTGCGAGGTCTGATATGATATCTGACACTGGCGTATCATCACTTGAAATTGAAATTCCTGATGAAAATGTAAGTTTTGATACTATATTACTTATAATACCTTCATCTGATTTTGGAATTGGAGCTATTGAACCCACATAACCACTAACGAAACTTACTACTGCATCTAATATTGGATTGTTAGTTTTTTCGGCATAAACAACTGCAACATCTTTGTTTTCAGCATTTGGATTTATTTTTGTAACATATGCTAATGCAGTTCTTACAGCTGAATCATCACTACCTGATGCGATTATCGTATTTTCTGCGTTTTTTGACAGCGTATTTTCTATAATTCTTGGAGCTCCGCTACCAATAATTATAGCATTCTTTGGTTTTGCAGTCTCTAATATTTTTGCCAATCCTTCATCTTTACCTAACCCATAGTATAATACAGGAGCTCCGAAACTCACTGCCACAGGACTTATTTTTTCATTAAATCCTTCTACAACTACAAGGTTATCTAATAATTCTGGTTTTTCCGCTTTAATTAATTCATACATTTTTTGGGAAGTTTCGATTCTAGTTTCCCCCCAAACTCTTTGAGTAGTTATTTTTAATCCTTTTATCTGGTTCTCTACATTGGTGCTAACTGCAACCGAACCACCGACAATTATTACCTTGTCAATATTATTTCTTTCAAGTTCTCTTTTAGCATCATCTGATAATTCACCTGTTGGCGTATATATCAGTTTATATCCCATTGCTTTGGCATAAGGTGCCGCAACAATGGCATCTGCTGGTGTTGATACTACAACTGCTACATTTTCAGCAATTCCTGACGCAAAACTAAGTGGTAATGCACCTAAAATTACTATCAGAGATAGCAGTATGGAATAGATTTTCATAACAATCCTCCTACATTTTTATTCGACATATAAAAATAAATAATAATAAATATATAAATAATAAATATAATATTCTATATAATTTTATTATATATTAACTTTACTATTTATTAGTATTCAAATGCTCATATGTAGTAGTATCATTTTTAGAATATAGTTAATCGACATAATATGCCCTTATTTAGTCTTTTATCCATTAACATCATCTATGTTTTATATACAAGGTAATTTACGCAACGGGTTCGTCGATTTACCATAATAAATTATATTATTTTCTCCCAAAATCATCGTCAAATCTAATAATATCGTCCTCTTCCAAATATTCTCCCACCTGTATTTCTATAACTTCCAAAGGTATTTTGCCATGGTTTTCCAACCTATGTTTTAATCCACTTTTTACAAAAATACTTTCCCCACTTCTAACAAATGTTTTATCTCCTTCAATAATTACACTTGCTGTCCCTTTTACTACAACCCAATGCTCACTTCTATGGTGGTGAAGCTGATAACTTAACTTTTTATTTGGAAGAACCATAATTCTTTTAATTTTATAAAATAATCCTTCTTCTAATATTGTATATGTTCCCCACGGTCGATATACAGTTTTATGAAATTGAATTCTATCGTCTTTTTTATTTTTTAAGTATTTAACTACATCTTTTACTTTTTGAGATTCCCCTTTACTGCATACCAATAAAACATCTTTTGTATCTACTACTATTGTATCTTCAATCCCGATTAATGATACAAGTTTTTCGTCCGTAATATTGATTAAATTGTTTTTAGAATCTATCGATATACTATCCCCATATATTACATTTCCATGCTCATCCTTCTCAAAATATTCATAAAAAGAGTCAAAACTTCCCATATCATTCCAAATTATATTTAATGGAATTACTGCAACTTTATTTGATTTTTCCATAATGCCGTAATCCACCGAGATATCTGGAACATTATTATATATTTCATCAATATTATTAAATTTAAATGCTTCATAAACTTCTGGGCAGTGTTTTTCAACTTCATTTTTAAAAATATTCGCATCAAAAAGAAACATCCCACTATTCCATAAATAATTATTTTGAACATATTGTTTAGCAGTTTTTAAATCTGGCTTTTCTTTGAATTCCCCTACTTTATACCCTCCGTCCAATTTTTCAGCAGGTTTTATATATCCATATCCAGTATTTGGCTCTGTTGGTTTAATTCCAAATGTAATAATATATTCTTTTGCCAATTCTTGCCCCAATAATACAGTAGATATAAATTCTTCTTCATTTTCAATCAGATGGTCGGAAGAGAATACCCCAAATATATTATTTTCTTCGTTATCCTCCTTTTCATCGTTAGCCACCCCATAATAAATTGCAGGAAGGGTATTTTTACCAACTGGCTCAATTAATATATTATCTTCGTTGAAATTATTGTTCTCATTATTGCTATCACCACCATTACTACCACTAATATTATATCCTAATTCCTCAATCTGTCCCAATACTAAAAATTTATGTTTTTCATTTGTGATGATATATATTTCGTCAATATTTGATAATTTTAAACATCTTTCAAAAGTCATCTGAAATAATGATTTATTGAATTTTTTTAACTTTATAAATTGTTTTGGATAATATTCCCTACTTAAAGGCCATAATCTACTACCTACTCCCCCTGCTAATATTATGGATTTCATAATATCACTCCAAAAAGTTTATAAAACTAATCAATAAAACCTATGTCAAAGTTAGTTTATATAATTTTATCTTTTTCTTTAAAATTCCTTTCTTAAAATTTCAACAAATTTATTAATGGTCTTTTCAATTCCATTCTTTTGTCGTTGTATTATATTTTTGCCTTTTATAAGGTCTCCTTGAATATCTGTTGTAAATACATACTTGCTGTTATCTGTCAAAATACATATTCCCCCTTTACCAACTCCTGCGGTAGTTCCTATTGCTATGTTGCAACTTAAAATGTTTTTAATACCTTTTGCCATTAAATAAGCTACTTTTAAATCATTCTCTTCGGAATATGCCTTTGCATACTCATATGTATAATCAGGCTCGGGAAGCTCCACATTTAAAAGTTTCTCTGCACCATGTTTTGATGAGATGAACATGGACGCCACTACTTTAACATTTCCATTAATATATTTATAATGGAAATGCTCCTTAACCTCATCATATCCAGATGCCATTTTATGTATTGTGATGCCTATTTTTCCATGGGTGAAGCACTCTGCGGTTGCTACTGTAATCATACCTATCAACAGGAAATATTTTTTTATTTTAAATTAATTATTATTTTATTAATCTCTTATCAAGAGCGTTATGAACCAATGTAATACAATGGTTAGCGTGGAGTTCTAATGGCGATAGTGATACCTTATGGGCAAATTCTTCTAAAAATTTTTCATCCTCTTCACCAATTCCTATGTGGTCGCCTAAAACAAAAACAACATCCTCAAGCCCATCATCCTTTTTAAATATTTCTTCAATATCTTTTCCGTCTTTGTGCAGATAATATATTTCTTTTCCTTCGTTCCTTTTTTCTAAAATAATATCTCTAAATTCTTTTTTTGCAACATATATTCCACTGGTGCTTTCTTTCCAAAGTGGCGTTGGTGTTTTATCAAGTGCTTTTTTTATAAAAAGTGCTATACTTCTCTCATCTGGGCTTACTCTCTTTAATTCTGAACCTACGAATTTCAATGCCACAGGTGGATTCGGAGCTCCGTAGTGTATTGAATAAAATATAGTATCCCTTCTTAAATCATGGGACAAAAAAAAGGCACTGCTTACGCATCTACAAACTAAATCCAACCTGCCACAACTTCCCGGAAGGTCTTTT
>OFDG01000071.1_pt1 | contig 14609 bp, 14 predicted proteins | sample 1520381 | NCBI WGS metagenome assembly OFDG01 (sample SAMEA3696446, study PRJEB22514) | metagenome | biome: water; feature: marine; material: hydrothermal vent | place: Pacific Ocean | collected 2014-08-12 | depth 1521 m | reverse complement strand
TTAGGATATAAGGCTCTTATGCCCATAAATTCAAAAGCACTCTTGATAAGTTTTCTCCCTGCATGAAAGCCTAATCTCTGAAGTAGTTTATGCACTCTTCTTGTGCCATAGTATGGATGTTTAGTATGAATGATATCAATCATATTTAAGAGCTTAATATCTTCATCAGAGCTAAATGGTATCACTGGTTCATAGTAATATGCTGTCTTTGAAGCACTAAGTAATTGAAGTTGTCTGTTTAATGGTAATTCAAGCTTGGTATCAGTAGCTTTCGCTCTTGTACTAGAGGATACCAAGCTCTTTAGCTTTTCCACAACAAAATCCCTCTCTACGATAACTTCACCTAGTCTTTTACTTGTTGCATCTTTAGCTTTTTTTAGTTTTTCTATCTCTTCTTTATACTCTTTTGCAACTGTACTTTTATCAAATGCCAGAAATGCATTTTCTAAAAACTGCTTTTTCCAATTTTGTAGATTTTTAGGTAACAAATCATATTTACTCGCTATCTCATTTAAAGTCTTTTCACCTTCTAAAATCTCAAGCACTATTTTAGCTTTAAATTCAGCACTATATGTTGTTCGTTTTCTACTCATAATATCTCTCCCATTTTTTATTATCCTATTTTACTATTTAGGAATATAAATATTCTTGAAATTGGTTATTTTTTCTGGGGACATTATAAGTTTTATTTCCATATTTTATATCTACTTTAGATAGTCTATCTATTTTAGTGCCTGGTGTAATGTGTGCAGCAGGGGTTGTCAATGCTAATATTTATGGTGGGAATCTATTGATTTTAAAACTATTGACATTATTTGTGATGGGATTGTGGATTGTTATCAATCATTTGGATTTGCAATATAAAAATTATCCATATACGAAAAAAAAGTTTTGGGTCTATATCTTGATATTTGCTTTGGTATTAGCTGAGTTAGTTTTGGATATAATTTATCTAACTAACATAGATATAATGGAGCCTGTGTTGTGTTGTTCTGTTATATTTAAGCATAAACAAACTGGATATTCTGTATTGAATTGTGATGTAAAAACTTTAGTGTTATTATTTTATACATTGTATGTTGTTAATATTTTAACAGCGATATTCAAAAGTAAGATTGGACAATTTATTTTAGGTGTATTATTTGTATATATCTCATATTATGCAGTTGTTTATTTTTTTGGAACTTATATATATGAGTTACCAACTCATAATTGTCCATATTGTATGTTGCAAAAAGAGTATTGGTATGTTGGTTATATTGTGTGGTCAACATTGTTTTTGGGAACATTTTTTGCTGTAGTGGGATTGCCTATTTATCTTATTACTAAAAAAGAATTTAATATTTTTTATAAATACTCTATCGTTTTTAATACTATATTTGTTTTTATATGCTCTTTTTATGTTTTAAGATACTATCTAAGTAATGGTGTGTTTTTGTAATCTAGTTTTTAAAACTTCCTCTCATCTCCATCGTCCTCGATGGGGATGCATACTGCTACATCACTCCAAACTATTGTGCTAGTAATACTCTGTTTTAATTCTCTATCTTATTTTTTTAGATTCTTCACCAATAGCTGTAAACATCATAAGAGTGGTCTCATTTTATAAAAAGTTGTCTTGACAAATTGGGGTAGTTTACTTATAAATAAATTATCTCTTAAAATAAATTGTATCACAATACTAAATATACACTCAATAAATCCTAAACCTTTTTATCAGTATTATTCATACCTAAATCTACAAAAATAGGCTCTTTTGCTCCCATAAAAACTCTAGTAGCACTAAGTACTGCATCTGTTGCATCGGCATTAAGTTTACCTTTTTTGATGATTTTAGTTGTAGCTAAATCTTGTATGACATTAAGATACTTTTGAGATCTTTCGTTATCAGATTGATATTTATTATATGCAAAAAAAGCTTTTTTAAGAAACTTTACATAGCTATACAGTACATATTGCATCTCATCTGTTATCTCTACATTGTTGGTTTTGTCTAGTTTTATTTTAGACTTCTCAAATGTAGGGTTGCTAAGTTTGTCATATATAGCAAGCTTCATCTTATGAAGATTTATAAAATCATCTTTTGGACTATTATCTTCACCTGTATTCTTTTTTTGTGTTGATGAAGAAATTATCAAATCTGCAATGTCATTAAATGCATCTCCAAACTCATCTGGAGTGGTAATCTAAATCCAGACACTTGTGTAGCACCTATCGGCTAGACATTAAACCTAAAATGCATAACATCGCCATCTTGGACGATATAGTCTTTCCCCTCTATTCTTAGTTTCCCAGCTTCTTTAGCTTTTGTTTCACCGCCACAAGCGATGAAATCTTCATAACTTATCACTTCTGCTTTGATGAAACCTTTTTCAAAATCATTATGAATTACTGCGGCAGCTTGTGGGGCTTTCATCCCTTTTGTGATAGTCCAGCTTCTTACTTCTACTACACCTGCTGTAAAATAGCTTTGAAGTCCAAGTTTATCAAATGCACTATGTATAATCTTTTCAAGACCAGATTCCTCTATACCAAAATCTGTAAGAAACTCTTTTGCTTCATCTTCATCAAGACCTACTAACTCCTCTTCAATTTTAGCACATAACATTATCACTTCACTATTTTTTGATTTTGCATATTCTTTTACAGATTTTACATAATCATTCTCTTCCATAAGTGCATCTTCATCTACATTTGCACCATATATTACCTCTTTGTTTGATAAAAATCTCAACTCTTTATCTAAAGTTATAAAATTATCATCATCTTTTAATTCAAATGTGCTTACAGGTTGTAATTGATCAAGATGTTCCATAAGTTTTTGAGCTATTTCTAGTAAAGTTGCAGCTTCTTTGCTACCTTTTGCTTGTTTTTTAAGTCTTTCTATTTTCTTTTCCACTTGTGTTATATCAGCATAGATAAGCTCTGTTTCTATAATCTCAATATCTCTAATAGGATCGATAGTATCTTCTACATGTGTAATATTCCCATCTTCAAAACATCTTACTATATGTAAAATTACCTCTACTTCTCTAATATTTGATAAAAATTGGTTACCTAAACCTTCACCTTTACTAGCACCTTTTACCAGTCCTGCAATATCAACAAAATCTATAGTAGAGTATTGTATTTTATTAGGATTTACAATCTTTGCTAACTCTTCTAGCCTTTTATCTGGAACAGGCACTACTGCTTTATTTGGTTCTATTGTGCAAAATGGATAATTTTGCGCCTCTGCATTTTGTGCTTTTGTCAAAGCATTAAAAGTTGTGCTTTTCCCTACATTTGGTAATCCTACTAATCCTACACCTAATCCCATTATTTATCATCCTTTTTTATTTTATTATATTTTATTGTTAGTTGTTCATAAACAGTATCAAAAGTTAAATCTGATAAGTTTTCTAAAATAGACATCATCACCACATTGTCCTCTTTGCCATCCCATACTTTTATATAGCTTCCCTCTTTGTATCCATTGTCTTGTCTAAATTTATTTAAACAGTTTTTACCGATATAAACTTTTTGAAGCCAAGTGAAACTTAATCCAGCGATCTTACAACATCTAAAAAACTGCTCTATAAATCTCTCTACTCCACTAAATGCTGGCATATTACCTGTTTGTATAGCTAGTGAAATATAAGATAATTTTTCAGCTTCTTTAATAAGAAGTTTTACATCTACATTGTTTGTATCTACTGATTCATATATACAGTGAGTATTGACTAATGATACCGCTTTTGGGACATTTGTTTCTTGTAATATATAGCTCATCAAAAAGTGCCAAATATCTACAAGCTCTATATGGATATTTTCAAGATCAGGATCAGATGCTATATTTTTCCAGTGTTTCCAAGGGGCAGATTCTATAAGTTCAGCTACTTCCATATGGATACATCTTAGCCAATTAATCTCTTTGTCAAATTTATTAACACCTAGTTCCCAGTTAGGTCCGTTTGTTTCGTCATTGAGTTTTTTTTGTAACAAAAACATCTCTTCTAGTTTGGCAGGAAAACTTGATGATTCCTCCAATAGTTGAGCCAAAGGCAAACACTCTTCTACCAAAATATCAAGAGAGTTCTCTTTTGATGGAACTTGCCCTTTTAATAGATGTATAATCAAAGATATTGTGTAAGGGATATCATCTTGCTCTTGCCATATCAAAATATCCTCTACATTACCACCAATATACTTCACAAAATCCTCAACTTTTGAGAAACCTAAATCTTTTATTTGTTCGATAAATTCACTATATAACAATTTATTACTCCACTAATAATATTTTAAAATATAAGTTTTACTAAAATTATAAAACTTAACTATCATCTTGCTTTTATTTGAGTTACTAACTCTTTTTTAAACATTATCTAAATATCTGATAGTGCTTAAAATAAAGTTATATTTACTCTTGATTGATTGGTAATATTATCTTAAACTCTGCTCCATTTTCTATATTGGATACGGTTAAAAAACCTCTTTCATGATTTTCTATAATATTCCTACTCATATACAAGCCTAAACCTGTTCCATTTTTACCTTTTTTGGTGCTAAAATATGCATCAAAGATTTTACTAATAATATCTTCGGGTATTCCACCTGCATTATCAGATATTTTTATCACAAAATCATCATTCTCTTTATATGCTATAAGATTTATCTCTTTGTGATCTTGTTTTTTGCTCATTAGTGCATCTCTAGCATTTCGCACGATATTTAATATTACTTGCACCACATCATTTGTATGAAGATCCATAGTTATATTATCTTTAATAGTAATATTTAATTTAATCCCATCAACTCTTAAAGTATAAGCGATAAGATCTCGAGCTTTTTCGATAAGATCTGAAATTTTAATATTCTCTTTTGATTTATCAGGTTTGAAGAAATCTCTAAATTCATCTATTGTTTTACTCATATAGTTTAGTTGTTTTTGAGTATCATCTGTAACTTTTTGAAGTGTTTCATCACTGATTTGCCCATCTATCATCTTCTCTATAGTGAGTTGTTGTATAAGCATAGCAGTTGCTTGAAGTGGTTGTCGCCATTGATGTGCAAGCATAGTTATCATCTCTTCAAGTGCAGTTGATTTTGATTGTTCGATAATAATATTTTGTTGTTTTTCAACCTCTTTTTTTGATGTGATATCTTGTCTAACTGCAGAATAACTTATGATATTTCCATCTTGATCATAATTGGGAGAAACTGTAGCAAATACCCAATAGTATCCACCATCTTTTTTTCTATTTTTTACTTCCCCTTTCCAGGTTTTTCCACTTTTAATAGTTTGCCACAAATCTTTAAATGCCTCTTTTGACATATCAGGATGACGGACAATGCTATGAGGTTGCCCTATTAGTTCCTTTTTTGTATAACCACTAATATTAGAAAATGCTTGTGATACATAAGTGATGATACCTTTTAGATCAGTAGATGACATAATCACATTGTTATCTATAATATCATCTGAAATATGTAGCTTGTTTTGAACATCTGTATATGAAGTAGAGAACTGCTTTAACACTCCTTTAAAGTTTTCGTCTAAAGTATAGTTTAGTTGTTCTAGTAACTCTTGAGATGCTATATTTTGGGTAAAACTAAATTTAATAAGAGCATATTTCAGCCCCATACATATAGCAAATAACTCTTCACTTTTGATATTTTTATTTTGTAAAAACTTTAATAGTTTGGTAATAACGGGACAGTTACCGATTTGTGCTTGATCTTTTACTACATCTATATAGTAGTCTAAAATACCAAAAGCATAATCTTTTAAAAATAGTTTATTATCAATATTATATTTTCTAAGCACTATTTTAGTATTATCATTGCTAATCCATAGATGTATAATAGTAGCTTTATTCTCTTCAAATAATTTAATATGTTCAAGTATTGATTTCATAAGGTTATTATATCTAAGATTGACTTTGTTTTTGTTGATAAAATGAGCAATCTATACCACTACTATTTTTAACTACCATAGATGGTATAAGTTTTGATTTAAAACTATATGCTTTACATCCATAGGGTCTAGCAGGTTCCCAAGTAACAAAATAATATTTACATTTTTGACATATAATTCTTTGTGTCATATTTTTGTTTTCCCATCTATTGCTTTTGCTAAAGAGATTATATCAACACTATCTAAACTCACTCCTGTTGGTATCCCTTGAGCAATTTTGCTAAAATTAATATTAAATTGTTTAAGCCTATCTTCAATATAAAGTATATAAGCATCATTTGATAAACTAGGAGTAATAGCAAAAAGTATATCAGTAATATTGTTGGTTTTAATTAGTTTTATTAGATCATCTATAAGTGATATCTCAAGTTCATCCAAAACAAAATATTTGCCTTTGTATTGTTTAGATTCCTCTATAGTAAATATATCTTTTGCATTTTGGACTATACATAATAGATGTGATTCTCTAGTGGTATCTATACATATTTCACACACTTCATTTTCACTAATACAATGACAATGTGTGCATTTTTTGATATGTTTGATAGCATTTTCTATACTATGAGCTATTTTTAATCCAGCATATTTATTGTCATTGATTATATAGTATGCTAGTCGTAAAGCAGATTTTTTACCAATAGTTGGCAATGCTTCAAAACTCTCTACTAAATCATAAAATCTTTCTAAACCTTTTTTCATATTTGAATTTTATCTAAATTTAGATAAAATCGCGACAAAATGTTAAAAAATTATTAGGGGTAATATATGATTGATAAATGTTATTATGAAATTTTAGAAGTGCAAAGGGATGCCGATAAAAGTATCATAAAAAAAGCTTATAGAAAAATGGCGATGAAATATCATCCAGATAAAAATCCTAATGATAAAGAAGCAGAAGAGAATTTTAAAGCAGTCAATGAAGCATATCAAGTATTAAGTGATGATGAAAAACGGCAAATCTATGATAGATATGGGAAAGAAGGTTTAGAAGGTCATGGACAAGGACATGGTGGCTTTAGTGGTGGTTTTGAAGATTTAGGATCTATTTTTGAAGAGATGTTTGGTGGCTTTGGTGGTGGACGAAGATCTCAACAAAGAAAAACTTATAACTACAATCTCGATACAGAGATTCAAATAGTGCTAGAGTTTAATGAAGCTATTTTTGGATGTGATAAAGAGATAAAATACAAATATAAAACAGCTTGTAAATCTTGTAAAGGAACAGGTGCAAAAGGTGGAAAACTAAGCACTTGTAGCACTTGTCATGGACAAGGGCAAGTTCATATGCGACAAGGATTTATGACATTTGCTCAAACTTGTCCAGATTGTCATGGATCAGGTCAAAGTATAGGAGCTAAGTGTCCAGATTGTAATGGTAAAGGATATGAAGAGGTTACAGATAGCTTTGAAGTAAAAATACCAGAAGGTGTAGATAATGGCAATAGAATTAGAGTTTCAGGCAAAGGAAATATAGCACCAAATGGCACTAGAGGAGATCTATATCTTAGTATGGTGGTCAATGAAGATAAACATTTTGTAAGACATGATGATGATATATATCTTGAAGTGCCTGTATTTTTCACACAAATAGCTTTAGGGGCTACTTTAAAAGTTCCAAGTTTAAAAGGGGAACTTGAACTAAAAATACCAGCAGGAACACCAGATAAAAAACAATTTACTTTTAGAAATGAAGGTGTTAAAAATGTTAATGGTTACGGAAGAGGTAATTTTATAGTTCAAATTAAGATTAAATATCCTACATCTTTAAATGCTGAACAAACAGAACTTTTAGAAAAATTACAAGATAGTTTTGGAGTTCAGAGTAAACCTCATGAAGATAGTTTTTCTAGTATGTTTGAAAAAGTAAAAAATTGGTTTAAATAGGTTTATTATTCCAGTAATAAATATCTAACAAGGCAAAAACCTTGCTAGATAAAATAGTATATAATTTATTTTTTCTCTTGAGTTTCTTCAGATGAGATACCCATAGCAGTTAATATTTTAGCTTCAATTTCTTGACAAAGTTCAGGATTATCTTTTAAGAACTGTTTAGAGTTCTCTTTACCTTGACCTATTTTAGAATCATTATAACTAAACCAAGCTCCAGCTTTATCAATAATATCTAGTTTTACACCATAATCAATAATCTCACCCATTCTTGAGATACCCTCACCAAACATAATATCAAATTCTACTTGTTTAAATGGAGGTGCAACTTTGTTTTTTACAACTTTTACTTTTGTTCTATTTCCAATACTCTCTTCAGCTTGTTTTAGTGTAGCTATTCTTCTAATATCAAGTCTTACAGAGCTATAGAATTTTAGAGCATTACCACCTGTTGTAGTTTCTGGTGATCCATATCCTGTCATACCTATTTTCATACGAATTTGATTGATAAATATTACAGTAGTATCCATTTTATTTAAAAGTCCTGTAATTTTTCTAAGAGCTTTACTCATAAGTCTAGCTTGAACACCAACTTGCATATCATCCATATCTCCATCTATCTCAACTTTTGGAGTAAGAGCTGCAACACTATCTACTACTACTAGATCAACTGCTCCACTTCTTATAACAGTTTCAAGAATCTCTAGTGCTTGTTCTCCATAGTCAGGTTGAGATACAAGAAGATTATCAGTATCAACCCCTAAATTTTTAGCATATATTACATCAAGAGCATGTTCAGCATCTATAAAAGCACAAACGCCTCCTGCCTTTTGACATTCTGCTATTGCATGAAGAGTTAAAGTTGTTTTACCACTACTTTCAGGTCCATATATCTCTATAACTCTACCTCTTGGCAATCCACCAACACCTAAAGCTAAATCTAATCCAAGTGATCCTGTTTTGATAACTTCTACAGGAACTACCTCTTTATCCCCTAATCTTATAAGTGTCCCTTTTCCAAAAGCTTTATCCATTTGTTTGATAGCTAAGTCAAGTGATTTTTTTTGTTCTTCGTTCATAATATCTCCTTCTGATGTTTTGTATAGTAGAATTTTAGCATATAAATTTCAATAGACTAAAAAATATGACAAATTGACATATTTTTTAGAAATATTTTATAAAAATAAGATTTTAGTGTTTGCCCACTTTACCTAGGAAATATAATCCAACAGATAGTGCGACAATAGAAAGTGCAAAATATAGCATCTCTAAAGCAGTATGGAACTCAGTATGTAAAACTCTTTGGAAGAAGCTAACAACAAGCACCATTACGATAACTTTGGCGATTTTATCTTTTAGTTGATCAAGATTATGAATAGATAAGATTTTGTTGGTTTTTTCATCTCCCATAGCTTCATCTATCTCGCTAATAAAAAGTTCATAAAGCCCAAATGAAAAAATAAACATCACCACAGCTATAAGATATAGATCAACAGCACCTATGATACCTGATACTATATCTTCGTGAAATTTTTCAGGGTGAGCATGAGTTACAATAGTATTAAATGTATATTTAGCAACTCCCCAAATATCCATAGAAGCTACAGTAAATAAAACAAAAGCTCCTACAAGCCCAAAGATAACAGCAAGTATAACTACAAATCTACTTCGCCAAATAGCTCCTTCAAAAATAGCTTCAATCATATTTTATATTTCCTCTTCTTGTAGTTTGATCCATTTAAGACCAATTCTTACAGCATTTGTAGCAGCACCAACTCGAACTTGATCAGCGGCATTAAATAGATGTAGCATATTAGGACTATAAATATCTTTTCTTAATCTTCCTACAAAAGTTATATCTGTATCAGTTGAGATAATAGGCATAGGATATATCCCATTTGCTAGATCATCCATCACTTCAACATTTTGAAAATTTGCCAAAGCATATTTTACATCTGTAATATCTACATCTACATCATCTTCAAATGTTATAGTTATAGATTCACTATGGCTTCGTAAAACAGGAACTCTAACACAAGTAGCTGCAATTGCCATAGATTTGTGCATAATCTTTTGAGTTTCATTTACCATTTTCATCTCTTCTTTAGTAAATCCATTCTCTTGAGCAACATCTATTTGAGGTATCACATTTAAAGCTATTTGATGTGCAAAAGCCTCTTTTTTTGTTTCATCTAGTTTGAAAGCAAAAAAATCTTGCATCTGCATCACTAACTCTTCCATCCCTTTTTTACCTGCTCCACTTGTAGCTTGATATGTAGAAACATCTACTCTTTTTATCCCATATAGATCATCAAGTGGTTTTAAAGCTAAAACCATTTGAATAGTAGAACAATTTGGATTTGCAATAATACCTTTGTTTTTCCAAAGTTCAATATCTTGTGGATTAACTTCAGGCACTACTAATGGTATATCATCATCCATTCTAAAATGTGAAGTATTATCTATTACTACTGCTCCAGCTTCTACTGCGTATTGAGCAAATTTTGCACTTACACTACCACCAGCACTAAAAAATGCAATATCAACTTCATATTCTTCAAATACACTATTTGTAAGTTCTATTACACTATATTCTTTATCTTTAAAAGTTATATTTTTACCTACACTTGTAGCACTAGCTAATGGGATTAGATTATTTACAGGAAAATCTAACTCTTCCATTACTCTAAATAACTCTTCTCCTACAGCTCCTGTTGCACCTACAACAGCGACATTAAATTTCATACTCATTATTTAGTTTCCTCATCTTTTATATCTAATATTGAAGCTGGTTGATTATCGTTTTTTGTATCTTCTTGTTCTGTTTGTGTGATAATTTTAATAGGGTTTCCCTCTTCATCTAACTCTATTTCTTCATTCTCTTTTGGACACATAGCAATAGATACTACTTTATCCCCTTTATCAACATTTACTATTGTTACACCACTTGTATTTCTTCCAGCTTTTCTAATAGTTGCCATATCTACTCTTATCATCTTACCTACACTTGTTAGTGCCATTAGATCTTGAGTAGGATCTACTAAAACATTTCCTACTACAGTTTTACCTGTTTTAGGGCTAAGTTTCATAGATATTACTCCACTTCCTGCTCTATTTGTAAGTCTATATGCTTCAACTTCTGTTCGTTTTCCTACACCTTTTTCACTTACAGTTAAAAGCTCTTGTTGTTCATTTTCTATCACTTCAGCATCTACAACATAATCAGATTCTATTTTGAATTTGATACCTCTTACCCCTCTTGTGGTTCTACCTTGACATCTAGTTTTATCTATATCAAATCTAATAACTTGCCCATAAGCTGAGAATATCATAAGATATTTAGATTCAGGATAAGTAATAGCAGCAGTTACGATCTCATCATCTTCATCAAGCACAATAGCTCTTACACCATTTGATCTGATGTTGCTAAAATCACTTAAAGCAGTTCGTTTAATGATACCATTTTTAGTGAAAAATGCTAAAGATTTAGATTCATCAAAATCAGTAGTAGGGATAATTGCCATAATTTTTTCATTCTCTTTTAAGTTGATAAGATTTACAACTGCTTTACCTTTTGCAGTTCTTCCACCCTCTGGGATTCTATAAACTTTCAACCAATAAAGTTGTCCAAAGTTTGTAACAAACATAAGTGTATCGTGAGTATTACTTACAAAAAATTTCTCTATAAAATCATCATCATGGGTAGTTACAGCTATCTTACCTTTACCACCTCTTCGTTGTTTTGCATAAGCTTTAATAGGCACTCTTTTTACATAACCATTATGTGTTATAGTAACAACCATAGGTTCATTTGGTATTAGATCTTCCATATCTATATCATCATATCTATCTTCAATATCTGTTCTTCTATCTTGTGCATATTTCTCTTTTGTCTCTTCAAGTTCCTCTTTGATAATCTCATTTAGTCTGATTTCACTTCTTAAAATCTCTTCAAGATAAGCAATAAGTTCCATAAGCTCTTTTAGTTCAGCTTCTAGTTTTTCTCTTTGAAGTCCTGTAAGTCGTCCTAATCTCATATCAAGGATAGCTTTTGCTTGAATTTCAGATAAATTAAAAGTAGAACATAATTTTTCATTTGCTTCACTATCATTTGCACTAGCTCTTATAATTTTAACAACTTCATCAATATTATCTAAAGCGATTTTTAGACCCTCTAAAATATGAGCTCTAGCTTTTGCTTTTTCAAGATCAAATATTGTTCTTCTAATAATCACTGTTTTTCTATGATTTAAGAAGATATTTAATATCTCGTTTAGTTTGAATATTTTTGGTTCTTTGTTATGAACAGCTAAAAGTATAATCCCAAAAGTTACTTCAAGTTGAGTTTGTTTATAAAGATTGTTCATCACAATCTCTGACATTGCATCTTTTTTTAGTTCGATTACAACTCTTGTTCCCTCTCTATCTGATTCATCTCTTACTTCACTAATACCTTCAATATTTTTATCTTTTGCAAGGTCTGCTATAGCTTCTATTAATCTTGATTTATTTACTTGATATGGTAGCTCATCTAAAACAATAATCTCTTTTTTCCCTTTTGTTTCAAGATGATGTTTTGCTCTTATTTTAACTCTACCTCTTCCTGTAGTGTAAGCATCAACTATCCCTTTTCTTCCAAATATTGTCCCACCTGTTGGAAAATCAGGACCTGTGATATATTGCATCAACTCTTCAGATGAAGCTGTAGGATTTTCTAAAAGATGTAATAAACCATCTAAAATCTCTGTAGGGTTGTGTGGTGGTATTTTTGTAGCCATACCAACTGCAATACCTTCACTCCCATTTACTAAAAGTGTAGGCATTCTAGTAGGTAAAACTGCTGGTTCTTTTGTAGTATCATCATAGTTTGGTATATAATTTACTGTATCTTTATCTATATCTTTTAGTAAATCTTCACTAAGTTTTGACATTCTAGCTTCTGTATATCTCATAGCAGCAGCATTGTCACCATCAACTGATCCAAAGTTTCCTTGACCATCTATAAGTGGAACTCTCATAGCAAAATCTTGTGCCATTCTTACTAGAGCGTCATAAACTGATGTATCACCGTGTGGATGGTATTTACCTATAACATCCCCAACAATTCTTGCTGATTTTTTATATGGTGATCGTGATGTGATGTTAAGATCATGCATAGCATAAAGTATTCTTCTATGCACAGGTTTTAATCCATCTCTAGCATCTGGTAATGCCCGACCGATAATAACACTCATAGAGTAGTCTAAATATGAAGCTTTGATAGAATCCTCTATCTTTACATCTACTATATCTTGTGATTGAAAAAGATTATCCATTTGAAATTGCCTTTTTGTAAAATAACTTTATTTTATCGAAATTTGTCTTAAAAAGTGCATAAATCTTATCAGATTTGATAAGTTATTAGTGTAGTAATAAAATTGAAGTAGGTAGAGATAATCTCTACCTTGTGATTAAGAGTGAGCTTTTTTATACTCTATAATCATAGCATAAGCTTGATCTTTTAAGCTTAATTTTTCTTTTTTCATTCTCTCTATCTCTATTGGGTCGATATGATCAACTCCACCTTGTTCTGCTTTTTCTAACTTATCATGAAGTTCATTGTGTTGCTCAAAAATTTTTTTAAAATGAGCATTCTCTTTTTTTAGTTCAGTTACTATATCTCTGTATTCGTGAAACATTATTTTTCCTTTTTTATATTTTTTGGGATTATATCAAAATAGGACTTAAATTATCCATCATTAGTGATAGCTTCTATTAGTTCATCTAAAACTGTTTGAGCTTTATCATTATCTATTTGACAAGTTCCAGCGGCATTATGACCACCACCACCATATTTATACATAAGCTCTCCAATATTTGTATTTGAAGTTCTATTTAGTATAGATTTACCTGTTGCAAATACTGTATTTTGTTTTTGAAATCCCCATATCACATGGATAGAGATATTTGTTTGAGGATATAGTGCATATATCATAAATCTATTACCTGGATATATGATCTCTTCATCTCTTAGATCTAAAACTACAAGATTTTTATGCACAGTTGAACATCTTTGGATTTGATCTTTAAACTCTTGAGCATACTTATTGTATAGTTCAACTCTCTCTACTACATCAGGAAGTTTCATAATATCATCAATATCATGATTTAGACAATAATCTATAAGATCCATCATAAGTTGATAATTTGATATTCTAAAATCTCTAAATCTTCCAAGACCAGTTCTACTATCCATTAAAAAGCTTAGAAGTTCCCAACCTTGTGGATTTAAAATATCCTCTTTTGTAAATTGTGCTGAATCAGCTTTATCAACTGCTATCATCATCTCTTCAGATATTTGCGGTAATTTTTCGGCACCACCGTAATATTCATATACAATTCTAGCTGCACTTGGAGCTTTTGCATCTATGAAATAGTTGTCTGCTTCAGAGTTTCTCATAGCTTCACTTTCATGGTGATCAAATACTAAATGAGCCTCTTTGTAGTAAGGTAGATTTGTGATAATATCATTTGATGTTATCTCTATTTTTTGATCTTGCATATCTTTTGGATGCACAAAAACTATATCATCAATCAAATCTATACTTTTAAGTATAACAGCACACACCAAACCATCCATATCACTTCTTGTAACCAATCTATATTTATTTGACATATTTTTCTCCTATGTTATTTTACGATATTTTCATATTTTATAATAATCTAACTTATTAACCCAAATAAATCCATAATATAAAATCTACCATCCAATTCTAAAAAAGTATCA
>OFDG01000069.1_pt1 | contig 14923 bp, 15 predicted proteins | sample 1520381 | NCBI WGS metagenome assembly OFDG01 (sample SAMEA3696446, study PRJEB22514) | metagenome | biome: water; feature: marine; material: hydrothermal vent | place: Pacific Ocean | collected 2014-08-12 | depth 1521 m | reverse complement strand
CCGCCTTTCATCCAACGGTTAAAACCGTTGGCTTTCCCGGCGGTTTATCGTAAATTTAATTAAATAAATAAACTGTGAAAAAATAAAAAAATAAAAATTATTAAATTAAAAATAAAATATATTAAATCCATTTTAGTATTTATTAAAATATAAACTCTACATCCGATAATCTTCTTTTTACTTCATTTAATATTCTGTCTTCCTCTTCCTCCGATACTTCTCCGTCTTTAAATGCTGGGAAACATGCCGCCATTCTTACATAATGTCCAGCATCGTCCCAAGGCACAGTAGAAACTAATTTTTCTTTTATTAAATATTGCGAAAACTCCTCACCACTGTTAAATACTTGCCCACATTTTGTTCCTTTTGGAGCTTTTATATATAAATAGAATGTTCCACCGGGCATTTTGGCATCAAATCCTAAATCAGTTAATAAATTAACCATTTTATTTAATCTTCTTTCGTATTTTACTCTTGTTCTTTCTGTAATTTCTGGGTGCTCTAAGCAGTAAATTCCTGCTTTTTGGATTGGTATAAATTGACCGCTGTCAAAATTGTCTTTAACTGTTGCGAATCCTCTTACAATTAACTCATTACCTACAACAAAAGCCAATCTCCAACCTGTCATATTGTATGCTTTTGAGAAGCTGTGTATTTCTACTCCAACATCTTTTGCACCATCAATTGATAAAAATGACAATGGTTCGCCGTTGTAGGTGAGAGCTCCATAAGCCGCATCTTGAACAACAATTATATTGTTTTCTTTTGCAAATTGCACAACTTCTTCATAAAATTCTTTTGTAGCCTGAGCTCCTGTTGGATTGTTGGGGTAATTTAAATATAATATTTTTGCTTTCTCTTTTATGTTATTGGGGATACTTTTTAAATCTGGTAGAAATCCATTTTCCTCTAAAAGTGGCAAGTTATAAACTTCTCCCCCATACCACTCTGTATGTGTAGCACTTACAGGATAACCTGGAACAGTCATAAGTATTACATCGTTGGGATTAATAAATACTGATGTGATATATGCTAATGCAGGTTTTGACCCTATTGAGTGAATTACTTCTGTTTTTGGGTTAATTCCCTCTATGCCATATATTTCTTCCATATATTTGGCAACAGCCTCCTTTAATTCATTTATCCCATTATCGGCATATCCTCTATTTTCGTGTTTTTTGGCTTCGTTGTATAGTTTTTCAATTACCTCTTTATCAGCCATTTCATCAGGTTCGCCTACTCCCATATCTATTAATTCGATATCAGGATATTTTGCTTTTGCCTCTATTTTTGCCCTTTTAATTTTCTCAAATTTATATATTACATCGTCTTTTCCGAAATTTTTTCCGCCAATTCGTTCAGCAAATAGGTTTTGAATATAACTTTCCATTTTAGCACCTTTATATGGTATTTATGTTTTTGCGTCATTATATTTTTCATATTTATATATTTAGTATATATTTATATGTTTATCATCTATTATGTATTTATATTATATTATTAATATTATCCATATCAATATTGTTATTATATTATATTATATTATATTGTTATTATTATTGTTATTATATTGTAAATATAATGGCATATATATTGTTTTTATTTTTATAGTATGATTGGTGAAATAATGAAAATAGCTATTGTAGGCGGAGGAACCTCTGGACTTTTATCGGCATTGGCACTTGAAAAAGAAGGTCATGAAGTATTGGTTTTTGAGAAAAATATTGTTGGTGGATTATGCAGGAGCGAAACTATTGATGGCTATACTATGGATATAGGAGTTCATGCGATAACAATGTTAAATGATGGACCGTTGGTACGAATTTTAAAAAAATATTCAAATTATTTGCCAAATTTTAGACCTTATGGGGATTATTATGTAAGGACTGATGATTTACATAAGATACCCATATCCATGCAAGAAATGACTACAACACCAGTTATTCCTAAAATGGACAAAATATTGATTACTTCTAAAATATTAGATTTAATGACATCGGGATTTTCAACGGAGACCTCAGTTTATGAAGTAATTCAAGATATAAATTTAAGCGATGAATCGTATAAATTTTTTGATACCATATGTTATTTTTTAAGTGGGGAGGACACCAAAAAAACGCCATTGTGGAGATTATATACTGGTGCGGGATATATTCCTGAGGATGATATAATACCATTTATATATAAAGATTTAAAGATAAATCCATTAAAATTATCCATATTTAAAAAATTTAGTAGAAATAGAATAAAAAAGATATTGGATGATGGGTTTTTAGCATCTATTAAGTACGGTTCTAAAAATTATATTACTAAATTTGTAAATAAAGATAGATATTGGTCTCAAGGCTACCCTGTGGGCGGGGTTCAGTCAATATTAAATTGTATATTATATTCATTGGATAAAACCCAAATAAAAATGGAAGAAGTAAATAAAATTATTGAAAATAATAATTATGATAATAAAATAAACGATAAAAATAAAAAATACATAATTAAAACAGATAAAAATGAATATTATGCCGATGTTGTTATATATTCTGCTCCATCAAGATATCTTCCAGACATTACAGACATAGCAGAAATTCAAAATATTAAAAATAATTTAAAAAATATAAAATATACAAAATCACTTACTGTATGGGTGGGACACAATGAAAACCCATTAAACTATATTGGTTCAGAAATTTGGATTGATTACCCGTGTTGGGCAACATGCACCTCAAACTATGATAAAAATTTAGCTCCAAAAGGAAAACATCTTTTAGGATTTTCGTTTGTAAATGAAAAAAAAGAAAATGCCATTAAAATAATAGAAAATAAATTAAATATAAATCTTGATAATGCCGATATGATTCATTTCCAAGAATATGTTCCAGAACAAGCATCTTGTGCCATTGGTCAGTTTTTTGTTTATCCTAAAATTAGGGATGATTTTTATATTGTTGGAACAGATGCAGACCCGCGAAGTATGGGAATTACAAGAGCTTCGTATTCCGTTGAGGTTATGCTTTCGGAGTTTAAAAACAGTTTTAATAATGGAGATAATAAATAATAAATATTCAGAATAAATAACTAATAATAAATAATAAATAACAATTATGTAATAATAATACCATTAATTAAATTTAAAATAAAAGATAAAAAATAAAGACTAATATAAAGATAAAATTAGAATATAGGAACAGAAAAACACTAAAAAGGGATAATATGAAAATATTAGAACGGAGTTTAAAAACCTGCCCAATAGTTCAAAGGGGAGAATATACCTATTTCATACATCCAATATCGGACGGAGTTCCATTAATACACCCAGATTTAATACGAGAAATTACCACAGAAATCATTAAAATAGGGGATTTAAATGTAGATAAAATAATTACTGCTGAAGCCATGGGGATACCACTTGCAACAGCAATTTCGCTATATACTGATATTCCTTATGCAATTATACGAAAAAGAGAATATAAATTAGAGAAGGAAATTGCAGTCCATCAGGAAACAGGATATAGTAAAGGAGAATTATATTTAAATGGGGTTAATGAAGGAGATGAAGTTATAATCATAGATGATGTAATCTCAACAGGGGGAACACTAATAGCTTTAATTGAAGCACTAAATAAAGCAGGGGCTAAAATAAAGGATATAATTTGTGTAATTGAACGGGGAGAGGGTAAAAAAATCGTAAAAGAAAAAACAGGATATAATGTAAAAACACTTATAAAAATTGATGTAATAGATGGAAAAGTTGTAATTTTATAATCTTTTTTATCCCATAATATAATTTTTGTGATTTTATGGTTATCTCCAACAATATTGACAATAATATGAAAAATATGGACAATACGGACACTAATGATAATGTTAATACGATGCGAATACTTGATTTAGATTTAGATTTCTTTTTAAATAAAATAGTGTTTTGGAAGAAAAACAATAAACGACTAAATGAAAAAGATTATATCCCTTGGAAAAAGGATAAACTAATTAATTTTTTAGAAAATCAATGTAATTTATCAAAAGATAATAAAATAGATGGTAAAATAGTTAAAAAACACCATGAAGCATTTTATTTTTGGAATGAATTAATAAATAACAACAAATTAAAAACTCCTTTTGAGGTAGTTCATGTAGATGCTCATGCCGATTTAGGAATGGGAGACAATTCTTATAATTATATTATAGGGGAGCTCCTAAAAATACCGCCACAAAAAAGAAATAATCCACAGCATATAAATGAAGGAAATTATTTGGCTTTTGCAATAGCTAACCGTTGGATAAGTAAATTAAAATATATTACTCACCCGTTGGGAGGGAATGATATTTTAAAAGAATATTTAATAGATAATGAAATAACAAATAATATTAAATTAAATAATGATGAGCCAGTTGTGGAATTTGAAAAAATTCAGGGCAAAAATTATATTGACAATGGTAAATATTTTGATTATATTGTATTATCTATTTCACCAAGATATACACCAAAACGGGCAGATAAATTAATCCCTGTGTTTAAAAAATATATTAATGAAATTTAAGGTGATTAAATGCCATTAAACATAAATCCCTCAAAAATAGTTTGTGTAGGATTAAATTATATTGACCATGCCAAAGAGTTAAATATGGAGCTCCCAAAAGAACCTATAATTTTTTTAAAACCAACATCAGCTATAATATATAATAACGATACAATTATAATACCGCCACAATCTAACAGAGTAGATTATGAAGTAGAATTGGCAATTGTTATCGGAAAAAAATGCAAAAATATAAAAAAGAAAGATGCTCTAAATTATATAAGAGGATATACCATATTGAATGATATAACTGCGAGAGACATCCAAGAAAGAGACGGGCAATGGACAAGGGCAAAATCATTTGACACATTTTGTCCAATTGGACCAAAAATAGTTAAGGAAGATATTGACCCAAATAATTTAAATATTCAATTAAAAGTAAATGGGGAAATAAAACAGAAATCCAATACAAATAATATGATATTTACAATTGAGGAAATTGTAGAATTTGTTTCTTCGATTATGGCGTTATATCCTGATGACATAATTTCAACAGGAACTCCTCCAAATGTTGGAAAACTAAATAAAGGAGATGTTGTTGAGGCAGAAATTGAAGGAATTGGGACTTTAAGAAATTTTATTGAATAATATTTTTTATTTATATGTGGCGATATTATGAACAAGGAGCTCCATAAAAAAATATACTCTCCAAAAATATATAGGATGATTGAATTTATAGTATTATTATGCACTCTTGAAATTATTATTTCTTTTGTGATATCTACATATAATCCGCCGTATGAAGCACTATTATTTAAATTAGATTTTTTTTCCATCTCATTTTTAACTTTTGAGTTCATATATAGGTTTGTTGGAACAAAGAATAAAACAAAGTTTTTCAAAAATAACTATAATCTTATAGACGCCTTTGTTATTGTGGCTTTTATAATGTATTTATTGGAAGCGACTTTAACCCATGCAATTGTTAGTCTTAGAATAATTAATGCTGTTAGGGTATTAATGGTATTGAGGGCAATAAAATTCAAGGAGCTCCGACTTAGCAATGAAACCATTAATTTCATTACAATATTTACATTTAGTTTTATTCTGTCTTGCTTTATCTGGTTGGTAGAACATGATGTAAATCCGGGCATAAATAATTTTGGAGATGCCTTTTATTTTACTGTGGTATCTTTAACTACAATAGGATACGGAGATATAACGCCCATGACATCAGAGGGGAAGCTTATAATAGTTTTAGCCGTGCTTTATGTAATATCTGGATTAGTATCCAAGGCAAAGGGGTTCTTGCATGAGGAACATAAGATATATTATGAGAATAGAAATAGAAAAATAAAAAAGAAAATTAGTTAATAAATAAAAATTAAATATTTAAATTATTTTTGCTATCGTATAATACAATAAAAACAATAAAAAATTAACAAAAAGAAAATGATAAAATAATAAAAAATAATAAAATTAAGCAATTATTTCAATTATTTACCTAATTTTTTGTTAGCTCTAATTCCCGGTCTTACTTTTTCAGCACCTTTTCCTTTATTCATTAATCCTCTTCCTTTTTTACCTGCGGAAGTTAAACCTCTGAATACTCTGTTGGTGTGTTTTCCAGTGCATAAATTTTTGTAAGATGAATCGTTTTTAATTGATGGATGATTAACATCTATTAATATAACTTCATACCATTTTCTTTTTCCATCTTCCCCTACTGAGTAAGAGTTTAATACCTCTAAGTTAGGGTATCTTTTTGCAGCTCTTTCTTCTGCTATTCTTTGGATTGATTTGGACATTGTAATTTTGTTCATTGCCATTGTAGCAGGTTTTTTAGAGTGTTTTGGTCTTGGCTTTCTTAATCCCCCTCTTCTAACTGCTACTCTAGCTACAATTACTCCCTGTTTAGCTTTATATCCTAAACTTCTTGCTCTGTCGATTCTTGTTGGTTTTTCAACTCTTACAACAGTAGGTTCTTTTCTCCAATCCTGCATTCTTTCCCACTGTAATCCTTTTACATAGGATTCGCTGGGTTTTTTCCAAGCTTCTTTAACATGTTTGTACATACTCATATTATCTCCTTTTTTATCGGTGGTTTATTTATTATTATTTTATATTATATATTTATATTATTTTTAGCGTAGTTGTTGGAAGTTATTGTAATTGTTGTTTATGGGTTCAGCTCTTGCCACATGCCCGACGGGATTCGACTCCCGTTACTGTCTGTTGTTTATTTTATCCTATTGTAATAATATGCCCATTATCTTATATGGTATTAGTATATTAATTTAACGGTTAGTATAATATATAAAATTTTATTAAGCAGGGAGCTCCCGAGCATACTATAATTATATAAACCAGTAGTATAAAACTAATAATATTATAAAATTATATATTAAATTAATTATGTTATTTTGGCATTATTTTTAGGATATAATTTTTTCTATTAAAAAAATTTATAGATGTATTCATTTATTTAAATGGTGAAAAGATGGGCAGTGATTATTATGATTACGATGCACTTTTAAAAAGAGCTGTTAGTCAGCTTCCAGAAGAAGTGTTTAAAGATGTTAGATTTGAAGTTCCACATGCGGATAGCTTTGTAGAAGGAAATAGAACAATGGTAAAGAACTTTGTAGATATTTCTAAGGTAATACGAAGAGAACCGCAATTTTTTGCAAAATATGTGTTGAAGGAGCTTGGAACTGCGGGAGATATTGAAGGTCCAAGATTAATATTGCAAGGTAAATTTGGAAATTATATAATTAATTCAAAAATTAAGAAATTTGTAGAAGAATATGTATTGTGTCCAGAATGTGGAAAACCAGATACCAAAATAATTAAAGAAGGAAGAATTCACTTCCTTAAATGTATGGCTTGTGGTGCAATGAAGCCTATTAAATTAATTTAATCATAGATTAATTTAGTATTATGGTATTATATTACTATTTTTTTATTTTTTAGTTTCGTGAAGCGTCAAACTTTTAAAGCAATAAATACCCCATTAGAACAAACTATTTTTATCAAATTTATTAAAATATTAAAAACTTATTAACTTATTAAACTAAATGTGAGATTATGAAAGGATTTTGTTATCGGTGCGGTTATGAAGGAGAATTATTAGATGGATTATGTAATAAATGTTATTCTCAGCTTAATCCCTTATTTAACATAACCGATGAAGTTAGAATAGAAGCATGTCATATGTGCGGGTCATATAAACGAAAAAATTGGCAAGACCCCCGAGAAAAAGAATTAGATGACATATTACAAGAAATGGCATATTCTGCCGTAAAAGATAATATTAAGGTAAATAATAAAAATATAGATATTGAAATAATACCATTAGAACCGCAACAATTACCGGGCGGTAAAAAGTCAAGAGTGGTAGTCCCTACAAAAATAATTGCCGAAGGGAAATTATTAGACGAAAAAGAAAATAGAATAGAAGAAAAGGAAATTGTGGTTCATATATTAATGGTGCAATGTCCAAGATGTTCGCGATATATGTCCAACTATTATGAGGCAATACTTCAAGTTAGGGCAATGAATAGATATTTAACAGAGGAAGAGCGGGAAGAATTAGATAATTTTGTAAGAGATGAAGTAGATAAAAGAATGAAAAAAGACAGAATGGCGTTTATATCTAAATTCATACCTCAAAAAGAAGGACTGGATTATCAAATTGGTTCTATGGGCGGAGCTCGGTATCTTGCATCAACAATAAAATCAAAATACGGTGGAAAAACATATGAAACTGCTAAATTGGTGGGCGTTGAAAAGGATACTGGAAAGGATATGTATAGAATAACCGTTGTTGTTAGAATACCCGAATATACCGTAGGAGATATTATTAAATATAATAAAAGTGCTAAAACAAACAATAATAATAACAATAATATAATATGTCGAGTAGTTTCTATGAATGAAAATAAAATATATTTAGAATCACTACTTAGGCGAGATAAAATATCATTGGTATGGAGTGATGCAGAAAAAAATACGACCTTATTAAAGAAAGTAGAAGAATGCCAAACTGCAACAGTGATTTCTGTATCTCCCACTACAATAATGGCAATGGATAATGAAAATTATGAAATATATGAATACGATAATATTTTTAATAATAGAGATAATAAAAATAAAAATAAAAATATACGAGAAGGAGATATATTAAAAATATATAAGGATGAAACTATAAACTATATTATTGAGGAGCTCCGATAATGATAAATATATATGGTGTGTTCAGGGAGCTCCTTGCAATAATAAATTCTATTTTCCTCATTGACTATAATATATAATTGGTGAAAATATGGACAATATATCAATTGATGAATTAAAAACCATTTCTAAAAAAATAAGATACAATATCGTAAAAATGATAGCGTTGGCAAATTCTGGACATCCGGGCGGTTCATTGTCAGCCACAGATATTGTGGTATCGTTATATTATAGTATTATGAACATTGACCCAAAAAATCCAAATAAAAAAGATAGGGATAGATTTGTATTGAGTAAGGGACATGCATCGCCTGTTATCTATTCTGTTCTTGCAGAATTGGGATTTTTCGATAAAGAAGAATTATGGAAATTTAGACAAACTGAGGCATTATTACAAGGACACCCCAATATAAAAATTCCGGGAATTGAGGCAAATACCGGCTCACTCGGTCATGGGATTTCCGTTGCCGTTGGAATGGCATTAGGTTGTAAATTAGATAATTTAAACAACACAGTTTATACTATTTTAGGGGATGGAGAATGTCAAGAAGGACAAGTATGGGAGGCTGCAATGGCTGCACACCACTATAAATTAGACAATTTGATAGGATTAGTAGATAGAAACAAACTTCAAATTGACGGATGCACGGAAGAGGTAATGGGTTTAGATGACCTATCAGAAAAATTCAAAGCATTTGGCTGGGATATTTATGAAATTGATGGGCATGACTACAATCAAATAATAACTACAATTAATACTGCCAAATCCCAAAAAAATGGAAAACCTAAAATGATAATAGCTAACACAGTTAAAGGTAAGGGAGTTTCATTCATGGAAAATAATGTAGGATTCCACGGAAAAGCACCAAATAAAGAAGAGTTAGAACAGGCACTTAGGGAGCTCTCACAATAATATTTATATTTTTGTCTAATCATATGTAATCATATGTATATGTGTTCATAGCAGAAGTTCCTGAACACATTATATAATTATTTTATATTGTTATCTAATCTTAGAATAATCTAATGCTATAATATTATTGGTGATTATTTTGGTAGAAGTTGGAGCTTCAATTCTTTCGGCTGACTATGGTCATTTAAAAGAAGAAATTAAAAAAGTTGAAGAAGCAGGCGTAGATTTTATCCATATTGACATGATGGACGGACATTTTGTTCCTAATTTAAGTATGGGAATAGGTATTTCAAAATATGTTAGTGAAATTACAAATTTACCTATTGATGTGCATTTAATGGTGGAACACCCTGAAAAATTTTCATTGGCGTTAGCTGAAGAGGCTGATACGATTTCGTTTCATATAGAAGCATGTAGATTTCCATTTAGGATGGTAGGATTATTAAAAGAAAGTGGTGTTAAACCCATCATAGCACTAAATCCTTCTACTCCAATAGATACTATTGAGTATATATTGGAGTATATACACGGAGTTCTTGTTATGACAGTTGAACCGGGATTTTCGGGTCAGTCATTTATGAATCCAATGTTAAAAAAGATAGATAAACTAAAAACTACAATACTTGCAGAAGGATATGACACTAAAATTTATGTCGATGGAGGAATAAATGCAAAAACTGCCCCAAAAGCTGTTGAAGCTGGTGCAGACTGTCTTATTTCCGCATCTGCTATATATAAGCAGGAAGATGTCGGTGGAGCAGTGAAATTATTAAAAGAATCGGCAAAATTCAAAAGGTGAAATAATGGATTATAAAATAGGAGATAAAAAAGCTATGAGAAATGCCTACGGAGAAACCCTTGTTGAGTTAGGTAAAGAATATCAAAATTTAGTTGTTCTTGATTCAGATTTATCGGGCTCCACAAAAACAGCAATGTTTGCAAAACAATATCCTGATAGATTTTTTAATGCAGGAATAGCAGAGCAAAATATGATTGGCATGGCATCAGGACTTTCACTAACGGGAAAAATAGTATTTGCTTCCTCTTTTGCAATGTTTGCTAGCGGAAGACCATGGGAACAGATTAGAAATTCAGTGGCATACGCAAATTTAAATGTAAAAATTGCAGCTACACACAGCGGTATAACTGTTGGAGAAGATGGGGCAACCCACCAAATGACCGAAGATATTGCTATTATGAGGGTAATTCCAAACATGATTGTAATAGCACCATCGGATTATTATGAGACAAAAAATATTATAAAATGGAGTGCAACCTACGATGGTCCTGTATATATTAGGATGCCGAGAGGAGATACCGAAACAATATTCAAAGATGAAGAAGATGCCAAATTTGAATTTGGAAAGGCAAGAACCTTGAAAAGTGGGAAAGATTTAACAATAATAGCAACAGGAGAAATGGTTTCAGAGGCAATAAAGGCATCAAATTTATTAAATGAAAATGGAATAGACGCAGAAGTAATAACAATGGCGACCATAAAACCAATCGATGAACAGGCAATAATTAATTCCAATGATTTTGTAGTTTCTATTGAAGACCACAATATAATTGGGGGGCTCGGTGGTGCAATATCCGAAGTAATAGCTTCCAACGGATTAAACAAAAAACTTTTAAGAATTGGAATTAACGATGAGTTTGGTGAATCTGGTAAAGCTAACGAGCTTTTAAAATATTATAAACTTGATAGTGAAAGTATTGCAAAAAAAATAATTGAAGAATTTAAATAAAACTATGAGATTTTATAATTCATATCTTCGATATTATCTAAAAAATAATTTTTTAATTTTTTAACGATGTCTATTTAGTATCATCACTTATTATATTTTTACTTGTTTTATCCTTATCTTTGGGAGATATTATGAAAAAAATAGGAATTCTTGAAATATTGGTATTATTATCTGTGTTAATCACGGGTGGTGTTTTAGGATATAAATTAATGACACAAAATGAATATACTGGGTATGAATTTGACGGAGACCAGATGTATAAATGTGCATGGATTTCTGAAAAAATAATGAATAAAGATTTTCCATTATATGCCGAGGTAAAAGGAAAATGGACTTCTTCGGGAAAAGATTTTGATGGGGTTGTTTTAATTACAAAAGCAAGTGGCGGAACTTTATATGGCATATATAATAATAAGTCAATTGAATTGGGCGGGGAAATGGCACGCGTGGAAGATGTGGCATGTAAAAAAATAATATTAAAACCCGTTGGAAATACAATAATTAAATATGATATAAATCCAATTGAATGTAAATCGTTTAAAGAGCTTAATGAGAATATAGAGCATTCGAAAAATCCATATATTAATTCAAATATCACAATACTTAAAACATATGTTGATGGTTCTATTGGTATTGACTGCAACACATTTAAACCATCAGAGCAACAGAAATTAAAAAATAATATTCGTTATGATTTGCATTATAATGCCTTAAAGATTGTTTTTATGGATGAAGGTATAAATTTGATTGGAAAAATAGATACAAACGACTTAAATAATTATGGAGAATACATTAATTCAACAAATATGGCAACCTCAAAACTAACAATATATTTAATAGTAAATGAAACAGATGTAAAATTATCTAATGATATTATTGAGAAATATGACCCAACCATTACAAAATTATAGTATGTTTATAACTTATTACTATAAAATTAATATGAAGAGGATTATATAATGGAGCTCCCTGCTATAAACACAATAAAAGAAAAAATAAAAATACATCATTTATTTTTAATGGTGGGTTGTATATATATCTCACTATCCAGCGTTTCCTATTATTCTGGATTTTTAGCTCTTTTTAGCTTAATTTTCTTTTATTTATCGTATATCGTTGGAGAAAAATTATATTATAATTTAAAATTAGATAGTTTAATTGATAATACAAATAACAATACAAACAAATATAAAATAAATTATTCAAAACATTACAAATTTGGATTAATATTATTATTTATAGGAATATTGTTTATATTTTTTAATTTATTGTGGGTAAGGGGCGTGCCGTTGTTTGACCCAGCTTCAAGGCGGTTCTTAAATGTCCCATTTACAGCATTATCTCGGTTATTATTAATTGGTTGGGCAATAACTGTTGCATCTAATTTAAATATGGGTAGATTAAAAATATTGGGTTATTCGTTAATTTTTTCAACTTTAATTATGCTATTGGGATATAGGACAAATGGTATGATATTGTTATTGTCCATGTTATTTGTGACATATTATTCAAATAGAATAAAAACAAAAGAATTAATATATTCATCAGGAGCATTGTTTTTAATATTAATTGCAATGTCATTACAGAGACTTTATACAATAGGCATTGGTGGAATCCCGTTAATTTCAAGAATTGACTTAACTATGAGTGTTTTTGATATTATTGTTAAAGATTTTAATGGAGTATTTCTTGGGTTATTACATTATAGTGCCATATTCTCGTATTTTGGAATGGCATCGGGCGCAAGAACCATTATTGCAAATAATATCGGCGTTACTTCTGTATCAATAACTCCGACCATATTTGGAGCTGTAATTGGGGATTATGGGATACTTGGAATTATTCCATATTTTGGGATATTGGGCATATTTTTAGGATTATTTTATAAAATAGCTGAAAAATTAAAAGGAGTTTATTTGGGCGTTTTCGCTATTGTGGCATCATATTTAATTGTATCAATTGAAACTGGTTTATTGGATTTTGATGTGCTTTTATATTATTTGTTTGGGTTTATTTTATGTATTTATATATCTATTAAATCCATATTAATTAGCAATTTTAAAAAAAATGGCAAAAAATAAAATACAATATATAATATAATCAAATAATCAAACTTTCTGAAAACACCATAAAATATTTTAGTAAATCGTAGATTTACTAAATTTAAACCAAGGCGATTATATGATTTTAACATTTAAAAAAATATCAGATAAAAAAAATATAAAATATGATAATCCTGTAATTATTGTTTTATTGGGTTATTTGGCAATATTTGTTTTAGCCATACCTTATTATTATAAGTTTAATATATTTTCTCTGTTAAATGTATTTTTAGTGATTTTTTTACTTATTTCTTCTTTTGCCTTACCATTTTTGTTAAATGTGGATATGGGAGACATTAATAAAAAAATAAATTTATCTACATTTTCTAAATTATACGGATTATTATTGGTTATCATTATATTTTATGGCGTATTTGTTGTTATGAATTCCATTTTATTTGCTACTGTATGCTCACTGTTTGTTATTGGAATATCAAATTTATTTATTAAATATAAAGTAGCTGACAACGGGCAGAATATAAAAAATAAACAATGTAAAAATTATTGTAAATTTAAAGGATTTCTATTTAAAAATATGGATAATATAATATTTGCCATTGGAATTATGTCATTTATGGCGTTGGTGATTATTCATAATGCCATACCGTTGTTTAATTATCCTGTTAGGATGAGTTTATCTGCTGACCCACTTCGATTAATATCTATGGGAGCTCTGGTATATGGGGGAATTAATAATATATATTATTTTATAATTGCCTTTATTTTACTAATATTGTTGGGCTATAAAATGGGCGTATTAATTGTTTTTATAGCTTTTTTAATATACAAATATCAAACAAAAAAAATAAAAATAAAATACATATTATTGTCAATTATGGGATTAATTGGATTATTGGCTTTAATGTCGAAAGCAATATTATATACATCAAATCAAAATTGGAATATTGGTGTATTTGGCATATTATCTTATAGGGCATATTTTGATATGATGGTGCTGGAAAAAATAATAAATTATCCATATATGTTGTTGGGGACAATATCTTTAAATCCTATTGGGGAGGGACTTATTGCCACCACCTTGTTGGGATATTCAAATCCACATAATATTACTTCAACATTGTTTGGACCCATATTATTAGATTTCGGATTATGGGGAGGATTATTATTTGCATTTTTATTGGGTTTGCTAAGTAAATTAATATATGAAGGGGATAGAAAACTATATGCAATATATGCATCAATATTATTATCTATGTGTGAAGTTGGTATCAATTATGGTTTTTTAATTGTTATGTTTGTAATGTTGTATGTAAATTCTAAAATTATCGATACTAAAAAATAAAAATATAAATAGAAATAAAAATAGAACAAAGGAGCTCCACCATAAACACCTATAATGTCAGCTACCAACGGATAAATCCGTTGGCTTGCCCTTCCAACTCCCTTAATATT
>OFDG01000065.1_pt1 | contig 15356 bp, 15 predicted proteins | sample 1520381 | NCBI WGS metagenome assembly OFDG01 (sample SAMEA3696446, study PRJEB22514) | metagenome | biome: water; feature: marine; material: hydrothermal vent | place: Pacific Ocean | collected 2014-08-12 | depth 1521 m | reverse complement strand
CAAACCGTTTGTAATGCATGTCAGAAAACGTGCTTTCTAAAATAGTTGTAATATCAGCAAGTTAACGAACTCAGAAAGTTGAGTTAATCAACCTTATTGTCTGTCCGTTTTAGGTGCTCGGCCAGCTTAAAAAACTTTGCGGCTTGGCGCAAGATTATTAGAAGGGAAAGGAAGTATGCCAGGATACAGGGGACATTTGTTGGGCGGTTTAGCCTTGTCAGGAGGCGCGCTGTTCGGGGCTGTCTCGTTTAAGCTTATTCCTTTTGAACCAAAAACTTTGCTGGCCTTGCTGTGCATTGCCTTGCTTGCGTCTTTATTTCCTGATGTTGATACAGACTCTAAAGGTCAGAATTTGTTTTATGGTCTTCTGGCAGGTCTGGATTTAGGACTGATGATTAAGGGGTTATATAAATGGGCGGCTATTCTGGGTTTTTGCGCCATGCTGCCGGCCCTGGGTCATCACCGGGGGTGGACTCATACCTGGTGGGCAATGTTGCTGGTTCCTTCAGTTATTCTGGTTTTGCCCATGATTTTTTATTCTATTTCCATAGAAAAGCTTTTGCCCTTTTATCTGGCTGCGGTCATTGGCTACTTTTCACATCTTCTTCTGGATCGCAAATTTTAATTTGTCTTTTTCCACTCCAATAAAAAATGTGCGCCCCATAAGATGAGGATCATATTGGCATTGAGCCAGAGCAAAAATAAAATAATGGAAGACAAAGTGCCGTAAATCAGGCTGTAATTGGGTTGGGTCCATAGGATGTGTGTAAAGAATTTAGTAATCAGTTGGCTCAATAAGGATAAACCAAGGGAGAGAAAAAAACTTGCACCAGCGGACGGCCTTTTTTGCGGCAGGATTTGATACAAAGAAAAGATAAGCAAGGCAAAACCTAACCAGGTCCAGATGCCAGGAGTCAGTCCTGGGGGGATAAAATGTTTTGGAACATAGCTTAAAATATGTATGAAGAGCATAAGTATGATGAGGCTTATGCCCATAAAAGGGCCTATGAGCCAGGGTAGAGGAAGGCGCCAATATTGTTTGGGGTTAGACTCGTTATATATGTATTTAAAGCTTGTTTGCAGGGCATTGAAAAATAAACCAGCGGTCCAGAAAATAAAGACAAAGCTGATCCAGCTAAGTCCTGGTGCCAGGTTTAAGAATTTGTTCAGTTGCAAGATAACTATTTCCTTTGCCCAGGGCAGGATGGCCAATTTATTTTGAATAAATTCTTGAACCAGCATGGTGTCGCCCCAGATTAAGCCGGCCAGGGATATGAGGAGAAAAATTAAAGGGATAAATGAGAGCAGGGCATAAAAGGTCAGGCCAGCAGAGTGTAAGAAACCATGCTGGCGCAAAAAGTTTTTTGAGCTTAGATAAAGAGCTTGAGTAAATCGAGTCCACATTTTATAAATGCTATATGCGTTGAGGTTTATAGGTGTTGTGTTGGGCCTGAAAAAAAACAGTTTACTTTTGAATAACTCAACTTTCTGAGTTAAATAAATGTTCAATTTTTTCAGCAAATTATAAAATAGAATTGAGAAGAAATTCCATTTTCAGGAAACGATCTAAACAACTGTTAATCGCCAAAAATAGACTAAATCAACTGTGTTTTGGTCATTTGATCATTAAAAAATTCGAATTTGTTTCGAATTTCGATATTCGGATTTCGAATTTCTCAATTTTCGGAACTCCGAAAGTTGAGTAAACAACTATAAATTTTTTCCCCTCTTCCTCCGGGTATGATGTCCATTTCCCTGCCTTCAGTGTGATAAGAAAGGGAAATAAGAAGATAATCTTCAGGCCAGAGGAAGTCGGGCATGTATTCGCTCCATTCCATGAGAATGAGATAATCTGGGTTTAAAAGAGACTCTTCCAGCTCTGCCCAGTCGTGTTCTGCAAATAAATTTTCAAGTCGATAAAGGTCAAAGTGAGCAGTTTCAGGCTTTGTTGGATAAATATTAACAATATTAAAGCTGGGACTGCTTACTTCTGCCTCGTCTCCATGAGGAAGGCCGTAAACAATTCCCCTGATAATTGTGGTTTTCCCCACACCCAGTTCGCCCTGAAACAGGATTGGGGGGAAATAGTTTTCCTGGCAAAGGCAGGATGCAATGACCTGTCCAAATGTAAGAGCTTGATCTGGCGAGTTTAGAAGCACCTTCATTTTCTGGCAGAGAATAAGGTTCTAAGAACGTCTTCTTTGCCTACAACACCTATGAGTTTGCCTTTTTCTACTACTGGCAGGGTATGAAATTTTTTTTCTGCCATGATTTGAGCAATTTCTTCCAGTGGAGTGTCTGGAGTAATAGTCTGGGGATCAGTGGTCATTGCCTCTTCTACTTTTACTGCTGCCATTTTTTTCAGTTCTTTTTCAACGTGGGTCAGGGATGAAAGAGGAAGGAAACTGTCCAAAATGGTGAACATGGAAGGAAAAGGAAATTTTTTTTGCATGGCTACGAGATCGCTTTGACAGAGTATGCCCTTCACATGCATTTCTTTATCCACCACAGGCAAACCATTGACATGTTTTGAGAGCAAAATATTTACTGCTTCAGCAATTTCTGTTTCTGGATAGACAACAATGGGATCGGTGGACATTATGTCTTTAGCCTTGATCATTTTTGGCCTCCGCTAGGGTTTGAGGCAAGATGTGGGCAATTTCCTGGGCCAGATTTCCCCGGTATGGAAAGTCTGTTTTTAGCTTTTTACCAGCAAGGCCGTGCCAATAAACAGCAATGGCACTGGCATCCAGGGCTGAATAACCCTGGCCTAAAAGACTGCCAATCATTCCTGCCAGAATATCTCCTGAACCGCCCAGGGCCAGATTGGGGGTGGCAAAAGGAGAAATTAAAATGGGTGAGTTGGGAGTGGAAATGACAGTAGCCGCGCCTTTCAAAACCAGGTTGGTCTTGAATTTTTGTGTAAATGCACGGGCAAATCTTGCCCGGTTACGATTGATTTGAGCAGCTTCTGTATTAAAAAAGCGGGCCATTTCGCCAGGGTGTGGAGTGAAAATTACATTATTAGTATTCTGTATCTTTTTAAATAAACTCTGGTTCCTGGCAAAGAAGTAGAGAGAATCGGCATCAAAAACAGTTATGGGATGATTTAAGGCTAGATATTTTTCCAGAAAGGCTAAAGTGCCTGGAGTACGTCCCAGGCCAGGACCAAAAACCACTGCGTCAAATTTAAAAAAATTATCTTTTACTTGCTTGATACACTCTTCGTCCCAATTTTTGCCCTGTCCAAGAGGCAAAGTCATAATATCTGGCCAGCTGTTTTTAACTTCATAAGCCAGTTCTGCGGGGCAACCAATAGTAACCAGGCCAGCGCCTGAACGGATAGCACCCAGTGCGGCTAAAAGTGGTGCGCCAGTGAGACCTGGTGAGCCTCCTAAAATGAGAACATGTCCTGCCTCACCTTTGTGCATGGTATTTTTAGGCTCTTTAATCATGTCCAGGACTTTTGTAGTCAAGGCGTAATGAGTACAGGGATTATCTTTTTTGATTTTTTTGGGGATGCCTATTTTCCCAACGATAAGCTCGCCAACAAAAGGTTTTGCCGGAGGTAAAAACAGGCCAAGCTTGGCTGCTTCAAATGTGATGGTAACATTAGCCCGAACAGCTATTGGGTTGGGTTTTCCTGTTAACCCGTCAATGCCAGAAGGAATATCCAGCGATAATACAAAACTGTTTTGTCCTAGCTTATTAATGGCTTTAATCCATGAAATATAGTCATCTCTTAGCTCGCCTGTAAAACCAGTTCCAAGAAGACCGTCAATAATAATGTCAACACTTTTGATAAAATCCAGATTGTATTCTGGCAGCCACATGAAGTTGACGTTCATTTTTTGCAGGAGATTAAGATGATAGGCAGTTTCACCTTTGTAGTCTTTTCTATGTCTGGTATGCAAGATTATCAATTTAACGTCATGGTTACATAAATGCCTGGCCAGGGCAAAGGCATCGCCCCCATTATTGCCTGAACCGGCAAATACCAGGGCTGATTTTCCCTTGAGGGAATCAAATTTGTCCTTGAGTATATTCAAGGCTTCGCGACTGGCATTTTCCATCAATATCTCTGGAAGTAAACCAAATTCTTCGATGGCCAGCCAGTCCCAGTGGGCCATTTCTGAAGGAGTTGGCAGAGGTTTGAACATAGGCTATCCCTCCAAAATGACAACAGCCGCGGCTGTGTTCTGGCTATGGGTGATAGATAAATGTACTTTTTTACAACCCAATGACATGGCTTTTTTGTAAGCCGGGCCAAAAAAATATAAATATGGTTGACCGGTTTTTGAGGATTTAATTTCCAGATGCTGAAAGGTAATCCCTTCTGCGAAACCTGTCCCCAGAGCCTTGACTCCGGCCTCTTTAGCTGCAAAACGTGAAGCTAAATAGGAAACAGGATTCTGGGGAAGACTTTCAATTTCCTTTGCTGTAAGTATTTTCTTTATCAACCGATTTCTAAATCTGGCATAACTTCGGGATATGCGTTCAATTTCAACTATGTCCAGTCCCAGTCCCAGTATCATTGTGTTAGTGTTGGTGTTAGTGTTTGTTAGGGAGTAAATCCGGCAATAATGTCAACCATTTGTTTTACAGCTTGAAATATGCCGACGAAAACAGCCCTGGAAATGATGCTGTGGCCAATCGAGTATTCACTGATGCCCGGTATCCTGGCAAAGGCTAAGATATTGTGATAATTAAGACCGTGTCCGAGATTGACTTTGAGTTTCAACTCTTGCGCGAATTCGATGCCTGTAACGATTTTTTGAAATTCCTTTTGCTGGTCATCTGTGTTTTGGGCGTCTGCAAAATGTCCGGTGTGGATTTCAATGTATTCGGTACCAATTTGGGCTGCTGCCTCAATCTGCTCTTTCTCAGCGTCTATAAAGAGACTGGTTTTTATTCCCTTTTTCTTAAGTGGTGCAAGAAATTCTTTTAGTTCCTGTTCGCGGCCCAGACAATTAAGTCCTCCCTCAGTTGTTAGTTCCTGACGTTTTTCCGGCACCAGGCAGACCATGTGCGGGAGAGTGTGCAGGGCTATTTTCTGCATTTCTTCAGTGGCAGCCATTTCCAGGTGCAGGTTGGTTTTTAAAGTTGTTTTTAAAAGTTCAACATCTTTGTCCTGGATATGGCGTCGGTCTTCACGGAGGTGAACAATAATGCCCTGTGCTCCAGCCAGTTCTGCCAGATGGGCTCCAGTAACGGGATCTGGCTCTTTACCCAGTCTTGCTTGACGTAAAGTGGCAATATGGTCAACATTGACAACTAAAACAGGCATGAATACTTCTCCTTAAGGTATGAAAACTCCATATTTCACTCAGGAATCATGAAAAGTCAAGAAGATTACAGGAGCAAAAAATGCTACTTGATCAGGATAATTCAGGTGTAAGTCTGATTGAAGTTTTAATAGTGGTCGTCATTATTTCAATTTTGACAGGGATTGGGTTTGTAAGTTTAAATACGACTACCTCAAAATTAAAAGCTGCTGCATACAACTTGCGTAGTAATCTTTTGTTTGCCAGGAGCACGGCTATTAAGGAAAATAAAACTGTCAGAGTGGAGTTTGATGTAAATGGAGAAACATATTCTGCAACTAAGGATGATGGCACAAGATTGTTTAATGCTACATTAGATTATGGACTGAATCTGGAAACTAATAATACTTCTATATCATTTTCATCTCTTGGTACAGCAACTAATAGTGTATTTTATATTTATTCAAATCAAAAGAAATGTAAAATTGTTGTAAGGAGTTCGGGAAGGATATATATAGATGATGTATGCCCAGAGTAAACTTAGAGGATTTTCATTAATTGAATTGTTGGTTGCTATAGTTTCAATGTTGATGCTAATGTCAGCAATTTATAGTATTTTTAGAATTCAATCACAACGATCTGCTACAGAAGAAGAAATTATAAATTTATATATGAATGCTCGTGTTGCACTTGAACGTCTGCAATTCGTTTTTGCTCATGCCGGTTTTGGATGTTATGACAGTTTTAAAAATGGAAAAGTGATGATCGGTGATGATTCAAATGGTTCTAAATTAACAATTAATACATTTTTATATGATATACAAGATAATAATGTTCTATCTGATAAATCAGATTCAGTAATCGTAACAATGGCATTCAAAAAAATAGCTGAGGTAAATGGCAATTATGAAGATGCAAACTTAATTGATTTTAAAAATATAAAGAGTCCGAAAATATCTGTTTTAGATTCATCATTTAAAAAATATATTGCATTTTTTCCTGATTTAAATGGCGATGTGTTTTATAAAGTGATTAAGAACGATGATCCGTTTCTTCTTGATCAAAATGTTAAGAGGCTTTTTGATGATAGTGATGTATTCATGGTTGCACCTATAAAAGTAGTTGTTGAAGATTCAATTTTAAAATTGAAAAATTATGCATATTCATCAACGATATTCTGGGAAGTCGCTTCCAATGTCTGGAAATTTCATATACAATATACAGAAGATGGAACTACGTGGTTAAATGTACCAGATAATCCACAAAATGTGAAAGGAGTATGGGTGTTTTTACTTTTTAAATCTGATCGGATTCAACCAGGTTATCAGGATAACAAGACATATACTCTGGCAGGTGAAAATATATCTAACCTGCCTGGAGGATATCATTATCTTCTGGCACACCGAAAAATATGGATACGCAACGTACAATGAGTCGCCTGCAAAAAGTCTCTTTTTACAGGCTTTGTTATGTTCAATGTTTTTAAGATGTTAGGCAGCAATAATTTTGTTAAAAACTATAATTTAGACTTTCTGCAGTTAAATCATTTAAGATTAATTATGAAAGCTAAAAATGGATTTACGCTAATAGAAGTACTTGTTTCAATGGCTATTTTGAGTATTGGCATTCTGGCATGGGTAACAACACAAAATATGTCAATCAAAAGCAGAGCTATCAGTAACACACTCAGTATAGCAGAGGAACTTATGGTTTCACAAATGGATATTTTAGGTTGTCAGGTAGCTAGTTGGGGAAGTAATCATGCTGATGAAAGTGGAACTATAACCAGCACAATTGCTTCTATAAGATATAAATTATTTTGGCGTGCAGAAAAGGGGATGCTGGTTTCAGATGGACGGCCATTGTGGCTTGTTACAATTACAGTAAACTGGTCATTTTATGGAAATCATAGTTTGAGTGGCGAGAAAATTATTGTTGGAGAATAAGATGAATACAAAAGATAAAAGTGAAGGTTCGATCCTGGTTTTAACCATAATTGTTCTGGTTTTTTTAGGGGTGGTCATTATGGGAGTTGCCCATGATGTGATTATGGATCTTTTTTTAACCAGAAATACAAAATTAGGAAATCAGGCTCATTTTAGAGCAGACTCAGGGTTTTTTGCAGCAGAAGAGATGATTGGCTATGCTATTGATTCAAGAGGTGGTGATAACAATACTTCGATAATAATTAATTATGGTACATCTTCTTATACGCTGGAAAACATTGGTGATACATTGTTAAATAATAATTCTACGTTGCTGCTGAAAAAAGATGGTAAGGTCATCAGCCAGGTTAATGTACAAAAGCTGGGACTAGAAGTGCCTGAAGGCGGGTCAATTATTATTGCTGCTGGATATGAAGGATTGGGTAAAGGAGCTGGAAGCGGAAGCAATGTAAGCCTTGTTTATAAACTTGTTGCTACGGGCAATAGTACTGAAGGAAAAGCAAAGTCCAGTCTGGCTGAAATATATAGATATCGCAGTGGTGGACGCTAAAAATATTTAAAGCCAGAGTCGCCTGCAAAAGGAGTTTCTATGAGACAATTAAAGGTTATAGTTTTATGTAAACTATGTCTGTCAATATGTTTATACCCTATATCAACTTTTGCAGGTATGATTGATTGCAGCAAATATACAGCCATCCCTCCATTTTTATCAAATGAAGTAACACCTTCAACGACTATTATTCTTGATAACTCAGGAAGTATGTTTGAACATGCATATCAGGAAAGGCATGTTTATTGGAATTATGATGATACAAATTCTTCTGGCGATAGGAGAGCTTATGCTGGATATAATAGTACATATGAATATTATGGCTATTTTGATCCTTATAGTAATTATGATTATCATAAAGACGGAGAAAATGGATATTTTTATAAATCAACAACAGGCCAATGGAATGGAAATTTTTTGAACTGGATAACCATGCATAGAATAGATATAGCTAGAAAAGTATTAACCGGAGGGAAATATGAAGTTATTAACGGAGAATATTTTTTGCGAATAGAATTAACTGATGGTTATGATAGTAGAGGTCAATATCATGTTTATAACGATACTGAAGCACATACTGGATTAAATGGCAATGCTACATATATGACACCTTTCCGAACCAGTATAGGTATAGCCCAATGGGCCGGCCAATATTTTTTTGAAATCTATCAAGTAAAAACTATAGAACATTATGGTGAAGGAGCTACTGCTCAAGAAAGGTGGCATATTTCACCTGCTACTAATACTTTTGGACGTTTTTATCTACGCATTAAGGTAGATGAAGAACCCAGAGGTGTTCTGGATAATATTGCTGGCAGGATGCGTTTGTCCTTATTTGTTTTTGATAATGATGGTGATTATGATACAGGTGCAGAGATAAGAAAATATATGGGAGCTCCCCTTGCTGAAATAAAGAAAGCAATTAATAGTGAGTTACCAGCCACATGTAGTGAGTTACCAGCCACATGGACTCCTTTGGCTGAAGCATTATATACTGTAATAGGGTATATCCAGCAATCAGATTCGAATAGTGATGGCAATGGTCCTCATTATGAGGATGATAGTTATAATTTAGATAATAATAATCATGATTATCCTGACCCATATTATTTTTCAGATCGCAATGAACTTATATATTGCACCAGACAAAATGTAATTATCATTACTGATGGCGAATCAACAATGGACCTGAATATTCCATCTGCATATCAGGATTATGATGGAGATAACAATGATCCTGGCGCTTATGCCAGCTCTGGCTCAGACTTTCTTGATGATATTGCTCTCTGGGCGCATACTACTGACTTACGTTCAGATTTACAGGGTATTCAAAGCATTGATCTATATACTCTGTTTGCCTTTGGGTCAGGTTCTCAGCTTTTAAAAGATGCTGCCAAAAATGGTGGTTTTGTTGATCGTAATGGCAATAATTTGCCAGACCTGCAGGAAGAATGGGATCAAGACCATGATGGTGTGCCTGATAACTATTTTGAGGCCATGTCAGGCCGAGAACTGGAAACAACTTTGAACAGGACGTTCAGTAAAATTTTAGAGCGCATGTCTTCTGGTTCTGCTGCTTCAGTTATATCTTCTGACCGAAGTGGGGCAGGAGCCATATTTCAAGCTGTTTTCTGGCCCAAAAAATATGATGCTTATGGTAACGAAGTTACCTGGGTAGGTGATGTTCATGCCTTTTTAATAAATGATGCAGGCGTATTATATGAAGATAGCAATTTAAATCAGGGTTTAGATGATGAAGATAAACAGATTGCTCTTTTTTATGATCAACATGAGGGACGCACAAGGGTTTGTGTAGGCGGCAATGTGAGCAATGACGTTTGCAATGGTACTGTCAAAGAAATTGACGAAATTAAATTTCTCTGGTCCGCTGCTAATTGGTTAAATAGCAGAAATGAGAGTTACCTTGCTACAAACAGAAGTCCATATACTGATTTTACGTCTAATCAGCGCTATATTTTTACCTGGATGGACCTGGATAACGATGGGGTGATAGATAGTGGTGAAGTTGTTGATTTTGAAGAGGCAAATGCCAATTTATTTGATTTAGACGGAGATGGTAGGTCAGATATTAATGCTACGGTTATTAACTGGATAAGGGGAATAGAACAAAATGGCACAAGATCACGTTATTTACGCTATGATTATGATCTGGATAACAATGATGAAGAAGCTGTGTGGCGGCTTGGTGACGTAATTTATTCTTCTCCAGTGGTTGTTGGCGCGCCAGCTGAAAATTATGATCTTTACTGGGGAGATACAAGTTATAGTACATTTTATAAAAAATATAAAAATAGAAGGACAATGGTTTATTTTGGCGCTAATGATGGTATGCTACATGCTATTAACAGTGGATTTTACAAATCAGATGAAAAGAAATTTTATCGCCATTATGATTCTTCTTCATCAACCTATACAAATAATGGCCCAGAATTAGGGGCAGAAATGTGGGCCTATATTCCATATAATCTACTTCCACATCTGGAATGTTTGCTGGATCCAGCTTATGAGCATAAATATTATGTGGATTTAAAACCACGGGTTTTTGATGTGAAGATATTTAATAATGATGAAACACATCCAGGCGGCTGGGGTACTATTTTGGTTGGGGGCATGCGTTTTGGTGGCAGTGCCGGTGATACCCGGGTAGAACTTGGCAATCGTGCCTTTATTTCTTCTTATTTTATTCTGGACATCACTGATCCAGAATCCCCTCCAACATTGCTGGGAGAATTTACAGCATCACCTGAAACCTCTACAGGCTCAGGTAGTGCTGCTTCTGCTACTGCTTCAGCTTCCGGGCCTTTGCTGGATATTGGCTTTACACTATTTTCGCCCGTTGTTGTTCCTTTAAAACATGCAACCGGTTTCAAATGGTACCTGGTCATTGGTACAGGCCCCCAGAGTTTAGATGGAACTGGCAAACCAGCTCCTGCTATTGTTGTACTCCCCCTGGATGAATATCTGGTAAATCATCCTGAAAAGTCCCTGCGTTTGCCTGATTTACAGCAAACTCCTGGTGAGACTCAGCTTGGTTGTATAACAGAAGGGCTTGGTTCTGGCGCGGCTGGAGTGTCTGTTTCTGACTTTGTGGCTGTGGATTATAATTTTGATTTTTTTACTGATTGTTTTTATTTTGGTACGGTAGAAAATGATAATCAGGGTGATTTAAGTGGTACTTTGCAACGATTGAATATGTTTGATGAAGGTAATCAGGATGCCCTTTACCTGGATGCCGGGCAGTGGCAGTTAAGAACCTTATATCAATCCCCTGGCCCAATATCATCTGCACCTAACATAGGTTGGCAAGGCGGTAATTTATGGGTTTATTTTGGGACTGGTCGTTTCTGGACTGTAGAGGATAAGCTGGACACATCTGAGCAGTGGATTTATGGTCTTAAAGATCCATACTTTACAGAGACCAATTTAAGCAGTGGCACTCCTAATAATTGGACTATTATTGTTGATGCCAATATTGTTGATTTAACAGATATTGTTCTTGATAATTCTACTTTGCTTTTAAAATGTCTGGACGGTTCTACTGATTGTTTTTCACAATTCCGCAGTAATGAGGGCGCGCCTGAAACTTTCCAGGATTTAGTTGATTATTTACTGCAAGATGTAGATTCTACTGGACAGAACAATATTGATGGCTGGCGAAGAAAATTGCTACAATGTATTGGGGAACGAGTTGTGGGACAACCCACATTGCTTGGTGGCCTTGTCAATATAACATCATATTGTCCAGGAGATGACCTGTGTCAGAGTGAAGGGGAAAGTTTTCTTTATAGTCTTTACTATTTAACTGGCAGTTCATGGACTAAAAATGTTTTTGGGGATGAAGATGAGGATTATATTGAATTTGTTAGAAGTATAGGACCTGGACTTTCTCCTACACCAACCTTGCAAATGGGAAGAAATAAGCCCCCACAGGTATTTTTGCCGACCAGTCCAGGATATATTGAACAGTTGCCTATAGAAAACCTTCCTCTTGACAATATTCACTCAGGTAGGTCAAGCTGGCATACTTTTGATGTGGATTAACAAAAAATAGCAGAGCAGAGGAGAATATTATGGATCATCCAATAGGAAAAGGCATTATTTTAGGTGCATCTGTTGGCCTGATTGCCGGATGGTTTGGTATGTTGCCAGCAAGGGCACTGGTTCTGGGCGCGGTTTGCGGTTTGCTGGCAGGAGTGACCAGGTTGCTGATAGACAGGAGGAAGAGGAAGTCAGGAAAATAGGAGATGGGAAGTCGGGATGAGTTTTTTAAGAGTTGACCGCTAAAAGTCCAAAACATCGTTTTAAGAATCGCCTGCAAAGAGTTTCTTTTTGCAGGCGATTCTTATATAGCTTAAGAGGTGCAATCAAGTTTAAAATTTGATTTCTACGTCTTTGCCAAGATAGATCAGTTCTTTTGCTGGGATAGAAAATCTGGTAGTAAGAGAAGACGTGTTTTTATAAATTAGTATAAAATAATTTAACAACCATTTTTTCCATGTTTTTTCCACTACAATAGGATTCCAGAGACTAAAAACAAATCTTCTGGGTTCCCGGTCAAAACCAAGAGTTTTTATTATAGCGGGCACATTTACAAAAAGTCGCATATAACCTTTTTTTATAATTACTTGATAGATGGAAACGTTTTTATTTAAGCTTGTTGCCAAAAGTTTTTTTTCATAATTTATCCCCCAGGGAAGATGGGTATTTTGAATGGTGGCCAAAATCACTGTTTTTTTAATCCAGCCTTCTTTTATTTCTTCCAGGAGACATCCTGGCATCATATCTGGATTTAAGGTCATGTAAATATTGGTGCCATTTAAAATAGCTGGCTGCTTAGACTCTAATTTGGCTAAAAAATTGTTTAAACTCATTTTAGGAATGGCTTTATAGAGTAAAGTTGAACCCTGTCTCCAAGCTAGCATGGTCCCGACTAAAAAAGTAGCTATTACTAGAGGAAACCATCCTCCAGTTGGAATTTTGCCCAGGTTAGAGAAAAAGAATACAGAATCAAACATTAAAAAAATGATCAGCAAAGGTAAGAAAAGCAGAAATTTTTTTAGGTGATTGTAGTTGCGCAAAAACAGAAGAGTACTCATCATAAGAGTTGTTCCAATAAAAGCTCCTGTTACTGCCAGGCCATAGGCATCTCCCAGGGCATCGGATTTTTTAAAAATAAATACAGTAGTTAGACAGGCCAAAAACATGGCCCTGTTCACAGCAGGGATATAAATTTGTCCAGCGGTTTTATGAGAAGTATTTCTGATTTCTACTCTGGGCAACATGCGTAGTTCCATGGCCTGTTTATAGGTGGAAAAAGAGCCGGTTATCATGGCTTGGCTGGCAATAATTGCGGCCAGAGTGGCTAGGACCAGAAGGTAAAGATAAAAGGTATGTCCAAAGGGGATGCTCATATCAAAAAAAGGGTTTTGGGAAAGAGGATGATTTAAGATAAAGGCCCCTTGGCCTAAATAATTTATTAACAGACAGATAGCTGCCATTATCCAGGCCAGGCGAATAGCTGGTTTTGAATAGTGAGCTTCATCTGCATATAGGGCTTCTCCTCCTGTGATACACAACACTATATAGCCCAAAACAGGGAAAATAATTCCCAGAGGATGGCAGATTAAAAAGTGGTAAGCATAATAAGGATTTATTGATTTTAGCAGAGAAGGCATTTTTAAGAGATTGACCAGTCCAACGAAGGCAATGGAAACAAACCAGACAATGATAATTGGAGAGAACGGTTTAGCTATTTTTTCTGTGCCTTTTTTTTGGAGCATAAATAAACATGTTAAAATCACGGTTGCTATGGGTAAAATAAATTCTGCCAGATGAGGATAAATTACTTCTATGCCTTCTACAGCAGCTAAAACTGAGATAGAAGGAGTAATTACTCCATCACTTAAAAGTAAAGCCCCATAGATCATAGAAAAAATACAGGCTGAACCTACAATAAAGGAAAAAATATTTTTTTTGATATAGTTTTGTAATTTATTGGCTTCAGTTTGAATAAGATGCAATAGAGTAAAGGTGCCTCCTTCTCCCTGGTTATCCATATTTAGGGCAAGACCAGCATATTTGGCTGTTAGAAACATAAATGACCAGAAAATAAGAGAAAGCACTCCCATTACATTTTTTGGAGTGACATGTAGAGTTTTAAAAGTGAGAGAAATTACATAAAGAGGTGAGGTGCCAATATCTCCCAGGATTCCGCCAATAGCAAGATAGGTCAAAAATAGGATACCTATTTTTTTTGAGATATCATCTTTTAGATTGGTGGTCATATTAATCTCCCTTTAGAAGATTTAACTGCAAAAAGTCGAAACTCGCGAGTTACAGCTTGCGGAGACAGCCGAACGGGCAATAATTTTAAATAGTTACAACTGTCACAACGTTCGTTCGCATGTCCCCGCACGGAAAAATTACCTTTTTTAGGCGATTCTAGGATTCTTCAAAAAAAATAGTTTTTGCAGCATGGTTCAATATTTTTTAGTCAGGAATATAACAAATTGGCTCTATTTCTACCTTAATATCTTTTAATTCTTTATAACTGCTAATAAGTTGACGTATATCTTCAATTATCTTTTTCTTATCAGTAGCTACGCATTTAACATCTATATATGTAACCCCATCTCGACAATGAGCACGCACAGATGGGAATTTATCAACTAAACAGGCCTCTATTTTAGCCGATAAATATCTATCATATAAAATTTTTTTTGCTTGTTCTGTAGTCTGAAAACAGGGGCGTTTGCTAACACGTTCTAAAATATCCACGATATCATCTACTGTTAAAGTATCTACATGAAAAATCATATCATATAAATGAGGATCTGCTGTATCTCTTCCATATAGACTAATAGACCATTTTCGTCTTTCATAATCATCTTTCTCTAAATTTTTTCGGGCATCATCCTTTGAAATTTTTTCACGTTTCATCTCCTCTTTTATCCTATCTTCTATATTAGCAATTATTCTAATTTTTATAACATTCGGAATTCCTTGTAAAAAGAAATGGCCAGCAAGACCATGATATACTACATTATCTTTTTTTACATGTTCTAATAAAGCACATTTTAGATATGCTATAAATCTTTCCTTCCCATATATAATTTTATCTAAAACAGATGGAGCATCGTGTAATGCTCTTGCAAATTTCACCTCAGGAATATTAAACTCCTTGGATGCCTCCAGCAAAATTTCTCTAGATACACATTCATAACCTAATCGTTGAGCCAATTTTTCAGCGATTTCTTTACCTTTAGAATAAGAACCTCTGGAAATTGTAATTATCGACATAAATTTACCTCCTTAAAGTTTTAATGTTTTGAGCTTAAAATAAGAAATGAGTCGCCAGCAAAAAGTCTCTTTTTGCAGGCGACTCCTAAAATTGCGCACTAAACGTCAAAGAGCTAACAAATATAATGAAAATTTTCAAGATATGAGCAAGAGAAACAAACACAATCTGGATCAAGTTTGAGATTAATCAAGTAACGATGCAGTTACCGAATGCGTCTTACTTTAAAAGAGTCGCCTGCAAAAAGTAAATTTTTCCGTGCGGGGACAGGCGAACGA
>OFDG01000060.1_pt1 | contig 15979 bp, 18 predicted proteins | sample 1520381 | NCBI WGS metagenome assembly OFDG01 (sample SAMEA3696446, study PRJEB22514) | metagenome | biome: water; feature: marine; material: hydrothermal vent | place: Pacific Ocean | collected 2014-08-12 | depth 1521 m | reverse complement strand
AACGAGCTTAGACGTGTCCAAACCTTTGTCCAGCATGGAAGAAAACGTGCTTTCCGCAGCTCCGAAAGTTGAGTTAGTAGTATGTGTTCAAAAAATGGTGTCATGTTATTGTTTGGGTAGGGGCACGGCGGCGCCGTGCCCCTACAGGAAAAAACGTCAAGATCGAACCTCGAACCTCGAATTTTTACCTGGAGGCCTTATGCTTGAACCCGGCACATTGGTAATGTTAGTCAGCCCCAGGGGCAAGCGTTACTTTAAGCTTGCCAGGCCTGATGATATCCTGCATACCCATGACGGGCAACTGGAGATGAAAAATGTTTTGCAGGCAGGGTTCGGACAAACAGTGTTCACTCATCTGGGTCGTCCCTACCTCGTGCTAAAACCGACTCTATATGATTTAATTAAATCCATTAAGCGACAGACGCAAATAATTTATCCCAAAGAAATCGGGTATATAGTTGTAAAATTAGGTATTGGCCCGGGCAGCAAAGTCATTGAAGCCGGCTCTGGTTCAGGGGCGTTGACTACAGCTCTGGCCTGGTTTGTAGGCGAACAGGGCAAGGTGTATTCTTATGAACGCAGGGAAGAATTTTTTAAACTTTGTGCTCAAAATCTGGCACGGGCAGGTCTGACAGAGCGGGTGGAACAATTTCATCAAGATATAAATGATGGTTTTTTGCAAAAAGACGCGGATGCCCTTTTTTTAGATGTGCGCACGCCCTGGGACTATCTGGAATATATTCCGTCTGCTTTAAAAAAAGGCGCTCCATTAGGATTTCTTTTGCCTACTACAAATCAAGTAAGCAAACTCCTGGAATGTTTTGAGCAAGGCCCTTTTGGCGAAATTGAAGTTTTAGAGATTTTGGTTCGTCGTTATAAACCAGTTTCTCAGCGTTTGCGTCCCGATGACCGCATGGTAGCCCATACAGGATACCTGGTTTTTGTCCGCTTAACATAGCCACTTACCTATAAAGTTTTGTTTTTGGCAAAGTGTTTTTTTACAGACTGAGAAAAATTATTTTTAAATATTAATTTTAAGGAGGGTATTATGAAGATTTTGAGGGTTTTATGTTTGTGGGCTGTTTGTCTTTTGTTTGCTGCTAATGGATGGGCATCTGATGTCATTAAAATCGGGGCCATATTCTCCGCATCAGGCCCTGCTTCTTTTCTGGGAACACCAGAAAAGAATACAGCACAGATGCTGGTGGAACAGATTAATAGCCAGGGAGGTGTAATAGGAAAAAAAATTGAGTTGATCATTTATGATGATGAAACAGATGTAAACAAATGTGTGCTGGCTGCCAATAAATTGTTAAAAAAAGATAGGGTTGTGGCAGTGATAGGGCCTACCACTTCTGGCAATACCCTGGCTATAGTGAATCGTTTTGAAAGAGCAAGGGTGCCTCTTGTTTCATGTGCAGCAGCAGAAAAGATTGTTAAGCCTGTAAAAAAATGGATATTTAAGACCCCACAGTCAGATCGCCACGCTGTAACAAAAATTTTAAACCACGCTAAAGGCAAAGGCTACAAAAAGATTGCTATCCTCACTGTCTCTAATGGTTTTGGTCAGGCTGGACGCGCTGTTTTGAAAAAGTTGATACCTGCAATGGGTTTTAGCCTTGTGGCTGATGAGGTCTATGGACCTAAAGATACTGATATGACATCACAGCTTATCAAGATAAAATCTAAAGCCCCGGACGCGATTATTTGCTGGGGAACCAATCCTGGACCTGCTGTTGTGGCCAGAAACCGTGTTCAGCTTGGTATCACAACTCCGCTCTATATGAGTCACGGCGTTGCTTCGAAGAAATTCATTGAGCTTGCCGGTAGCGCGAGCGAAGGTATTATGCTTCCGGCTGGACGTTTGATTGTGGCAAATCAGATATCCGACTCCAATCCACAAAAACCTGTTTTAAAAGCGTATAAACAGAACTATGAGTCTAAATTTCATTCCCCGGTTTCCACCTTTGGAGGCCATGCGTGGGATGCTTTGCAATTGGTCATCAAGGCCATTAAAATGGGTAAGTCTGCCAGACCAGCGGATATTAGAAATAATCTGGAAAAGATTACTGGCTTTGTAGGTACTGGCGGTATTTTTAACTTTTCCGCCACTGACCACAATGGTTTAAATGAGGACGCCTTTGAAATGGTGATGATCCACAATGGCGATTGGAAAATTATAAAATAAGTTTCAGGTGACATTAAGCAGTAGGGGCAATTCATGGATTGCCCCTACGTTGCTAACGGTTCTCCCGCTATCCGCGGATGCACCCGGTTAAAAACATAAAGGGGAAAATGATGCAGCTTTTAGCCAGACAGGTAGAAGGTTATCTGGAAAAGGCCTCCTGGATAAGGCAGATGTTTGAAAAAGGCAGAGAGTTAAAGCAAAAGTATGGCTCAGAAAATGTTTTTGACTTTAGTCTGGGTAACCCTGATCTGCCGCCTCCCGGGGAAGTGGCCTCAGGATTAAAGGAACTGGCTGACCAGGTGAACAGGCCGTTTTCTCTGGGATACATGCCAAATGCTGGTCTGCCATCTGTAAGGGGTGCCCTGGCCAGCCATTTAAGTAAAGAACAGGGGGTTAATTTAAGTGCTGAGGATGTTATTGTTACCTGTGGGGCAGCAGGCGGGCTAAACGCTTTTTTCCGGGCAGTGTTAGAGCCTGGTGATGAAGTGGTTTGTCCTGCTCCTTATTTTGTAGAATATAGTTTTTATGTGCAAAATTTCGGAGGGAGTTTAAAGACCGTACCGTGTAAACCATTGACCTTTGAGCTTGATTTAAATGGACTTGAGCAGGCTCTAGGTCCAAAGGTGAGAGCAGTACTGATTAACTCGCCTAATAATCCTTCAGGTCAGGTCTATACAAAAGAGGAATTAGAGGGATTGGTGGATATCTTAAAGGCCAGGAGCACTGAGTTGGGCCGGCCTATTTTTTTAGTTTCAGATGAGCCTTATCGCTTTTTGACCTATGATAATACTGACGTGCCTTCTATTTTATCTATGTATCCTCACAGTATTGTTGTCAGTTCCTTTTCCAAAAGTCTGGCTCTGGCAGGGGAGAGGGTTGGGTATATTGCTGTTTGTCCTCAGATGGAACAAAAAGAGAATTTGTTGGCGGGCCTTATTTTGACCAATAGAATTCTTGGCTATGTCAATGCGCCAGTTATTGGGCAATATTTAATTCTAAAAGCCCTTGGTTCTCTTGTTGATACAAAGAAATATGAGCGCAGGCGAGAAGTTATGGCCGAAGTATTTAGATGTGCCGGACTTGAGTTTTCCCTGCCTAAAGGAGGCTTTTACTTTTTCCCCAGAGCTCCGCGTGAAAAAGACCATGAATTTGTGGCCGCACTCATGGAAGAAAAGGTACTGGCAGTTCCTGGTTCTGGCTTTGGCTATCCTGGTTATGTGCGTTTTGCCTTTTGTGTGGATGAGGATATTATTGCCCGGGCCGCTGAACCAATTAAGAGGGCCGTGGAAAAGGTGAGCGGTGAGTAGTGAATACGCGACGCGAGGAGGTTAACATGGCCAACTTGACTCTTGTCATTCCCGACGAACTTTTAAATAAGGCCAGAAACTATGCTGCCTTAAAAGGTGTTTCTCTTAGTTCTTTAATAACAAAATATCTGGAAGATTTTACTCAAAGTGAAGAACAGCTAAAAAAAAGTACTCAAAAATTTTTACAACTCTGTGATAATTACGCCTCTAAATCTCAAAAATGGACAAGAAAGGAACTTTATGAAAGTTAAAGCCTTTTTCGATACCAACATCCTGGCTTATGCTTTTGATCAAAGAAGTCCAGAAAAAAGAAAAAAGGCAAAAGACCTTATTGCCCTCTGGATGCCTTCGGGAGATATGGTCATTTCTACCCAGGTGTTGCAGGAACTGTTTGTGGTACTGACCAGAAAATTTGCTCCCGCCATTTCCCTTGATAACGCAAAAAAAGTGCTTGAAACCTTTTCTCCCGTGGAAACTATAAAGATAGACCGTGAGAAAATTTTTAAGGCTATAGAAATCGTAAAGGAAAGTTCTATATCCTTCTGGGATGGCCTGATTGTATCTGCTGCTGTTTTTGCAAGGTGTAAGGTTATTTTTACAGAGGACTTAAACAGTGGCGAGGTAATAGCTGGGGTTAAAGTTGAAAATCCTTTATAGATACATGGTTGACCACAAAATTTGACGCCAGTGTTTTGTCCTGGACAAATAAAAAGCTTGACTCAGGCCCTTGCCCTGGCTATAAAGATAGACTTCTTTTCTTGCTGTCAGGGAAGTTGGAAAGAAAAGCATGTCAGGCATGGCGTGTTAGATGATAATTTTTGGCAAGTTGTGTAGATTAATTAAAAATGTTTGATAGCCTATCTGATAGATTAAATTCAGTATTCAAGAAGTTAAAAGGGCATGGTCGCCTGGATGAGAAGAATATTCAGGAAGGCCTGCGGGAAGTGCGCCTTGCCCTTCTGGAAGCGGATGTCAACTATAAAGTTGCCAGGGATTTTATTCAGCGGGTAAAAGAGCGTGCTCTAGGGCAAGACGTTTTAAAAAGCCTCACCCCTGGTCAGCAGGTAGTTAAAATTGTTCATGAAGAGCTTATTGAACTTCTGGGCGGACAAAGTCAGGGTCTTAATTTAAAGGCCAGGCCTCCCATTGTAATTATGCTTGTAGGCTTGCAGGGTTCAGGTAAAACAACTACAGCAGCCAAGCTGGCCCTGTTTTTGCGGCGTATGAAGCATGCTCCATATCTGGTCCCTGCGGATGTTTATAGGCCTGCCGCTATAGAGCAATTGCATAAGCTTGCCAGCGAGATCAATATCCCTGCCTATCCATCTTCGTCAGATATGGATCCGGTGGATATCTGTCGTAATGCTGTTGAGGAAGCCAGGAAGAGTGCTTATAGTGTGGTTTTGCTGGATACGGCAGGTCGGTTGCATATAGATGAAAAATTGATGCAGGAATTGGTGGCCATCAAGTCAGAGTGTCAGCCGCATGAAATTTTGTTTGTTGCCGATGCCATGACCGGTCAGGATGCGGTTAATGTGGCTGCCAGGTTTAATGAGCTTCTGGATGTAACTGGCATTGTACTTACTAAAATGGAGGGTGATGCCCGTGGTGGCGCTGCCCTGTCCATTAAGTCAGTCACACAGAAGCCCATCAAGTTTATTGGTGTTGGTGAAAAATTAAGCGATCTGGAGGTTTTCCATCCTGATCGGGTGGCTTCCCGGATCCTGGGAATGGGCGATATACTTACTTTGATTGAGAAGGCCCAGTCCAGCATTGACGCAGAGGAAGCCAGGGAACTGGAAAAAAAGCTTAAAAAATCCCAGTTTGATTTAGAAGATTTCAGGACCCAGATGCGTCGTTTGAGGAAATTAGGGTCAATAGAAGGTTTGCTCAAGCTTGTTCCAGGGATGGGCAAGTTGCGGGACAAGCTAAAAGATGTCAAAGTCCCTGAAAAAGAGATGGCCAGGGTGGAGGCCATTATAAATTCCATGACACCTGAGGAGCGGCACGATCCCAAAATCATCAATGCCAGTCGCAAGCAAAGAATAGCCAGGGGAAGCGGGACATCTGTTCAGGAAGTAAATCAATTGCTCAAGAATTTCGAGCAGATGCAGAAGATGATGAAGAAAATGATGGGCCAGAGCATGAAAGGTAGCATGCGTTTGGGGGGAGCTTCTACTAACTCTTTGCGTAAAAAACGCAAAAAACTTAAAAGAAAAAAGAAAAAGAGATAGACTTTGACACTGGACAAAATAAAAACTTGTTTATATCTGTTACACGTCTTAAGTGGTTGCCACAGGGCAATCGTACCAAAATTTTGACACAAAAACCGAGCACCTAAAACGGACTGTTATATTCTGGCTTAATCAACCATATTTCCTGTCCGTTTTAGGTGCTCGGCGGATTTAAAAATAAGATGGGGGTTGAAAAGAATGGCTTTGAGATTGAGATTGACGAGAATGGGTTCCAGGAAAAGACCATTTTATCGCATTGTGGCTTTGAACAGTGAGACCAGGCGTGATGGTCGTGCTCTGGATTACCTGGGGTATTATAACCCCATGAGTGAACCACCTGAAATCAAAATCGATCAAGAAAAGGTCAAGATGTGGATGGGAAGGGGGGCTAAGCCTTCTGATACTGTCCGCTCTTTGCTAAAAAAAGTGGGTTTCTAGTTGTGGGGCCGATAGCTGCTTACGCAGGTGGCTGCTAAACCAGCAGCTACTAAAGATAGCGGCTTTGAACATAGCGTTTGTTTTCAACAGGTCCGGAAAATCAATTTAGAACTGTAGTTAACGGAGGTGCTTATGTTGAAAGATTTGATCGAGTACATTGCCAAGTCTTTGGTTGACAATCCAGATGCCGTATCTGTGTCTGAGATCGAAGGTGAGCAGACATCTGTCATTGAACTCAAAGTGGCTAAGGAGGATCTGGGTAAGGTCATTGGCAAACAAGGACGCACAGCCAGAGCTATGCGCACAATCCTGGGCGCTGCCTCAACCAAGGCCCAAAAGCGTGCTGTATTGGAAATACTGGAATAAAGAAAATAACCCATGGCTTCCAAAAACCTTGTGTCGTGTGGAAAGGTTTTGAAGCCGCATGGACTAAAAGGGGAGCTTTGCATTGCCTTGTATGCAGACTCCCCTTTCTTTTTGGATTCTCTGGGGCGGCTTTATCTGCAAAAAGAAGGGCAAAAGCCAAGGCCTTTCAGGCTTCTCTCCTGGCGACCTCACCAGAACAAGGTGCTTGTTTTTTTTGAAAATATTATTGGTCGGGATCAAGCTGAAGAATGGCGGGGGGCAGAAGTACTGGTAAGAGAAAAGGATCTACCCCCAAAGGATGAAGGAGAGGTTTATCTTTATGAGCTTCTGGACTGCCGGGTTTACCTGCCGGATGGGGGATTTCTGGGCGTACTTAAAGATGTTCAGGTTCATAGTGGAAGCGAAGTCTGGGTAATTATAACCGACAATGAAGAAGAAGTTCTGTTCCCGGCAAATGAGGAGTTTGTTGAGGACGTAGATCTTACGCAAAAAAGGATAGTTATAAATCCGCCTGAAGGATTGTTGGATATTTATCTTAACCAGGTCATTAGCACAATTTAAGCAATATGTACATTATACGGAGGTGGCCGAGCACCTAAAACGGACAGAAAATATGATCGATTAAGCCAGGGTGCATCCGCATAATAAAGGAAGGAGAAAAGTATAATGGTAGAAATTATTTACAAAGATGATTTGATAAGTTTTAATTTGCCTAAAAGTTTGCTTAGAGATACTACAATCAGAAAATTTTTAAAATATCTAGAAATGCTTGCAATAGTGAATAAGTCAACAGCTTCTGATAAAGAAATAGAAGAAATATCTAAACTTGTTAAGGAAGCTGGTAAGAAAGAAATGGAGAGATTATTATTAAAGACTTAACTGCAAAAACTCGATGAGTTTGGGATGCATTTTTATATTCTTTCAATTTTTCCTGAATTTTTTCAGTCTCCTTTGAGTTGTGGGCTGCTTGCCAGGGCTCAAGATAAGGGGCTTATTGATTTTTCGTTTATAAATCCCAGGGATTTTGCTGAAGATCGGCACAAAACTGTTGATGATCGTCCTTATGGCGGAGGGCCAGGCATGGTTATGTTGCTTAAACCATTAAGCCGGGCCATAGAAACTCTGCCTGGTACGTGTCGCAAGATTCTCCTTTCGCCCAAAGGAAAACCTTTTAATCAGGATATGGCTAAAAATCTGGCTTTAGAAAAAGAGATTGCCTTTATCTGTGGGCGTTATGAGGGCATAGACGCAAGAATTGAGAACTTGTACGATCTGGAACCTGTGTCTGTAGGAGACTTTGTTTTGAATGGTGGGGAAGTGGCTGCTTTGTGCATGATTGAAGCGATTTCCCGCCTTGTACCTGGTTTTATGGGCAAAGAAGAGTCTTTTACTGAAGAGAGTTTTGTTGCTGGCCTTTTGGAATATCCACATTATACCAGACCGGAAGTGTTTCAGGGTAAAAAGGTTCCGGATGTGCTCTTATCTGGAAATCATAAAGAGATCGCTCTGTGGAGAAGGCGCAAAGCCCTGGAAGATACTCTAAATTTAAGGCCTGAACTTCTGGATAAAGTAAAGTTATCAGATTTAGATATCAATTTTTTGAAAGGGTTAGAGAGAGTACATTTAGGCAGAAATCTCTATCTTGCCCTTGTTCACTATCCTGTTTTGAATAAAAATGGGCAAATAGGAACAACATCTTTGACAAATCTTGATATTCACGATATTGGTCGCGTTTCGCGTACCTTTGGTCTGGGTGGGTATTATATTTGTACGCCGCTAAAGGATCAGCAGCAATTAGCCGCGAGGTTAATTAAGCACTGGATTTCTGGGCCAGGCGGTAAGGCAAATCCGGACAGAGCCAAGGCTCTTGAGACAATAGTCATTTGTTCGTACTTGCAGGATGCGGTTTCGGATATCGCTCAAAAGACCGGTCGCCAGCCAAAGATAATTGTTACCAGTGCAAGAGAAACCGGGCAACTTGCCTGTGATGAGGTTCGCGAGCTTCTAGGGCGGGAGCCGGTTTTGCTGGTTTTTGGTACTGGATCGGGCCTGAGTCCTGAGGTGATGAAAAAGGCGCACGCTACGCTTAGACCTATCGCTTACTTAAGTGATTACAATCATCTGTCGGTGCGCTCAGCAGCTTCTATATATGTTGATCGCATTTTAGGTGATTATTTTGCGTGAAAGAATTTAGCTTATATAAGGAGTGTGGAACAATGAATGTTTTGCAACAGATTGAAAGAGAACAAATGCGTATGGACCTGCCAAAGTTCAAGGCAGGTGATACTGTGAGGGTGCATGTGCGCATTATCGAGGGGGAAAAGGAGAGAATACAGGTTTTTCAGGGGACTGTAATCAGGGTAAAACGTGGAACAACTGATTCAACATTTGTAGTACGAAAAATATCGGATGGTATTGGGGTGGAGAGAATTTTTCCCATGCATTCTCCTTTTATTGAGCGTATTGAAGTGGTTAGCGAAGGAAAGGTACGTCAGGGCAGAATTTACTACCTGCGTGGCCTGAAAGGTAAAGCTGCTCGCATTAAGAGCAAAGAAACCTGGCATTAAACCAGTTAAGAGGGGATATGTGGATGCTTTGGTCCCCTTGAGGATTTCAACAGAACACATAGCCGGCATTGATGAAGCAGGTCGTGGCTGTTTAGCCGGGCCTGTTGTTGCTGCCGCTGTAATCCTGCCTGACAATTTTTTTCTCCCCGGGCTTAACGATTCCAAAAAGTTAAGCCCTCAAAAACGCGAAAAAATTGCTGTCGAGATTAAGGCCCAGGCTAAAGCCTGGGCTATTGGTCTTGCCTGGCCTGAAGAGATTGATCGGATTAATATTCTCCAGGCCACGTTAAAGGCTATGGGCCGGGCCGTTAAAAATTTGAAGCAAACACCCCGTTTCCTCCTCATTGATGGGAACCAAACCATACCCTTAGATATTCCACAGAAAGCTGTTGTAGGTGGGGATGCACAGGTACCATGCATATCTGCGGCCTCAATTCTGGCTAAAACATTTCGCGATCATCTAATGTTTCATTTAGACCGGCGATACCCTGGTTATCGGTTGGCCAAGCATAAGGGTTATGGGACCAGAGAGCATCTTCTGGCTATCAAGCGTTTAGGACCATGCCCTGTGCATAGAAAAACTTTTAAAGGTGTGCTAAGGCAGCGAGAAGAGAGAAGGTTGTGCTTGCCAGACATTTAAGAGTTGGCCGGAGTGGAGAAGAGCTGGCAGCAGCTTATTTGCGCAAAAAAGGCTATAAAATTCTGGACAGAAACTGGAGATGCAATTTTGGAGAGCTCGACCTGGTGTGCCGGCACAAGGAGACAATAGTCTTTGTTGAAGTAAAAACAAGGTCCGCGTCAACCAGTGTTCTACCCTCTGAGGCCTTGACCTACCATAAACGCAAAAGACTATTGAAGACGGCCACCTTGTATCTGAGCAAAAATGGTTTATGGGACCAGATGTGCCGTTTTGATTTGATATGTGTGATATTGGACAATAATAGCGCGGATATTGAGCATGTGCAAAACGCTTTTGAGTTCACCTACGCTGTGGGTAGTAGCCACTCCTCTTGGCAACCCTGGTGATTTTTCTCCTCGGGCCGCTGAGACCATTGTCAAAAGTGTTTTGATTCTGGCTGAGGATACACGTCGAGCAAGGTCTCTTTTCCAACGAGTGGATATCTCGGGCAAAAAAATAGTAAGTCTTCATGAGCACAATGAGCAGGATAGAATCAGTCTGGTCTTAGATAAATTATCCCGGGGCCTGGATGTTGCCTTGATTTCTGATGCCGGTACTCCTCTCATCTCTGATCCAGGTTACAAACTGGTCAGGGCCTGTCATGAGCATGGTTTCAGGGTTAGTCCTGTTCCCGGCCCCTGTGCTCCAATAGCAGCCCTGATGGCTTGTGGGCTGCCCCCTTATCCTTTTACTTTTTTAGGATTTCTGCCCAGAAAAAGAGGCGAAATAAAAAAAATTTTTCAAATCTGGGAGCATACTCCCACTACCATAGTTTTTTTTGAGCGCAAAAACAGGATAATTTCGTCCTTGCACGTGGCGTATGAAGTGTTAGGGCCGCGACCATTTTGTCTGGCTAGAGAGCTGACCAAAAAATTTGAGCAATTTATCTTTGGTAATCTGGATAAAATTGAGCTGGATGAGGAGAAATTAAAGGGCGAGATAACCGCTGTTATTGCTCCGGCTACAGAAAAAACTCAAACTAGTCTTGAAGATGTGCTGGATTTGATCGAACAGAACAGGCAAAATGGCCTGAGAAGCAGAGAGATTGTCCGCAAAATTGCAGGAATGGTCAGGGGTTGGTCAGGAAAAGAGATTTATAAGTTAGTCCAGAGTACAGGCTCAAAAAGAGGAAGTCAGGAAGATAAGAAGATGGGAAGTTTGGAGAATATACCTAAAAACAAACCCAATCTCATGAGCTAAAAATGCAGGAACTGGATTTGAAGATTTTGAGTCGATGTTTCTGGCGGACCTATCTGATTGGTAGTGCCTTTAATACAAGGGGGCTGCAAAATATTGGACTCATATATGCTTTAGATCCTGGACTGCGAGTACTTTATTCTGACGAAAAAAAACTTATCAAGGCCAGGAAAAGATATTTAAAATTATATAATTCACATCCCTTCTGGGCGCCCTTACTGGTGGGTATTTTTTTGTTTCTGGAGCAGAAGATTGCCCAGGGACTTGTTCCAGCAAATATGCTTCCCAAGCTCAAATCAACTATGGTTTATACGCTTTCAGCCATAGGAGATTCTTTTTTTGGAGGCAGCCTTTTGATTACCTGGTCTTTGTCCACAATTTTATTGTTATTTTGTGGCCTTAACAGATTGGCTGTGTTCTGGATGGTTTTATGGTTTATCGGTTTGCAGCTTTTTAAAGTATATACTTTCTATAAAGGGTTTTCTGAGGGACTGGCTTTTTTGAATCGGCTAAAAAATTGGGATTTAATCAATCTGGGAAGTGTGTTTAAAACTGTTAACGCGTTTTTACTGCTTGTAATCTGGTATTTAATCTGGCCTGAGCCAATTAGTTGGCTTCAGTTTTGTTCGTTAGTCTTGTCTATTGGAATTTTGGCCTTAATTTTCAGTAAATTTTTGTGTAGCCGGGAAGTTCTGGTCTGGCTAATGTTCATTGGCGTAGTGTTTTGGTCCAGGATAGTTGAGTTTTGTCAAGGTCTTCTACATCGACTTTATTGAGGTTAACATGACGAATAAGAACTATTTTTCTTCACAAGTGAAACTGTTGAATGAACTGGGTTTACATGCAAGGCCTGCTGCTAAATTGGCGCAAGAGGCCCAGAAGTTTTCAGCCTCTATTAAACTCAAATATGGTCAAAGAGAAGTGGATGCCAAGAGTATTTTAGACATTCTGACTCTGGCAGCACCCGGAGGCAGCACGCTTACCCTGTGTGCTAAAGGTGAGGATGCCAGTGAAGCTATTGCTTATTTAAGTCAACTTTTTGCCCAGAGATTTGGAGAAGAAAAATAAATGGCCAGAAAGGTATTGTCCGGCATAGCTGTTTCCGTAGGGATTGCTATTGGCAAGGCTTTTTTTTTGAATAGAGGTTCTAAGGCGTCATTGCCCAGGATGAGTATTACTCCGGGCAACGTGGCAAACGAAAAAGAGCGACTACTCAGTGCTTTTGATGCAGCCTTGCAGGAACTGGATGAGATTCGCCAGAAGATTCCAGGTGAACTTAAAGAACATGCGGCTATTATTGAGTCACATTTGATGATTTTAAAGGATGAGAAGTTTAAACAGGGTGCTTTAAAATATATTCAGGAAAAGATGATCAATGCCGAGTGGGCGCTTGAAAAGAGTGTGGCAGATATAGGCAGGGCGTTTAGCCGTATTGATGACGAATATATTCGTCAGCGAATACAGGATGTTCGTCTGGTGGCTGACCGGGTTCAGGATGTCTTGCGTGGTAAAACCAAAGGCGTTGGGGCCATATCTCAGCGGGTTATCCTCCTTGCCCATGACCTTTCCCCGGCTGATACAATCGCCTTGCAGGTGGACAAGATCATGGCCTTTGCCACGGCCATGGGCGGAAAAACATCCCATGCTGGAATCATGGCCAGATCATTGCAAATTCCGGCTGTGGTGGGAGTGGAAAACCTGGAAGAGGACATTGAAGATGGGCAGCTTATTATTCTTGATGGCTTTCATGGTCGGATTATAGTCGGGCCCACTGAAGAAGAACTGGCTGAATTTGCGGACCTCAAATACCAGTTTGAAGCCTATCAATCTTTAATTAATAAAACATGCCACCTGCCCGCTGAAACTATTGATGGGTACCAGGTTCAGATTCTGGCCAACATTGAACTTTTTGAAGAAGTGGCCGCTGTTATTGATCACGGTGGTGAAGGTATAGGGCTTTATCGAACGGAATACAGTTATCTAAACAGGGACAGCCTGCCCTCGGAAGAGGAACTATTTGAGGAGTACCATGAACTGGCTGAGATTATGTATCCGCGTAAGGTGGTTATCCGTACCCTGGATATGGGAGCAGATAAAATTTCCAATCATTTTGGCTCGCTGGAAGAATCCAATCCCGCGTTGGGGCTCAGGGCAATTCGTTTCTGTTTAAAACATAAAGAATTGTTTCGAGCACAACTAAGGGCTATCTTGCGCGCCAGTGTGCTGGGGAATATTTCCATCATGTTTCCTCTGATTTCAGGCCTGCAGGAGTTGCAGGAAGTAAAGGAATTTTACTCCCAGGTACAGGAGGAATTAAGGAGAGAAAAAATTCCCTTTAATGAGCATATGCCTATCGGAATAATGATTGAAGTCCCTGGCTCTGTGCTAATTGCAGACATATTGGCCAGGGAAGTTGATTTTTTCAGTATTGGGACCAATGACTTAATTCAGTACTCTCTGGGAATAGACCGGACCAATAAACATGTTTCTTATCTTTATCAGCCTTTGCACCCTGCCATTTTACGGAGTATCAAACATGTGGTGGACGCAGCTCATGAGGCAGGAATAGAGGTCAGCCTGTGTGGTGAAGTTGCTGCAGATCCCTTTTGTGTACCTATATTAATGGGTATGCAGGTGGATTCCTTAAGTCTTAATCCTCAGGCTATCCCTGGCATTAAGCGCATAATCCGCCAGGCAACAATGGAGGAGTGTAAGCAGTTATTAAAGCAAGTGATAGAAAGTGATACAGTTGATTATAGTAATAAATTGGTTCGGGAGATGATATTTAATCGTTTTCCAGAAGAACTTATGTTTTATACATCACTTATAGATGAATAGGGGTAAGGGGTAAGGGGTAAGTGGTAAGGGTTAAGGAAATTATATGAATAAAAAAGGCGGGATAAAGATTATTGGCCAGAATAAAAAGGCCAGACGAGAATACGAGCTTCTGGATTTTATTGAAGCAGGAATAGTCCTTACTGGTTCTGAAGTGAAATCATTGCGTGCTGGCAGGCTTAGTTTTAAAGATGGTTATGTTCGCTTTGACAGTGGAGAAGCCTATCTGGTGGGCGTGCATATCGCACCTTATGAAAATGCCGGATATGCTCAGCACGATCCAGAAAGAGAGCGTAAGCTCCTTTTGCATAAAAGAGAAATCAAAAGTTTGATGGGTAAAGTAGAACAAAAGGGACTGACCCTGATTCCTGTAAAAATGTACTTTAAGCAAGGTAAAGTTAAGGTGGAACTGGCTCTGGCCAGGGGGCGCAAACTCCATGATCAGAGAGAGGAGCTAAAGAGAAGAGCTGTTGCCAGGGATATGGCCCGCGAGATGGCCAGGTATAAAGGGTAAAAAGTGATAAAATTGAGACGTTCCTGGATAAAGGCCCTTAAATTGATTTTCCCTTCTGAAGACCTGCTTTTGACTCCAGAACACAAGTTAATTTTTGGTACTGACTCCAGCAGGATTCTGGATATGCCCTGGGCAGTTGTTCGCCCACAAAGACCGGAGCAGGTGCGGGATTTTCTTGATTTTGCGCAAAAAGAAAAGATTCCTGTGTTTACGCGGGCCAGAGGCACTAATATGGTTGGGGCCTGTGTGCCAAAGGGCGGCGGAATAGTTCTATCCATGCTTAAACTTAACCGGATTGTGGATGTGGATGAGCATGATTTTGTGGTTGTGGTCGAGCCCGGGGTAGTTACTTATGAGTTGCAAAAAACGCTTTGCGCAAAAGGATTGTTTTATCCTCCAGACCCTGCAAGTGTGCGTATATCAACTATTGGTGGCAATGTTGCCACCAATGCCGGTGGGATGCGCGCTCTAAAATATGGAGTGACTGGAGATTATGTTCTGGGTCTGAAAGTGGTTTTGCCTGGAGGCCGTGTGCTGAACTTGGGAAGTCGTTGTCACAAAAATGTGGTTGGTCTGGATTTGACCAGACTTTTTGTTGGCTCAGAAGGTACCCTGGGGGTATTTACCAGGATTTATTTAAAAGTTTTGCCACTTCCGCCTGTAACAGCTTCTTTTCTGGTTGGCTTTTCAGAATTGGACCATGCCCTGGATACTGTGCAGCAGATTTTTCAGGCTGGCATCCTGCCAACAGCTCTTGAAATTATGCCTGATCTGGTTTTAAAGTGTATTGAAGCTATTGCGCCTGTGCCCTGGCCAGAGGGTACAAATGCCATTCTTTTGATTAAACTCGATGGCCATGAGCAGGGAGTCAAAGAGAACCTGGCTGAACTTGAGAAAATATGTGCTAAGGCCAATGTGCAGCAAAAAGGTATGGGCAAAGATGAAGAAAGGTTATGGGAACTTCGCCGCCTTGTAAGTCCTGCTTCATTTAAGCTAAAACCCAATAAAATGAGTGAAGACATTACTGTGCCCAGAGGCAAAGTTAAGGCTGCAATTGAAAGCATAAAAGAGGTCGGGCAAAAATATGACCTGCCCATTCTTACTTTTGGGCACATTGGAGATGGCAATATTCACACCAATATTATGTTTGATGCAAATGATGAAAAGGAATGCAAAAACGCGAACCAGGCAAAAAAAGAGATTTTAAAGATTGTGTTGGGCCTTGGCGGCACCTTATCTGGTGAACATGGCATTGGTTTGACAAAGCGTCCCTTTATTGGCTGGCAATTGAAGCGAGATGACTGGTTTGCCATGCGTCAGATTAAAAGAGTATTTGATCCTTACAACATTATGAATCCAGGTAAGGGATATTGAAAGAGTCGCCTGCAAAAAGTAAATTTTTCCGTGCGGGGACATCCATGATAAGTATGTCAAGTGGGAAGACGGAGTTTTCCCCGCACCCTCCCAGGCGCTATCCTGGTGGTGTTTTATGAGCATCCCTTTCTCGCTAGTCTTTTTTCATCACTTTGGGCTAATTATTTTACGTGCTTTTCGGCACATTAATAGCCAGACATCCATTTGCTGCATCAGGCTGCATTCGTCCCGGACTTTACCGATTATTGGACGAATGCTTTTTTTTGCCATCGCAGAAGAT
>OFDG01000059.1_pt1 | contig 16058 bp, 15 predicted proteins | sample 1520381 | NCBI WGS metagenome assembly OFDG01 (sample SAMEA3696446, study PRJEB22514) | metagenome | biome: water; feature: marine; material: hydrothermal vent | place: Pacific Ocean | collected 2014-08-12 | depth 1521 m | reverse complement strand
CTATCGCTGTTCGCCTGTCCCCGCACGGAAAAATTTACTTTTTGCAGGCGACTCTGAAAAACACTTTTGCAGGCTCACATAATTAACAGGGGATGCAAATGAAATTTAAAACGCCTGATACATCATACTGGGACAGAAAATTTATAGCTTACATGCATGACCCCATTGACAAAATTTTAAAGATCCAGGGGCATGAACAAAGAACAGAGGATTTCATTCAAATCTTTGGCCTCCAAAAACCTGATGACAAATTCTGGCAATTAGCAGATGGCATTGCATCAGGCTTTGAGCGTGGACAGGTACCCACCTACAATCCAGAGCCACACCAAAATGGCGCTGTTGATTTTGTCAACTCTCCTCTTTTAACTCACCCTACAGGCACAAATAAACATCTGCAAATCAAGTTTTCTGATATGCCAGCGCAGGACCAGTTCCAGCGTCAGGTAGAGCAAGAAGTGCTGGAATTTCTAAAAAAAGAAATCGGCATCCATCCATGTAGTGAAGGATATTCTGACGAGCCTATCTTTAAAAACAACCCTGAAAAATTTGCCCTGGCAAGGTTTTTATACACTCACCTGGTACTGCGCTTTCATCTAGCTGAAAAAAATATCGGAAACCTGGGCGCGCTCTGGCACAGAATGCCTGCTGATTCCCGCTTTCCTGATCACAGCATCTGGCATCACAATGCCATGTGTTCTGCTTTAAACTCCTGTATAGAGTCAGGAGGCGGGCCAGACCAGATAGGATTAATGGTCTTTTCCATAACCCCTGTCCAGCCTTTTATTGCCAGAGCCAGAAAACTTCGTGATTTCTGGACAGGCTCAGTTATCCTTTCATGGATGGCTTTTGAAGGATTATGCTGGGTCATGGAAAATCTTGGCCCTGACCATGTACTTTACCCTTCTCTGATCGATCAACCTCTGATTAACATTTACCTGGAAACAAAATGGAACATTAAAGGCCATCACAAACCAGCATTCTGGCAGGCACAACCATCTGATATAGCGAGTTTACCCAATAAATTCTTATTCCTTTTGCCCCTTAATTATGCAGAAGAAATAGGTGACTCTATCAAGCAACATATAATCAATAAATGGTATGAGCTGTCTGAGCTGGTATTCAAAAAATTACAAAATGAACTGAACTGGAAAAACAATTCTCTCAAAAATATCCAGACAATTTTTCACAGACAGATTTCTCATTTCTGGGAAATGCAATGGGCCTGCACAAAATTATTAAGCTATAATGACAGGGAAGAGATTGACCTGCTTTTGCCTGCATCAGATTTTTCTAAACAATTTGAATTTCTGGAATGTTCACATGCAATAATTGAACAAAAGCATTACAAATATCAGACAACAGGAATGGGAGCACTTTATTCTGTAACACATAAACTGGTACAATCAGCACTGGCAGTGCGCAAAAATATTAAAACAAATTTTCATAGTGAAGAAAATGGTCAGAAATGTCATTTATGCGGTGAATTTGAAGTGCTTCATGATTTTGAACATAAAGAGGGACTAAAAGCAGCTACCTATAAAAAACATATTGATCGCTTCTGGCAGGCCATAAGAGAAAAATTTGGCGATAGTGATTTTCGGGAAAATGAAAAATTATGCTCTCTCTGCCTCATCAAACGGCTTCTGCCTTATGCTGTGCCTGATGATCACATCCTATGTCGTACCTTTAAAAAAGCAGATACCTTTCCTTCAACCACTGAGATAGCCCTGCATCATTATTTTGAAAAAGAAAAAATTCCTGTAACTGAACGCAAGAAAAAAGCACAGGAAATTTACAATTCTAAATCAGGCAGAGGTCAAAACAACTTAAAAAATCAGGATAAATATTATGCCCTGCTTCTTATGGATGGGGATAAAATGGGTTATCTTGTCAGTGGTGAGACAATAGCAGCTACCTGGGAATCTGTTATGCATCCTGACCTGCAAAAAAGATTGACAGAACCAGATTTTGATTCGGTTTTTAGAAAAAACTGGAAGCTTATTTTCGAGAAAATCAAGAAGCGTTTTCTAACACCTGCCATTCATGCTGCTATTTCAGAATCTCTGGGCGACTTTGCCCTTTATGGCGTAAGCTCTATTATCACTGCTCATCAGGGTCGTCTTATTTATGCTGGTGGTGATGATGTCTGTGCTGTTTTGCCAGTTAGCGAAGCCCTGGAAGCAGCCAGAGAAATTGCTAACTATTATACTGGTTATTTCAAACTCATTACAAGAGAAAATAACTCTTATCAAATTGAGGAACTTACAAATACATGGCAGCCTGTGCCTGGCAAACTTTCTGTCAACTTAGGCCAGGGGCAGGATATTTCCATTTCCGCTGGCATCTTAATCTGTCACCACAAGGAAAACCTCTCCCAGATGATAGCCAGAGCGCACACTTTACTGGAGCAAAAAGCCAAAGAACAAGGGGGCCGTAACTCATGTGCTATTGAATTAAAAAAACGCGCTGGAGGTTCACGATATTTTATCCGCAAGTGGTCAGATCATAAGGCATGGCAAGGATTTGCCAGCCTTGGCCAGGCACTGGCCCGCTCAGGAGATGCTCATGAACTGGCCAGTTCACTGGTTTATCGTCTGGAAAGGATGCGGCCTGGCATCGAAGCTATTTTAAAAAATCAAAATCATCATGAACTGTTACTGAAGTTTATCCATATGCAACTGGAAAAATCCGGCCTTCAGGCATCAGAACAAATAGCCCGATCACTTGCAGCAGTTATTGTCTCTACTTCTCAAAATCAAAAACAATTTGATGCTCATGGCCCTATTATCGCGGGATTTATGGCATCTTGCAGGAGGTAAGACCAATGAATACCTGGTTTGAATATCAGCCTGTAGATACAGTCTTTTGTAAAGGTGCAGAGCCAATGGAAATGGGAGAACACCACAGCGCATCTTCCATTTTCCCACCCCCTCCTGAAACCATAGCAGGCGCGCTAAGAAGTGCTGTTCTTGAGCAACAAAAAATCAGCATTCCTGATTATTACCAGGGTAATGTGGACAAAGAAATTATCACAGCCATTGGCAGGGCCGGACAAAAAGCCCCTTTTGAAATTATTGGACCTTTTTTTCTTAACTGTAAAGAATGTTATGTGCCAGCACCATATTTCTGGTTTACAGAAAAAACACAATTAAAAAATAACTCAAAAGTAACAATCTATCGTGCCAGGCCCCTATCAACATCATTGATTAAATCTGATTTACCAGCGTCAAGATTATATTGGGCCAAAGGCAAAAAAGATATATTAACCACTCTTGGTGGTCATTACATTAAAATGACAGATCTTTTTGCCCAAAAGGAACAAATTGAAGTAAAAAAATCATCTGATTTTTTTATCTTTGAACAAAGAACAGGCATTGCATTATCACATAACAGGACAGTAAGAGAAGGTCACCTCTACAGTTTTAATCATGGCAGATTAAAAAACAATGTCAAACTGGTCTTTGGCATTACAACAACGCTTCCCCTCACAGACAGAGGAGTGCTTAAATTGGGTGGTGAGCAACGTTTTGGTTATTACCGCATCCTGTCGAAGCCACCTCTGCAACTTGAACAACAAACAAATAACGATCATCATTATATGTCTTTATCACTATATCCTGTTAACCAGGCTCATGCAGACATGCTGATTGCAACTGGCAAGATTGTTTATATTGGCGGGTGGGACATGCAACGCGGATTTCACAAACCCATGCGTGGTTTCTGGCCTGCTGGCACTGTTTTCAAAGAAAAAATAAGTGACAATTTTATTGCTATTGGAGGAAATTATGAAAAATAACTTGATCAGCCTATGTACTTTTTATGCTATTTCCCCTCTTCATGCTGGTTGTGGAGCAGCAACATCCCAGGTTGATTTGCCTATCCAGAGGGAACGACATACCAATTGGCCCCATATCCAGGCATCCGGGGTTAAAGGGGCGTTTCGAGCGCATTACCGTCTATTTGCCGGAGACAAACTAAAAATGATTAATATCATTTTTGGCTCAGATGAACAAAATGACAGCCAGCAGCAGGGAGCAAAACATGGCCTGCCAGGGGCCATTTCTGTATCAGATGCACACCTTCTGGCTTTTCCCATGCGCAGCAATATTGCCCCTTTTGTCATGGTCACCTGCCCTGCTGTACTCCAGAGATTAAACAACAACCTGGAATTTACCGGCAAAAATCCCATTAACATTCCAGAACTGGCAGATAATGACAAAGCTGTTGTCTTATACGGACAATTAGAACAAAATACAACTGTGCTTCTGGAAGATGTTCTTGTAACTATACAGGGCGATACAGATTTTAAATTTCCAGATGGCTTTCCTCAACCAGACAATCTCCTGCTCATTTCCAATGCAACATTTGATTATTGTGTTTCTTCCTGCACAGAAATCCAGACTCAAATCAAAATAGACAGTGAAAAGGGAACCACCAAAGATGGCTCACTGCGTTATCAGGAATTGCTTCCAGCAGATACAATCCTTTATTCTGTTGTCTATTTTACATGTCAATATGCACCAGAAATGGATAATGGTGGAGCAGGCGAACTCAATTCATTTCAGGCCCAGATGATCAAAGAACACGTTCAGGAAGTTATTAACGGCTTTATTCAAATAGGTGGTGATGAAACTCTAGGACGCGGAATTTGTAAACTCAACTGGATTGATTAAGGAGGTAATGATGAGAACTCTGGCCCAGAAAAGGGCAGAATATGCCCTTAAAAAAATTCAGGAATATTACAACAATATCCAGGATGACGCCAAAAAAGAATTCAAATCCTTTACTGCTGGAGCGCCTTCCATGATCCTGCAAAATGGTTTTGGCCAGACAATGGCCTTCTGGCTGGCCAAAGATGGCTACAAGGAACAAAAACAAAAAAAGAATTCAAAATACTGGCAACTTTTTGAAATCATAAGACAGTGGCTTTGTTTAAATGAAGGAGATATTCACAACAATTTTGTGAACAGCAAAAATGAAACTGATTTTATGAAAAAATTATTTAAAATGTCCCAACAGCAATATTTAATGGCTCACAAGGAAACTCTTGCCCTCCTGGAGTGGGTCAAAAGATTTGCATCAGCCCTTGCTCCAGCAGATTAAGGGGGATAACATGAAATTGAACAAAAACAAACCAGAACCAAACAAACCAGAACCAATTTATCCTTTTCCAGAACAGATATACAATATAACCAGAAAAATGCACCAGGGCAATTTTGGGCTCTGGTATAACAAATATACTCCTGTCCATCCTGATACTCACAAAGCATGTAATGCCAGTGGCAATGTTAACAGGGCCAGGTCTTTTTACAATAATGAATACCAGAGCTTTGCCAGGCAACCAATCAAACAGCTCCTGGAAAACAAGCATATTGATCAGTTTGATTTTTGCCAGCAAATGCAAAAAACAGAGGCAAAAATTTTAACTCTCACAGCCACGTTAAAAACACGCCTGATTACTGGCATAGGCCAAACTCATCCTGCTGAAACATCCCTGGTTCTGGATCACAATCTTGGCATTCCCTATATTCCTGCCACCACCCTGAAAGGACTGACCAGATTGGGACATATTCTTTTTATGCTGGAAAACAACAATCTTCCTGAAAACGTGATTCAACAGGACAGAGATAAAAAACCATACCTGGATTTAAGTGCTAATTCCTTTGACAATCAACACAAACTCTTTGGCAGTGAGGATAAAAAAGCAAAGGCAATTTTTCTTGATGCCTATCCCCTGACAATTCCTGAACTGGAAGTAGATATTTTAACTCCGCATTACAAGAACTATTACACCAATCCTGGACATAATCCACCTACAGATACTGAAAACCCGGTACCTGTGCAATTTTTAACAGTAAAACCCGGCATTCAATTTGTTTTCCGCACAATAATTTTGCCAGAAGCTAAAAATTATTTTCCTGAGATTAAAAAAGCCTATATCCAGATTCTCCAGGAAGAAGGCATAGGCGCTAAAACAGCCCTTGGTTATGGTTTGTTCAAGGATATAAAAGAGAAAGAACCAGAAGTTATTACAATCTGGCTGGAAGAAAAAAGAAAATTAGCAGAAGAGCAAAAAATAGCCTCTTTATCACCTGAACAAAAAATCATTTATGAGATCAAAAACAAACTCACAAATGATCCCAATCAAATCAGTAATATGGTTAATTTATGCCTGGATAACCCGGACTTTTCTTCTGAAGTCTTTAAAGTTTTAAAAGCCAGACTGCAAGAATTAGGACAATGGACGCCAAAGATCAAAAACAAACAGCGCAGACAAAAATTGCAGAAGAGAAACCAGAAGATTGATGCCAGGATCAAAGGTGGAGAATAAAAGAGTCGCCTGCAAGAAGGGACTTTTGCAGGCGACTCAAAAATAGTTTAATATACAATTTTTCCCAATCCCATACCTGCGCCTTTGCCCACATGGACAAGGCTGGCCAATTGCCACCACTTTAACCACCATGAAGACACATTGTTTAGATAAACTCTGCCAACCAGCCCTCCCAGGGGAATTTTTTTGCGTTGACGACTGGAATAACGTTTTAAGTCCAGCCAGTGTAATTCCTCTTTATCCACCTTTACCTGTTTAAAGATTTCTTTTAAACCCTGCCATTCTTCTCTGGACAGAATTTCGCCATCATTAAAAAATACATTCAACATCTCCAGCCGTCTTGTTAAACTAAAAAAGAAAAAAGGCCAATCCATTCTGGTCAGATACTTTCCCTTTTGTCTGAGTCTCACAGGCGATACTATTTTAATCTCTTGAATATAGTCTGAATTTAAATCATTATCCAGCCAGTGAAGAAGAGGAAATGGCCCTCTTATATTAACATCCTTCTGCTCAAAAGATAAAATATTCTCCTGACCATCTGGACATACTTCCACTACTTTCTTAATTTCAAATCGAACTCTCTCAGCTCCCAGACCTATTTTCTGGGCTTTTCTTAAGGCTGCCATCAAAATATAAATATATTGTGCTGTTTTACCAAATAATTTAATTTCCAGAACATTTAAATTATGTGTATTTTGAGAATAAAATACATATCCACGCACTGTACTTGAAAAGCCTGAAATAGTGCTTCCTAATTCAAATAGTTGAAAATACGGACAATGATGTTGCATTTCGCAATTTTTACATGTTTTTTGTTTATGAAAAAGACAAATTAATTGACGTAGAGAGTGCCCCAGTAATCCCCGCCATGCAAAGCCTAAAAATGATGGCAATTGTGCATTCCTTGTTAATTCTACAAAGACTTTTATGTAGAGTATCTTTAATTTGCCAAATCTCTCTTCAGGATTAAAAAAATTATTTAAGCTAAGAATTGTCATGATTTAACTGCAAAAACTCAAATCTGACCTTTTTAACAAAAATATCAACTTATAACATATTGTAATAATTCAACATTTACCCTGTTGAATCCCGCTTTGCGGGGCTGTCCCTGACAGCATTCAACAGGGTGAAGCATTCAACATTCAACATTGCCTGCAAAAAGGGACTTTTTGCAGGCGACTCTGTCAATAAGGATGGGGCTACTATGATGCAAATCATCCATCACGGCGGCAAAGACACAGTAACAGGTTCCTGCCATGAGCTTTGTTTGCCGGGCGGCAGGTCAGTATTAATAGATTGTGGACTGTTCCAGGGCGAAGAAACCGATCCTGATCATGCAGAAGCACGCCTGAAAATTGATTTTCCAGTTAATCACATTCAGGCGCTGATCGTAACTCACGTCCATATCGACCATGTAGGCCGTATCCCTTATTTGCTGGCTGCTGGTTTTAACGGCCCTATTTATTGTACGCCTGCTTCAGCCTATCTCTTGCCATTGGTTCTGGAAGATGCCTTAAGAGTAGGCGTAACAACAAATGAACGCTTAATCTCAAAGGTTATAGATTTGATTAAAAAGCGCCTGCAACCTGTAGAATATGGCAAATTTTGCCATCTGGACATGGGCCGAAATATGGAATTTGGTTTTCGTTTTTATCCTGCTGGACATATTCTGGGTTCTGCTTTTGTTTTGTGTCGTCTTAAAAAGAATGGTCAAAAAAAGGACATCATATTTTCAGGCGACCTGGGAGCACCATACACGCCAATTCTGTCCGCGCCAGCGCGAGTTTATGGAACAGATGTCCTGGTTCTGGAGTCCACTTATGGAGACAGGCTCCACGAAGGCCGAAGAAAGCGCAAAAAAACGCTTCAGGACAGTATAAAGCGATGTCTGCAAAACCAGGGAACCGTGCTTATTCCAGCCTTCAGCATTGGCCGCACACAGGAACTTTTATACGAACTGGAAGGCATTATTCATGCTCAGGCCAGGAAAAGCCTTACTAAAGACATGAAATGGCAGGACCTGGAAATAATTGTTGATTCGCCACTGGCCATTGAATTTACAGAAATTTATAAAAAAATGAGCAGATATTTTGATGCTGAGGCCCATCGCAGATTACGCTCAGGACGTAAGCTGTTTAGCTTCAAACAGGTGCGGGGCATCAAATCTCATGCTGAACATCTGGAAATGGTAAGAAAATTATCCAGCACGGGCAAGCCAGCAGTAGTTATAGCGGCCAGCGGAATGTGCACTGGTGGAAGGATAGTGGATTATCTGGAAGCCATGCTGGGCGATGCAAGGCATGATATTTTGTTTGTGGGCTATCAGGCAAAGGGGACGCCCGGCAGAATAATCCAGAAATATGGCCCGAAAAAAGGATATGTTTACCTGCGGGGGCAAAAACATGACATCCGGTGCACAGTCAAAACCCTGCACGGGTATTCAGCCCATGCAGATAGGGATAATCTGGTGAAGTTTGTGCAGCGGATGCGTAAAAAACCAGAACAAATTATCCTGGTCCACGGAGAACCTGCCGCTCAAAAGGCACTCGGGGAAGAGCTGGACAAGATAAGGTAAGGGATAGCTGTTTAAGAAACAAAAGAAAATCTCATCTGCCTGGCAAAATTCTCTGCCAGATAATCGCCTTCAGCCAGATTAATATATTGTACCCTGCTTTTCAGCCCTTCCACCCAATTTCTAGCCTTCTTATCCTGACAAAGTAATACGCTTCCTTTCAAAGAAGTATTGCCTGCAAAGCTGATTTTGGGCTCCATTCCCTGTGGTAAAAAGCCCAGGTCTGCAAGTGAACCTTCCTGCACATGTTGGCCCAATGCTCCAGCAATAAAAATTCTTCTTATATCTCTAAATGTTAGTCTGGCCTTCTCAAGCAAATAATTTACAGCCAGGTTAAAAGCAGCCTTTACCTTTAATATTTCTTCAATATCGTGCGCACTTAAATAAACTTCTTCAGTCAAATAGAGTTTATCTTCTTTTAAATTGGCTAAAACTTTACGTGCCAGGGGATGCCTGCCTTCCTGAAAGTGACCATTTCTACCAAGCAAGCCCAACTTAAGTAAAATACTTATCAAAGACAAATAACCACTGCCAGAAATACGAAAACTGCTCATTCGCCATCCGCCAAGTCCTGAAGGTGAAAGAAAAAACTGGCTGCAAACATCACGGCTATTTCCAGACACACTGCCAAACCTGAGTCCAACCCCTTCCAGGGCCGGCCCCATGGCCACACTGGTTGCCAGAAAGGTCTGGCTATCTTTAGCCAATACCATTTCTCCATTAGTGCCAAGATCACAAAAAAGATATGGATAATCGCTGCTCTGAAGATTAAACTTCAGATAAGCAAGCCCAGCACTAATATCAGCACCCACAAAAGGACCCAAAAGAGGCGGGATATAGAATCCGGGAGTCTCTTTATCTAAACTTTCAACACATCCCCCCCAATAACTAATTTTAAACGGAGCAAAACTTATCTCCTGCACATCAAGTCCCAGAAGCAAGTAGATCATGGCAGGATTGCCAGCTACACATAGGTAACTATTGATAGTGGAACCTTGTGCGTCAAAGCGCGAACCCCAAAAACCTGCCTCGCGCGCTATCTGCTTTATCGTCTCCCTGATAAGACTCTTGAGCAGGTCATGATTGCTTTCGCTTTCCAATGCAAAGGCAAGCCTGGACACAACTTCAGCACCAGAGCCCATCTGGGGATTCAAGCATTGCCCATTACTTGTTTGTTTATCTGCATGAATGACGGCCCACTTAATACTTGTTGTGCCAATATCGATGGCAAGATAGTTGGGCGGACTTTGACTTTTTTTTGAAAAACTAAAGGAATTTTTAGCTGGAGGGATTTCTATTTTTTGGCCTGGCTCAGGAAAATGGATGCATGCCAGACGATAACCCTGAGCTAATTCTTGATGAGAAAAAACATGTAAATCTTTGACCTCTGGCTCTGGAGGATTAAATGTAAACCTGATTTTACATTGTCCACATGTACCCAGACCCGAACACAAAGAACGGTCTGTTAACAGACCATTAGCAAACAGGTTCCGAGCATAAGTTTGTCCTGCATCGAACAGGTATTCCTGCTCCCTTGAAGCAAAATCAACATAAACTTTAACCCCACTCACTTCACCGACCTGTGCAACTGCTCTTCAGTATTTCGCCCCTGTTCTCTTACCCCTTCGCCTTTTGCCCTTAGCCATTAGTCCTTAACAATCAACCTTCCTTGCTCATCACTTGAAATTACCTGCCCTATATGTTCAGCCAGATCACCATTGGCCAATAAAAATTCTCTAACTTCATCCAGCTTTTCCTTGCCAACAGCCAGAACAAGACCTCCTGAAGTCTGGGCATCAAAAATAATGTCCACAAGAAGGGGATCAACTCCATCTTCAATATCCACAAGACACTCACAAAAATGTTTATTAGCATAACTGCCAGCAGGAATCATTCCCATAGAGGCCAATTCTAAAGCTGAGTCTAATACAGGAACTTTTGGAGCATATATTTCCACCACCACTTTAGATGCCCTGGCCATCTCCAGGACATGCCCGCCCAGTCCAAAGCCTGTTATATCAGTAGCTCCTTTAATCTGAAACTTTTCAATGGCCTGGCCTGCAAACTTATTCAGACGAGTTGCCCAGGTATATAAATCACTTTCAATCTTGTTTACATCCCCAAACTCGGCCTTGAGTGCAGTGGCCAGAACTCCTGTACCCAGAGGTTTAGTCAAAAGAAGCTGATCGCCTATGGTTAATCCCTTATTAGTTGCAAAATTGTCAGGATCGACAGCTCCAGAAACAGCCAAACCATACTTGATCTCATCATCCTCAACGCTATGACCACCTGCCATAATTGCCCCGGCTTCCATTATTTTGTTTAAGCCCCCCTGTAATATTTTGGTCAAAATCTGTTTGTCCAATTTTTTCACAGGGAAAAGCACAATATTCATGGCTGCCAGGGGAGTTCCTCCCATAGCATAAACATCGGACAAGGCATTAGCTGCAGCTATTTCCCCGAATTTATAAGGATCATTGACTATGGGAGTAAAAAAATCCACAGTCTGGATCAGGGCCTTTTGCTCGGGGAAGCTTATAATGGATGCGTCTTCATAATTTTCAGGGCCAAGAATGAGCCGGGGGTGGCGCTGGTCCAAATTCAACCCGGCCAGAATTTCCTCCAGGTCCCCTGGAGGGATTTTGGCTGCTCAACCCGCAGCCCTGACTGTCTGTACCAATGAAATTTTATCACTCATGATCTGCCTTCCTTGATAAATTAAGCAAAGGTAAGCTCTTTTGCGTACTTTTTAGTGTAGTTAATTAATTTTAAAGCTGCTGGAAATAACGATCTGCGCTTGTGGTGGATAATGTAGAAACTTCGCTCCAAATTTATACCCTGCACTTTCAGCTCAAACATTTTCTCACTCTGGATATATTCCTGCACTGCCAGCCTGGAGGTCACACCAATCCCTATCCCCGCGAGTAAACAACGAATTAGTGCCTCTGTGCTCTGGACCATGGCTACAACATTTAGGTCTCTGAGGTCAATTTTAGACTTTGTTAAAGCCTTTTCCATAGCCTGCCTTGTACCAGATCCTTTTTCACGCATAATCCATGGTATATCTTTTAAATTATCAGGAACTATTTTTTGTGGAAACTTGCTTTTCATTGACATTGGGGCAACAAAAATCAAATGATCTTTCATTAATAAACTATGTTCAAGATCATGATGTTCATAAAAGCCCCCAACTATGCCAAAATCCAATTTACCATTCAGAACCATCGCGCAGACATTATTAGAATCTTCAACCCGCAAATCAACACAAACCTGAGGGAACTTCTCAAGAAACCTGGCTAAAATCTTTGGCCATAAATAATTGGCCGGTATAGTACTGCCACCAACAATTATGTCGCCCGCAACATTGTCCTTCAATTCATTGAGTTCCTGTTTGGTCCTGGACAATAGTTGAAAAATCTCCTGGGCTCTTGAATATAAAAGTTGTGCTGCTGCAGTAGGGATCACGCTACGCGCTGTGCGATCAAATAAATTCACACCTAATTCTGTTTCTAAAGCAGCAATATGAGCGCTTATAGTTGGCTGAGACAAATATAAATCATGACCGGCGCGGGAGAAACTCTGATGTTCAAAAACTTTGCAAAAGGCTTTCAATCTTCTAAAATCCATGATCTCCTGTTCCTTAAGGATAAGCTTTTGCACCTAAAAATTAGGGGATCAACCTTCTAAGTTCATTAACCGATTGACATTGATGACTTTTTAAAAAGCACATTTTCGGACATGCATTACAAATGATTTGGATAACACATCTTAGCGAAGCTTGTGGAAAAGCTGTGCATACGGTGAGTTTCCAACTAAACTTTCGAGATACATCAAAAATAAAGATAGGATGATAAGTAACATTGCTCATCAGAACCAGTTTATGCACAGCCCGCAAGCAAGCTTTAGATGTGTCCAAATCTTTGTACAGCATGGAAGAAAATGTGCTTTCATGCAACTCCGAAAGTTGAGTTAGGAATAAAACAAAACAATATTAGCACAATCAATCTTACAAATAATTTATATCTATAAGTTAGAACAAAGAAAGAGAGAGACCATACGGTCTCTCTCCAGGTACTCATTATTTACTCTGATTTCTCAGGTTCTTTGTTTTCTTTTGAAGACTGAGGTTCTTCAGCCTGCTCCTCGGCTGCACGGCTAAACTCTATTACAGCCATAGGGGCTGCATCGCCAAGTCTTGGCACGGCAAATTTTACTACCCTTGTAAAACCGCCTTTAACGCCTTGAAATCGAGGTCCTATTTCATCAAAAAGCTTCTTGACCAAACGATGATTTTCTAAAATTTTATAGGCCTGACGCCTGGCATGTAAATCACCCCTCAAAGCCAAAGTCACCAGTCGATCTGCAAGCTTACTAAGCTCTTTTGCCTTTGGAACCGTTGTCTTTATTCTCTCATGAGTAATCAAAGACCTGGCCATATTACGAAACATGGCCTTTCTATGCTCCCAGGTACGGTTCAACTTTCTTCCTGATTTTCTATGCCTCATCTCCTTCCTTCCTCTTTAGCCATTCTTGATATTTTTCTTCAAAATTATCAATCTTCATCCCAAACTCTAATCCCATGCTGTTTAATACGCGCCAGATATCATCAAGAGACTTACGTCCAAAATTTTTCATCTTTAACAGCTCAGACTCTGTCTTTTGGACTAACTCTCCTACTAAAGTGATACCGGCTCCCTTCAGACAATTGCTTGCCCGCATTGGAAGTTCCAGGTCATCTATTGTTTTAAATAAGTTTGGATTTAGTTCTTCGTCTTTTTTTGAAGTTGCTGTGTGAATATCTGTCTCAGCCTCATCAAAATTAATAAATACAGTTAGCTGCTCTTTTAAGATTTTTGCGCTATACGCAAGGGCATCTTCCGGTGTTACTGAACCATCAGTCCAGATCTCCAGAATCAGCTTGTCATAATTGGTCATTTGACCGACACGGGCCTGCTCGACTGTATAGGCTACCTTTTTTATGGGAGAAAAGGTAGCATCCATTGCTATCACACCAATTTGCTCATCCAGCCCCTCATGCATCTCCGCCGGGACATAACCTTTGCCCATCCTCACTTCCATATCAATCACGAAATCGATATCATCAGTTAAAGTAGCTATATGAAGGTCCGGATTTAGTACCTTTACATTCTGATTTTCCTGAATAGCGGAAGCTGTTACCTCACCTTTTTCATTAGCAATCAACTGCAACTTTTGTGGCTCATCAGTAGTCATGGCAAAACGTACTTGCTTCAAATTCAGGACAATATCTGTTACATCCTCTATCACTCCTGGTATAGTTGTAAACTCATGTTGTATGCCTTGAATTTTAATGGCTACTATAGCAGCTCCCTGCAATGAAGAAAGTAAAACCCGACGCAATGCATTTCCTAATGTTGTACCATACCCTCTTTCCAGAGGTTCACAAATAAACTTTCCATAAAATTCATTGGACTTTGCATCGCGGACAAGCTGATCTGGCTTGACAAGTTCAGACCAATTTCTTATATTTATAAGCTTGTCACTGCTTTGAATAATCATCATTTCACCTGCTTACTTGGAGTATAACTCTACAATTAATTGCTCATTAATGGGGAATGTAATGTCTTCTCTGGTCGGCAATGACTTAATAGTTCCTTTTAATGCTTTCTCATCTACTTCAATCCATTCTGGCAACCCTCTTCTGGCAATTACCTCTTGAGCTTCCTGTATTACGGGTACTTTTCTACTTTTCTCACGAACTTCAATTACATCCCCTTCGCGCACTTGTATTGAAGGTATATTTACGCGACGACCATTAAGAATAAAGTGACCATGTCGGACTAATTGCCTTGCCTGGTTCCTTGAGTTGGCGAAACCCATACGATAGATAACATTATCCAATCTTCTTTCTAATAGAATAAGAAGATTAGCACCAGTTACGCCTTTTTTAGCGTCTGCAATTTTAAAATATTTTCTAAACTGGCCTTCTAAAAGACCATACATTCTTCTGACCTTTTGCTTTTCACGCAATTGTATTGCATAATCACTGGGTTTCTTGCGCATTCTGCCATGCATTCCTGGTGGATATGCACGTCTTTCAAATGCACATTTATCTGTATAACAACGGTCACCCTTGAGGAAAAGCTTTGTACCTTCCCTTCTGCATATTCTGCATTTTGCTTCTGTATATCTAGCCAATTTCTATCCTCCTTTACACTCTACGTCTTTTTGGTGGACGACATCCATTATGTGGTATTGGGGTAACATCACGAATAAAGGTGACCTTAAAACCAGCAGCGTTTATAGCTCTCATGGCTGACTCACGTCCTGCACCTGGACCTTTTACCAGAATACCAACTGTACGCATTCCATTTTCTTGAGCTGCTCTTGCAGCTATTTCAGCAGCTTTCTGGGCTGCAAAAGGAGTGCTTTTTCTTGACCCCTTGAATCCAGCCATTCCAGCACTCGCCCAACTTATAACATTACCGCTCAAATCAGTGAAAGTAACTATGGTATTATTAAAGGTAGCATTGATATGTACAACACCGTTAGGAATATTTTTTTTCTCTTTTTTCTTTCCGCCTCTTTTTGGTCTAGCCATTACATTTCTCCAGATCTATTTATTTTTTCTTTTTAATTATAGCTCTTCTTGGGCCTTTTCTTGTTCTTGCATTTGTATGGGTTCTTTGCCCTCTTACAGGCAAACCTCTCCTGTGTCTTAAACCCCGATAACAACCAATATCCATTAACCTCTTAATATTAGCAGCAACTTCACGACGTAAATCACCCTCAACCTTATAATTTTTTTCTATCTCGTTCCTGATGAGGTTTACCTCTTCTGCTGACAAATCATCAGTTTTTTTGGTCCAATCAATTCCGGTTGCATCTAAAATCTTCAAAGCTGTTGATTGTCCAATGCCGTAAATATAGGTTAAGGCAATGTCTAATCTCTTTTTTTTCGGCAATTCAACACCTGCTATTCTGGCCACGTTTTCCCCCTAAATCTAACCTTGTCTTTGTTTGTGTCTTGGATTTTCACAAATTACTCTAAGTATGCCCTTCCGACGTATAATCTTACACTTGGGGCAGATTTTTTTTACTGATGGTCTTACTTTCATATTACCCCCAAAATTATAGTTTACTTAAAATTAAAGGTCCTTGTTTTGTTATTGCTAT
>OFDG01000054.1_pt1 | contig 17695 bp, 12 predicted proteins | sample 1520381 | NCBI WGS metagenome assembly OFDG01 (sample SAMEA3696446, study PRJEB22514) | metagenome | biome: water; feature: marine; material: hydrothermal vent | place: Pacific Ocean | collected 2014-08-12 | depth 1521 m | reverse complement strand
ATTATTTAATTATTTTATTGTGTAATTAACTAATAAAATAATTATTACATTACATAATAAAATAAAAAAATATGCCTTCAAATTTATGCGGATTTGAGTTTCATTTAAAGGAAATTCGAACTACCGTAATATTACCAACCCAAAATTAGACTATGTTATGAAATTAATTATTTTCCCAAATAATAACTAACACAACAATTATGTAATTAAGCAATTAAATAATAAAATAATTATTACATTACATAATGGTGATATAATGAATAAATACATAGCATACTGTGATGGCTCTCACAATCCAGAAAACAATAGCGGAGGATATGGATTTGTAGTATATGAGGTAAATAAAGAAAAACGGCTTATAGAATGGGGAAAATTAAATAGAACTATTAATAATTCCTCAGACTGTGAAAAATATGCCCTCCTTGAACTGTTAAAATGGATTGAAAAGAATATTCCAAAATCTAAACCAATAATCATTAGGGGAGATGATGAATCATTAATTAATCAAATGAAAAAATACTGGAATGGATTAATAAATATAACTGAACCAGAATTGTGGAAAAAATATGCTGAAAAATATCCTAACATGGTCTTTGAGTGGGTGCCGAGGGATGAAAACATAGCAGCAGACGGTTTATCTAGGTTGGAGCTCTCCCTTCAAAAACAACTTCACATCATTAACGAAGACAATTATAATTCAAATCAAAATCCAATCAATCAAGAAAATGAAGTTGTCTATAATGTCCCACTTCAAATCCCCAATAGCACAGAAAATATCATACAATCATTAGTTGATGAAAAATTATGGAAAGAATGTAAAGAACATTACATTCAAAAATCCGAAAGTGCCCTTAAACATGGTGGATTAATGGTAAATGAAAAACTTATTCCCAAAAAAAGAGTTAAAAAAATGTGTGATAAAATTTTAAATTCAAAAAATAATGGGGATTGGTTAAACGATAATGAATTAAACTTTTTAATGGATGTTTTACCCTATCATCCAAAATATGTTTATTTTAAACAGAAAAAAATCAAAAAAATTGGGGTATTTTCCACAATATTTGATGACAAGAAATCTTTTATTGTAGTGTTTGAAACTGGGGAGCTCAAAAATGTGAGTATTAATAAATGTATCCATACTCCAAAAAAATCGTTTAACGACATTATGAAAAACTGGAAAGGTACTATATCAAAAAATTCTTCCATAGTTATCAATCTAAGCCCTCCAAAAATAGGAAAAATGTTTTTAAAATATTTGAAAATGAATGCGTATGATTTCTTAACTCATCCTTGTGCCAAAAACGTATGGGGAGCTCCGGGAGATGTGAATCCATTATTTAATGAATTTTATAAGTTTTATATTGAATTATTTAGGATTACTTAATTCACTGGCTTTTCAAGTGGATGGCTCACATTATACACCATTTCATATAAATATTTTGGATTATTGAGTATTCCTCCTTTTAATTTACCTTCAATCTTGGTATAGTAATATTTACCAACAGTTAGTGATTTGTTGGTTTTAACAATAATGCTTTTTGCATTTATTCCCGTACAAAGTATGCACTTATATCCATTATCAGTTCTACCTTCAACAAGTATGCAATCTGGGAAAGCACTTGAAAGTGTCTCAATTATATACATAATCTCCTGTTTTACATTTGCATTTAGTAGTTTTATACTCACTGAAAAGTGGGAAACATCATTTCTAATACCCCTTTGTTTTTCCAATAGTGTTTTTAGACCTGCTGGAATATCCTTAACATAAGGAGAATTTTTTTTCTTCAAAACATGTAGCGAGTCAATTAACTCCTGCAAACTCATTTTTGAAATATTGCCATTTCTATATTTCAACGGTCCAAGATTTTTTTTCCAGTTATCTCCCCATAGCACCTTTGCATTAAACTCTACAATTATTTTTAAATATTCCTCTAATATCGTGTAATACTCTTTTATTATTATTTTAGCAACATCTGGATCATATTTATCGTATTTTTTTATCTTAGTATCCCATTTGTTCAACAAACTTATAAACATAATCGGTAATTTGTCCATATATTCGTAATCCCCTTCATCATCGTATCTATCAATATCATCTTTTGAAAACATCAAGTCTGGGGTGGTAAATACCTTATCCCTAAGTATTCGAGACACAATTGCAGACATTTGCTGTTTTTCTACTGATGTATCTCTGATATTATCCAATGCCAATGTAATTTTTGAACTGATTGAATTCAATATTTTATACAAATCGTTTAAATCATTATCATTCGCTTCCATTTTCAGTTTATCGATTTTAGAAATGGTTTCATAATCGTAATTGCTCTTTGTAAGCAGTATCATTCCATTATAAAGAGTATTGAAAAATTTGTATTTTTTAGATTGTTTTCCATCCTCATTGAAAGTATCCAAATAATCTCGTAATTTATTAATTGAATTACCAATATCTCCCTTTTTCAACAATACATAAAATTCATAAAGAAGTTTATCGTTGGATATTTTTGCAAGTAAGAATCGTTTTTTAACAGAATATTCCTTATATATCTGTTGTGCTTTATTTATCTCACTTAGTGCTTCCTCATATTTCTGCTTAGTCCAATTCAATTTTGCATTTAAGAAGTGGTATTTTACCTTAACAACCGCAGCACTATGCTCGTCAGATTTTTTATAATATTCATAAGCATTCTTTAAATTACCAATTGCTTCATCCAATGTATCGCAGTGGATATTCGCCGCTAAATTTTCATATTTAAATCCGTATATATAATTAATAACTTTATCATTTTTTGATTTTAAAGCATATTCTATTGATTTATCAGCATATTCAATGAATTTATTCTTATCTTTAAAATTAGCCAGTGCTAAACATCTATATGCCTTTGCATATTCATTATAAGCAGTATTTAGATTTTCCATTTCCTTTGCGATATCCCCAGATTCCATATAACATTTATAGGCATCAAAATATAATTTAAGGGATTCATTATATTTTGCCAGAAGATTCCAATACATTCTGGTAGCGTGAAGCATGGACCGTTTAAAATCGTTATTCTTAAATTTGTTATATGCTTCTTCTGCCAATTCTCTTTCTTTTTCCGCCCATACCTTTGCTGAATTGAAAGCTTTCTTTTTCCTATATAATTTTGATTTATATTTATGGTAAGTTATTTCAATATTGTAATATGCTTCATATCTTTTTATGTTTGGGATATCCTCCAATTGGTACCGCAATTTTATCCATCCTATATATTCTATAATCTTATCCTCATCCAACGACTTCATCGCAATGATTTGACTGTTTATAGACATAAGCATACAATCTATTAGTTTTAACTCTGAAAAAATATTAGCTGCAGTTTCAATGTTTGATATTGCAGTATCATAATGCCTATTCATTAAATTATAAATGCCCATAAAATACATATATTTTGCATTAATTAGTTTATAATCATCGCTCTTTTTGTTAGGCAATAAATCAATAATTTTTTCATAAGTGTCAATCATGGATTTAATATCTCCTTTATTATAGTATTCTTTTACTTTTCTCTCTAAAACCATGGCTTTGGCAAAATTTTTATTAATCAACCTAATCTTAGATAGGAATATTTTTAGAGCGTTTATAATTGAATTTCCGCATTTTTTATTTATTATAGATTCATAATTGTCATGTTTATTAAGCCGTTTGTAATGTGTGGGTTTATAATCGTCTCTCCTTTTATAATTATTATGGGAGCTCCTGTTTGACTGTGTTATTGTATTTGATTTAGTGGTGGTAGTAGTTTTTGCCTTATTTTCTGGATAACTTACTAGACTGCATTTATTTGATTTATTATTCGATTTATAGTCTGATTTACTATGTTTTTTATATGATGTTTTACTGAGCTCCTCATTTATTTTTTCGAGATGGTTTAATGCACCTGTATTGTTTTTATCCTTTTTTAGGACTATATCAAAGCATTTTTTAGCATCGGCGTATTTTCCTATCTCGTAATAAACCTTACCTTTCAAATGCCAAAAACCAGCACTTTTTGGATTTAAATCGGTGCTTCTATTTAAATATTCGAGTGCTTTATCATATTTTTTTAAAGAATAGTATCCTTTCCCAATTTTATAACAATAACTTCCAATACTGCCATTTAAATTTGATTTGTTAGAGGACATCTTCTTAAATATGGATTCTGCATTACTACTGTCTCCAAGTTTTAAATAACTCATTCCGATGTAATAATATGATTCTGCATCTTGATTTTCGATTAAACTTAGTTTTTGTATTGCATTTTTAAAGTCATTTAAATTAAAATAACACAATCCTATTCTTTTTAAAATAGTATTACTGTATTCCTTGGGGCACAATTCAATACATCTATTGTAGTTTGATATTGCATCAGAGTACTTTTTTAGTGCGAAATAACACTCACCAATATAATAATAACACTTACCACAATCTGGCATAATTGATAGATACTTTTTGAAATAAGATATTGCATCATTATACTCATTATTTTTAAAATATTCCAATCCTTTTTTTAGATATGATTCATTTAATTTATTAGCCATTTCAGTTTTCATTTGTTTTGCCTTTTTATAGTTGGGATTTACATTTAGAGCCTTATTTACTACCTCAACAGCTTTTTTATAGTTCCCCAACTTTCCATAACAATTCCATAAATAACTATAAGCATCAACCTGATTAGGCGATAATCTTATTGATTTTTCCAAATAATATATGGCAGATTCATAATTTTCAAGTTCATAATATATTACACCAACACGATATAACGCAAATTTATGTTCCGGGTCTAAACTCAATGCAGATAAATAACAATTCAATGCACTTACTAATGCTCCATTTTTTTCGTAATCCCTACCTTTTGTAATGTACTCCCCAACTGTTTTTTTATGTTCAGAAGTTTGATTACCCATGAGCTCACCAAAATTATAAATTAAGTCTTAACACTTCGCATAATAGAGCATTTTTAATAATCCCCATGTCAATTAGCATCTTTATACTATGTGTTTTAACTTATATAAAAATATAGATTTGGGAAAAACAGATGAAAAAAAAGAAAAGAAATTATCTTGAATGTGCTTTATACAGTCCCGTCAAGGGTAAATTATAAGGGAAATCCCACAAGCATAGCTAAAAACTCTATAGCCTATTTCTCATGCTTATATATGATTCATTAATATGGAATATTTCGTCTCTTTTATATTTATTCCTTTGATGAGCTCTACCATACTTATCGGTTCTTCAATATTCAATTTTTTATAATTCTTCTGCATTCATAACTGTGTGCTCCAATTCTACCAGTTTTAGATTAATTTGGAAATATGTGGAATTATGGTTTTAGATGTAATAAACTCCCTACTGCATGCTTCCAACATTATATCCATAAACTTCTTCCTATGTCTAAGAAGATGATGATGTATATAATATCCCTTTGATTGCCCCACTACTTCCCCATCTCGCTCAAATTTAATATCAATTAATTCTTCTAAATAATTGCTATCACCAAAGAAAAAATTCCTTAGAGGACTACCCCTGCTGTATAATATAGAGTATGCTGTTCCCCCATCTCCTTTATTATTGTAATCCTCCGCCCACGGCAGGGTTAATACACAGCTGGAATCTATTGAAACGCTTATCTGTTTTGGTATTAACTTTCTACTTAATCTACCGCAAAAACGCCAATCTCCATTTTTTATACCGTCCGCTTCTACTTCACTTTTAATACTTTCTAATTCTTCCCTAATCTCATCAATTGTACTGGTACTGTCTCCAAATAATGCAGCAGAAAGTATTTTCAAACCATTATCATAATCACGAACCCTATGCCCGTCATCTTTAAATAGTTTGATTAGTTTATTAGTATGGTTCATGCCTTTTCCATTTAACGGAGTTAGCATTAATTTAAATTCCTCTGCATTTGGGTTTGTTATATTATATGCAAGATATGGTGGAAGATGGAAATTTGAGATGGCTGCCCTATCCACATTAACATAATAACTTATTTTTAAATTAATATCTGCCATTCCAAAAATCCTACGCAAGGACGAGTAATAATTTTTAATAAATTCTTCGAAGGATATTTGATTCATCTTTCCAATTTCATTTCCATTGGATATTTGAATGGGCGGTAAATTGCCAGAATAATGTGGAGTAATAATATGATAATTTTTATTTAAAACCCTGTGATTAATGGCGTTATTTATCATATAATAGGAGATTCTTTTCTGTTCCTCAGAAGTTACAATATCGCAAACACCAACATATTTTTTTATTGAATCGTTACTCCCACCTCTCATCCGTTTAATTACCTGCCTCATTAATTCAACCTGTGATAAACTATCATAATACCGTGAATCAACCACAGGAGGTAGTGCAATTAACAATTTTTTATATGGAAACGACATTCCAAAGGCGATGGAACTAGTCCCTATAATATTATGTTTATTCAATGTCTCTTTATCGAATTTACCTACTCGTTCCGCCTGTATTGAAGCAATCTTAATCCCTCTTTTTTTTAGATATTCTACAACCGAATCAATTGTTAATTTATTATCAACATAAAATAGGCAATTATGCTTCTCTAAGATTTTATCAACATCAAGATTCGAATTCCTCCGTATTAATTCATCATTTATGCAGTTTAGTATTCTTTTAACATTTTGCGGTGAAGCATACTTATTGGGGGTGTATTTTACACTTTCGTCCAATTCCACAATTGATGGAAAAACATTTAAATTAAATTCAATATTCTTTTTAAAATAATACATGTCGAGACGGTCTAGTTTATTTTTTCCTTCATCATCTACTTTTTTAATCTCAACATCGAATGGAGTATATTTTGATTTATTAACCAAATGCTCATTTAACATTTTAGAATACAATTCTTTTGATGTGATTGACGCATCTAATACAACAACTTTACTGTGGGTGCAACCCTCCTTTTTTAATGTGTTTATATATTTTAAAATCCTCAAAAATGCCCACTTGACAGTCATGTCCGAATTTGATAATTCATCGAACACTATAAGGTCTGCATACTGCAATAATTTAAAAAGTAAGTTATAATTTATACTCCGACCGCCCTTACCTCTGACCAAATAATAAGGTAATGTTTGACTTGTGCATGATATTAAATTATACTCTTTATCTTCTTTCTTAGTGATAATCCTCTCCAATTTCTCTGACGCTGCATAATAATCAACTATTTTCTCATAGTATTTTCCTCTTTTCCGTGAAATGTTGCTATTTTTTTCACTATATATTTCGCCAACCCACCCTAATTCAGAATCTATATTCTTATATTTCTCTATACTTTTTTTCTCACCCATAATTAGGTCTTTGAGGTCTTTTTTCATGCTTCCCATAATTGCTTTTCGAGGCGTGAAGAGTATTGTAATATGACCATCGTTTTTTAACTTCTGGTCTAAAATATACTTACATAATGTCGTATTTTTTCCAACGCCCTGCCCAGAAGCGTTAATAATCACATCATACTCATCAGATTCTAACAATGGCTTAAATATGTGTTCATGCTCCATTCTAATGGTTTGGATATGTTCGTTATCCCTGCCCGTTTTTGATTCAGTATCGGAGCTCCTATTTAGTAATTCAGTATGTTTAAAATCTTCCCCCTCATTATCTAATAATTCGGCATTATCCAGAATATTATACTTATCCTCTTCATCGTTATAACCAGATTGTTTGTAATAATAATCTTCCCCATCCTTTATAATACATCCATTATTATACAGTCCTTGAATTAAATCATACCTAAGAAGTTTGCTAATATCGTATATTCCCTTACCATATACTTTAACTTTTGAAGGAAGTAATCCCTCTAATTTTTCTTTTAACTCATCTAATTTATCCTCATCTTCAACAGGAAGCAGTGATGCAGTAGATGGAAAAACTACAAGACAATCCATAGGATATTTTCCAATATCTTCAATATATGAAATCCCTTTTCCATATTTGGAAAGAATATTATATAATAGTTTGAAATTATTGATATATAATATCTCATCATTGTTGTTTTTTGCGAGCTCTAACTCTTCGAGCGTGTATGATTGGAGGTCTATATTTTCCACAAAATCATTTAGCATAATTTTATTATTCGTTAAGGTTAGATAAAATTGTGTTTTTAACTCAACAATTGCCATAACTTCATAATGTGTTATGGCGTTATTCAATTTATGGGGAATTGCTACAACAGCATCTGGTCGTTTTCCATCTCCACATATTCCTATGTTTGGCTCTACTATAATTTTTGCTTCTTGATATTTATCATTCTTTTCAAGGTGTTTTTTAAATATAATTCCAAAATCATAACCAGATTTTAACAAATTAAGTGCGTTTAATTTATCCTTATATTTGCATACCTCTAATAAATCGTTATAATCATAATAATTTGATTTAGATTCATATTTTTGGCATTGCCTATCTGCTTCAATTAAATAACTAAATAAATCGTCAATATCTGCTCCATTAGTTTCTCCTCTTTTCATGTATAAAATTACTCGTTTAATAATGTCTCCATACTTTTCAGAAAGTTTAATGGATTTAATTAGTTGAGGATAAATTATTCCCTTATTGATATCCCTACCCCCATAAATAATCCATTCCTTGCATTTATTATCCTTTTCAGAAATTCCTATCTCAAACCCTATTTGAAACACATTTCCAAGCAGTATATAATACTCCTGTGGCAATTGCATGGTAGATTCTTTATTACATCCATTCTTCATAATCTTTCACCCTATACCCTAAAATATATAGCGAAGGTAGTTCTAATTTTTTAAAATCTGGATGAAGCGGGGCAAATATTCTCTTAATTCCGATATTGCTCAATCCTCCCTTTTCATCACCCAATACCATACTAAATAATAATGTAGAGATTAACTTCTCTTTAATTTCTTCTTTATTTATATCATACTCTTTTATTGGCACATATCTATAAAGAATTACGGGATGGGCATAAACCATGCTTTTTAATTTGTTATTATTTGCCACCCTTGGTGAATATCCTGCCCCTATAACCATTGTATTTTCATCAATCAACTCTTCCAGCCAAAATATATTGCCCTTTATTTTTTCATTGTTCTTTGTTTTTTCTTTAAACAGTTCTACGGAATTATGAGCCAATATATTAAATATATCGCTTACGCAGTAATAAATTTCCCTATTTTTGAGATTCTCCACCTCAGAATACTCTCTACCGTGTTTTCCCATTCTTCTTATCATTTTATATATCAAAACTGGACTGGAATTCTCATCGCTCGTATGTTTTTGAAGGTAGTGCCTAATTGCCCTTATTACTTCTACATCATTTGAATCATAATTACCATGAACATCATCAATAAAATACTCCACATTTTCAATGTGGGAAGATTCATCCTGATTATGTTTGGATATTATTAATGTATTATAGTATTTTTTATCCTTGTCATGGAAATATGCCAATTTATTATATGAACATAAAGTTTTTAGTTCAGTAGGATGCTTTAATTTTTTGCCATTTCGATATATGTTCAATTCTACACCAGTGTTGGAGGTTGTTCGTAAGGATGTAGTAATATATTGAAATGCTGAGCTCGACACCTTGCCCACAATGGTAGGATACCTTGGTTGTTTATTGCTATCTCCTGCACTTCCAGAATTCTTATTATTGTGGTCCATTGCCGTAGCCATAGATTGCACTAATAATTTAGAATGATATTGACATTTAAGGCTCTCCAAATATGATAAAACCTCAGAACCATCAAGTGTTGTTTGTTTCCCAGATTTTAATTTACTCGCCTTTACATCATTCCTCCTGTGTTCTAACACTGTTGAAATAAATCCATCATCCCATTCGATAAATTTAATTTCTTGTTTATAGATATTTTTTAACTTATCGGGAAGATTATCGGAGGTAATTTTATTTTTATTTTCTAAGATTTTTTTCACATCATGCCCCCATTTGGTAATATGCTGAACATTAATTCTTTTATAATAGTTGCACTCCTCTTTTCCTTCTAATTTTTGATAAGCCCACATACCCTCTCGTAAGTTGTAATAATAATCGTGTATTAATGAATTTTTTGTATCTTTATTTAGATGATTGAACAAATAAATAGCATTATTTTCCCTAATATGTTCAAAATAAGTATTGTTCAGTTTTGAAGCAAATGAATCATCAGTATAGTTTAAATACAATATTGCACCGTCAATCATGCTTTTTATAAGATATATAAAAGAATATCCGTAGTTCTCATGACTGTAAATGTCGTAATCGAATGAGTTATAGTGAATATATATTTTCCCCGATGGAAGCACTAAATTATTTGCAAAAGCCATGCTAAATAGTTCTTGAATGGCGGGAACATGCCCCTCAATTTTTTTAATTAAATCTTCTCGTTTGCAAGATTCAGTCTCTCTTTCTCGAATGAAAATATGCACATTGTCGGGTTGTTCTAAAACATAAGGGCATATTGAAACCTTATATATGGAATTAGATTTAATTGGACTAACAGTTCGTATCCTATACTTGGAATTAAATTCATTCAAAGTTTTTAATTTAGATGGAAGATTCTCGATAATATGGTTTAATAGGGCATAACCTCCCTTATTTTTATCTTCCTCGAATAGCATTTCATAATCTTCAATGGATAATTTACTTATACCCATGAAGTCTAACCAATCATCCAATAGTTTTTTTAGTTTCTCCAATTTTTTACTATTATTATTATGTTTTTCTAATTCTTCTTCTAATTCTTTTTTAAGTCTAATATAATGTATCAGATTGCTCTTTTCTTTAATCCATCCTTCTCCAACTACATTAATATGGCATACTAACTCATTGGTAAATGGAATAGATGATGCCTTTTTAACCAGCCCCGGAAATATTGGAAAAGATTGACCAATATAGGATGAACTAATGATATTATCTACGGTACTTTTAACTTTTTTTGGTAAAATATCTTCTTTTGTTTCCCTTAATTTATTGTGCAATTCTTTCGTTCTTGTTTTCACATTATTTTTCTGTCTTTTATTTAGACAATAATAATAATCATACGCCTTTTTTAATAATTTATAAGTTTCTTTAATTTTAGGATTAGGATGCTCTTGAATAATTGGACAAACCACATCGTCAAAATAAGATTTGCCTAATTTCCCTACCTCGCCATCGGCACATGCTACTTTGTAATCTTCTTCATCATCTTCTTCCCCGGGGATTCTTTTAGGCACTGCATCAACGCCATGAATAGAATCAGTGATTTCTCCATTAAAATTGTATGAGTGTTCCATAATAGATATAACATCCTGCCGTGGTTTTAGGGTCATGCCATCTTTTGTAATTTCTCCTACTGATATTGTCTTAAAGTTATCATCCATAATTGATATGCTATCTACATTCCGTAGTGTGGATAATATTTTATTGCCTATTAAACTATTTATTCTCTGATTGTGAAATATGATTTTTAACTTACGCTTGCATATGTTGTTGTTATCCATAACCATAGAAAGTAATTTATCAAAAGGTTTTGTTTTAGAATTAGGTGCTAAGTATATTCCATTTTTTACATACATATTTACTAAATCTTCAATGATGCTCAACAATTTTTCTTCATTGTCGATATTTACCGCATTTTTACCATTATTTTTCATAATATTCCTCATAGTTTTCCATTTACATAATATAATAATTATTCAATTACATAATAACATAATTATTACATTGCATAACAAAATAATTAAATAATTGCATAAATAATTAATAAAACAAACACCCTACTCGTTCTTAAACTTAAAATTCCCAATAGCATTCAATAGCATAAAATCAATAGGAACTTTTCGAGCAATTTCAGGAAATAAGTATAAATTATCATTATTATCTTTTCTAATCTTTCCAACAATTAAAACTATATCACCCCTTTCAAAACTTTCAAGAGTTTTTGCCATTCCTTTGAATCCTGTAACTCTACTATCATCTGTAAAGTCCTCAATATTAATAGAACAAAATTCCTTTACCTTTTTATTCCACAATGATAACAATCCCTTCTTGTTCCATCGTTGATTAATATATTTACAACTTTACTGTTATTTACACTCTTCTCATCGAATATTTTTTCAATCTTTGCAATGGCATTTATTTCAATCATTTTTTCTACAATATCCTTTAATTGGATTGTTTTTATAGGCGAGATTCTACTTGTTCATTTGTTTGATTATCTTCATTAATACTATTCTCACTATTTTCATTGTAATTCTAATTATGGTCTTCATCATTAGTGTGAGCATTATTATTTATATTTTCGTCATTATGCACTGGTTCTGTGGTTTTAATATTATCTTCATTCCTACATACTTCCCTATGAATAACCACAATTGAAGCTTCCTGATTTAATAATCCCCCATATTCTTTAATTCTATTATTAACTAACTCTTCAAATTCATTTTCAGAGATGTTTAGTTTGTCCATAATGTCCTTTTTTAGAACATTGAAATCCACCATAATTTCACCAATGAATATAATAATTATGTTGTTATTTAATTAAATAATTACATAATAAATAATTAACTATTTATGAAAATTTAATTGCATTATTACATAATTATTACATTATGCAAATAAGTATTTAAATAATAATGTTAATATGTTATTAAACAATAAAATAATAAATGGTGAAATTATGACCATTATCTCCGTAGCGAATCAAAAAGGTGGCGTTGGTAAAACCACAATTACATTAAATTTAGCCCATGCGTTGTGTGAAAAAGGATACGATGTTTTAGTAATTGATTTAGACTCTCAGTTTAATTTATCCTTTGGAATATTGGGAATGGACTTATTAGATTATGCTGATAAAAATATTGGTGTTCTGCTGTCAAAGAATTCAGTTAAAAAAGATGAAGTGATGGAATCCACAGTTAAAGTAAATGCTAAATTGGACTTAATACCTTCTCACTTGCAACTGTCTGCTGTGGAAAAAATACTCGTAAATGCCTATGCAAGAGAGATGAAACTTAAAAACATTATAGATGCCGTAAAATACAATTATGATTACATATTGATAGATAACGCTCCATCTTTGGGCTTGTTTCTCATAAACTCGTTAGTAGCGTCAGATTATATATTAATCCCATGTGAGCCAAGTTATTTTAGTATTGCGGGTGTCCAATTAATGTTGGATACTGTTGAAGAAATAAATGAATCAAACTTAAACCCAAACCTAAAAGTAATGGGATTCATATTCAACAAATACACCAAACAATCTAAAATCCCACAAGAAAGATTAGAACAATTGCAAGAATTATATGATAACATTCCAGTTATGGGAATAATTCCAAGAGCAGTTGCAGTTGAAAGGGCAGAACACGATGGTAAATCAATTTTTGAATACGATGAAAACAACCCTGCAAGTGCCGCATTTAAAGAACTTGCTGAAAAGGTGATAAAAAATGTCAGAAAATAATTTAAAAGCTTTGAAAAAATTAAAAGGAATTGGTTCTGGAACTGTTTCACAAATTACATCAATGCCAAATAAACCACAAGTAGAAAAAATGTCAAAAACCATTAGGATAAAATCCACCACTCATGAGATGATGGTAGAGCTCTACGGTAAAAAAGTGGATAGTCAAGGTGGTGTTGTGGATAAGGGGGTTGCAATATTGTATGCCTTGTGGAATATATTGCCAGAAGAACAGTTTTTTAGGATTATCCAACTGTCCGAGGAAGGTAGGTTTGAGGAGTTATCCGATAGATTAGGGATTAAAAAGAATGAATAATACTTTTTTATTTTCCTTTTTTGGTTATTTCATAAAAAGTCATAAATAAGTAATGTAATAATTACATAATTATTGCATTAAATAAAATAAACTCCACTTCCAAAATGGAATTATCTCAATCGTATATTCCACACCATCCACAGTTATTTTCTCAAAACCTTCATCATTGTAAGTAATCACTTTCAATTTAACATTTTTCAACTTCAAATCATTAATTACCTTTTCAAATGCTCCAAATTCCCCATCCTTATTGTTTCATTTAATTCATAACAAACTTGGATGAGCTCCCTCTCATCACCATTCAATATCAAATTTAGCCCTTTTCCAAATTATCCAATATTACTTCTTCAAATTGTCCATCATATTTGACACCATATCGTTATTATGTCAAATATGTTAGACATAGCATATAATATTAACCGATGTGGTATGTGGGAGCTCCCCTTTAATTCTCCACAATATCGACTGTTTTAAAACTAAAAAAGAAAAAATATATTATTTAAAAATAATGTTAAAATTGCAAAGAAAATCCAAAACATAAAAAAGTTATTCCCCTCCGCTGACACCATACGAATACGAATATGAAAACGAACGACAAAAAACGAAATTTCAATACGAGGATTGCCTAACCAATCGACTCTAATCAGTATAGCCATGAGCTGGAATGTCCTCCTGCAAAGTGGGGGTGCCAACATCATCGGGGAAGGTATATTCAGTTAATCATAGATTGATTATAATTAATCTTCTAAAATTTCATCAGGTATTTCAATCAATGTTGTATGGTTTTTATTTAAAATCTTACTCTCCAATTCGTATTTTCTTTTTTCAAGGTTATCTACAAATTCAATTAAACCATACTCTTTTGCATCTTGAGTATTCTTACGATAACCACGGAATAAATCACTTCTTCCAATCTGAGATAATGCGATTTTTAAGTATTTCAATTCTGATAGATAATCGTCAATTCCAACTTCTTTGTTTGTTTTTTGAATTGTTAGTTTTAATTTTATTATATCAGACATTAATTTTTCCACTTCATCTTTTGCTTCATTAACTACTTTTTCTTTTTCATCTTTCGCTTTTTCATTTAATTCTTCTTTTAGTTTCCTTACCTTTTCAATATCCCCAGTTTCTGACAGTATTAAATTTATATCCCCCAATTCTTCTACATAATTGCTTAATGGAGTATCCGCTTCTTCCGCATAATTGTTTATCGCTCTTAGGAACTTTATTTCCTTTCTTTTTAGAGTAGATAATGCTTCTCCAAGTGTTATTTTAGCCATACAATCGCCCCAATTTAAAATTTTGTTAAATTATAATACTAAAATTATATATATATTTTACTATTATTTTTAATATGCTAAATAGGAAAGGTGAGCTCATGCAATACAGACTTAACCTAAAAGAGATTGAAGAATTAATGGAGCAATATAATTCAATATTTTATAAACGGGAGAATGATACTTTTGTATTATTTAAATATAGGTATTATGCACCAGAGATATATTTGGAAAATCCAAAATTAAGGGAGTTAAGAGGGATTATATTTAATAAGCATACGGGGGAAGTTGTGCAAAGACCATTCCACAAATTTTTCAACCACAATGAACCAAATTGCACGATTGACTATACTATGCCAGCAATAGAAACTGAAAAATACGATGGAAGCATGATTGCATCTACCTTATATGATGATGAATTATTTGTTTCAACAACAGGTAATTTAAAATCATCAATTGCAGAAATGGGGAAGGATTTTATAGTTAATCATAATAATTATCTCAATATTATAAAGGATTTTGAAAACTACACGGTATTATTTGAATACATTACACCAAAAAATAGAATTGTAATTGATTATAAAAAAGAAAATATGATATTATTGGCAATTAGAAATAAAAAAACAGGTGAATATATCTCCACTTATGAAATTATGGAATTGGGAAAATATTATAAAATACCTTCAATAGAAGTTAAGGATGAGCTCCCACTTTCCAAGATAGTTGAGAAAGTCAAAGGAATGAAAGGAGTCGAAGGTGCAGTGGCTTATGCGGATAATGACATGATAAAAATAAAAACAATGTGGTATTTGGAAAGACATAGATTATTTACAAATGAATTGGATAAAAGAGAAATTGCAGAGGCATTTTTTTCCAATAAGATAGATGATTATTATTCATTGGTTGATGGTGAGAAAAAAGAAGAATTAGATAAAATTGTTGATGAGATTATCAATTTATTAACTAAATACACCAACATAATTAATTCAATAGAATATAGCAAATACTCCACAAAGAAAGAGCTTGTAGAATACTGTATAAAAAACATTCCAAAACCAATTCACTGGATTATATTTAAAAAATATTCCGAACCATCCGTTGATATTACTGATTATTTGGCAAAAACTATAATAAATGAATTTAGAAAAAATAAAAATAATAAAAAAACCGTGAAACAATGATTAAACAAGTAATAATCATAAGAATGGATTTAATCAAAGAAGGTAAAATGAGTATTGGGAAGACCATAGGGCAGGCGTGCCATGCTTCAAATATGAGTTTTCTAAAATCTGATGAGGAAATTAGGCAAAAATGGATTGATGAATATGATTATAAGAAAATAATCCTACAAGCAAAATCTGAGAAGGAGCTCCTAAAAATAAAAGAAAAATGTGAGGATAATAACCTACCTTATTTTTTAGTAAGGGATTTAGGATACACTGAATTAGAACCAAATACCATTACTGCTCTTTGTATTGGTCCAGATTATTCTGAAAAGATTGATAAAATTACTAAAAGGTTGAGATTATTTAATTACTAAATATGGATTCAACAAACTTCTCAATTAATTCATCTATCCAATCTTTTCTTGCTAAATTATCAACCCATTCCTTAGGAATTGAAGAATAATCATAATAAACTCCACATAATCCCCCAGCAATTGCTCCGCAGGTATCAGTATCATCTCCAATGTTTATCGCTTTTAAAACTCCATCTTTATACGAATCACTGTTTAAAAATGCCCATAAGGAAGTTTCCAAAGTGTCAATTACATAACCACTACCGCAGAGCTCATCCTCATGGAGCTCATCAAGATTTCCAGATAATATTCTTTCAAAATAAGGTAATTCATCTATAAATTTCTCATCTGACGAATAATATTTTTCTGATAATGATATGCTGTTAATATATGCTGTTTCTTTATCCTCTCCTTTTAAAATGTTTAGAACAATTAATGAATATATTCCACAGGCAATTAACACCCTTGGATGACTATGGGTAATTGATGAAACTTCATGGACTTTTTCAAGTATTTTTTCCACTGTGATTTTATTATTCAAATAATTTAAGGAATAATACAATGGTATAGGCAATATTCTCATAAGAGAGCCATTTGATATATTGTTTTCACCACATACTCCTGATTCTCTTGGATTTATTCCATTTTTTATATTTAGCAGTGCATTTATTGTTGTCCCTCCAACATCAAATACCTCCCCATAAGGCGTGTATTCTTCATCAAACACCCATTTTAAGAAGTTGTTTGCTATAATATTTAAGGAATACCCATAAATTAAAGTATCAACTGTTGCCAAAGTCATTGAAGAGTCATCACTCCATGTTCCCTTTGGAAGGCTGTATGTTCCGTATCCTATCATATCGATACATGGCTCGCTTTTCATCTCCTCTTTTGTTCTAAATTCATAGGGAACACCGAGAGCATCGCCAACTATTAAACCATAAAGTCCTCCTTTGATTTTGTTTTTAATTTGGTTCATGAGCTCACCTTGATAGTTATTTAATAATCTGACCTACTCCCACGAATAAATTCGTGGGGTTCTTTAGTAGGGTTTAACCCTACACGGGTTGCCAAGCCCACTACCCCTACCCATTAACGGGTTCAGGGCTACCTTATGCG
>OFDG01000034.1_pt1 | contig 27842 bp, 27 predicted proteins | sample 1520381 | NCBI WGS metagenome assembly OFDG01 (sample SAMEA3696446, study PRJEB22514) | metagenome | biome: water; feature: marine; material: hydrothermal vent | place: Pacific Ocean | collected 2014-08-12 | depth 1521 m | reverse complement strand
AACTAATATATTTAAAACTATTTCACTATTAAATCCTGATTGTTTTATCGTTACATTTGACCACTTATTATATATTTGTTTTGATTGTTTTTTTGTAATAGTTTTTAAACTCTTATTTAAAATTGATAAAAGTATATGATCATTTTTGCGAACTGCAATAGATAACTTATATCGCATTTTTGTATATCCAGCTACATATAAATTGTTTAATGAAAATTTATTGATATAATATGAAGCAACAGGCAATGTTGCTATTGTGCTATATGCTTTGTCATTTGCTACTTGATGTAACGATTCAAGATAACCATCTGTCTCTACAATCTTAACATTTGGATACTCATTTTTTAATCTTGTAATAAGCCCTGATCCTCTTTTTCTTGATATTGGTTTATCTATAATATTATCTATACTATTTACTAAAGGTTGATTATTTTTAGTAATAATTGCTAGTTTATAATCCAAATAGGGATCTGTAAAATTTGCATATTCTAATCTTTTTGATGTTTTTATAGCTGCTGGTAAAATATCACATTTACCTTCTTTTAGATATTTTTGAGATTGAACCCAATTTTTTGTAGAAATATGTTCAAATTTGATATTTAACTTATTTTCTAAAATATGTAAAGTATCGATTGCTATCCCTTTTGGCACCCCATTTTGCACAAACTCTATAGGCTCCCAATTTGGATTGTTACACATTCTAATAATTTTATGATTTTTTAAATATTGTTTCTCTTTTTTTGATAAAGCAGTATCTATATTTTTTTGATATACGAACTCTTTTAGATTAATATGATTTTTTACCAATCCCATTAGATTATAAATATCATATATTCTTTGTATTTTACTCTTTTTAATAGTGCCAAATAGTATATTATCTATATATGCTAGTTTTTTTAGTGTGTTTGCTTCATATAATAATACTCTTTTTGATTTATGTTGTGTATTATATTTTTTTCTATTACTTTGATTGTTTCATCTATATGTGAAAAAGCATAATTCCAACCTTTTATTGTAGCTTTTTGAAAATTATCAACAACCACTGGATGATTTTTTGTAAATTTCTCAGATGTAAATAAAATATCATTATAAAAATCAAATCCATATTCTTTAGGATCAAAAATATTATATTTAATCCCAAGATCATCAAGTTTATACAACTCATTAGACATATAAGCAGAAGATATATCAGTTTTACCCTCTACTAAATCTTCTATATGAAAATGTGGATCAATCCTCTTCATATCTGATAATTTAATATTTTTAGAATAAAGCATACTTAAAAGTGGAGCAGTTTTAATAGCATCTTTATCTATCATAATTTTTTTATTTTTAAAATCTTTGATTTGATTGATACCTGATGATTTGAGTGTAACCAAGATATGAGGAGATGATTGAAAAATAGCATTTAATAAAACCACTTTAGCCCCATTTGATCTATCAAGGACAATTTTAGGATATGCTACTCCAAATGTAGATTTACCTTTTTCTACATCTTTGGTAATATCAATACCTCTTTTGTATTCTTTTAATTGAACTTTTAAACCAACATCTTTATAAAAGCCTTTATATTTTGCCATATAAAATCCAGCAAACTCAAACTGATGTTTCCACAACAACTGAACAGATATATTTTGTAAATCTTTTGCATTTAATATACTAGAATAAAATAATAAACAAATCCAAACCAAATATCTTATTTTCATATTTTAATTATCCTACATTATTTATGATATTTATTATATCTATTTGTAGCTAAATTTTTAGCAGTTACAATATCTTTTTGTTTTTGTTTTTTTATAGGATCTTTTTCTACAAACACAGGCTTTCTTGTCCAAGGATCAAGTTCGGTATAATACATCAATGTAGAGTAAGTAGAAGGTGTAGGTATAAAAACTTGCACCTGTTCTGGATTTAATTTTAACTCTTTGTTTGTAAACTCTTTTAAACTTTGCATATCTTGCATATTGCTTCCTGGATGAGCTGCTATTAGATAATATGTCAAAAATTGCTTTTTACCAGATTTTTTATTGAGATTATCAAAATCTGATTTAAACTTCAAAAGTGTTTTTTTATCAGGTTTGCCCATAAGTCTTAATATTTTGTCTTCTGTATGCTCTGGTGCTACTTTCATCTGACCTGATATATGATGATCTACTAATGTTTTAAGATACTGTTGCCCATATTTTTTATCTTCATTTATCAAATCATATCTAATACCACTATTTACAAAAGCTTTTTTAATATGTGGCATTTTTCTTATTTTGCTTAAAAGTTCCAACTGCTCACTATGGTCAGGTTTTAACACAGGACAAACTGTCATACTTGTGCAAGATATATCTGCACAAACACCTTTTTTTAGTTTTCTTCCACACTCAAAACCATACATATTAGCAGTAGCTCCACCCACATCATTTATAATACCTTTGAAATTTTTATGTTTTTTAAAATTATCAATTTCATTAACAATAGATTTTTGAGATCTACTTCTTATGGTTCTTCCTTGATGGACTGAAATTGCACAAAAGTTACACTCACCATAACATCCATGATGTGTAGTTACAGAAAATTGTATAGTTTGCAAAGCTTTTACTTCACCTTGTTTTTTATAATACGGATGAACATCTCTTTCATATTTTAGATCATAAACTTTATCTATCTCTTCCTCTTTCATATAATCTTGTGGGGGATTTTGAATAAGATATCTACTATCGTGAAGCTGATATAAACCTTTTGATGTCATAGGTTCGTTGTTGTGATAAAACAGATGAAACATATTGATAAATTTGAGTTTATCATTTTTACACTCTTCAAAAGTTGGTAGCTCTATATACCCTGCTCTTGGTTCTTTAGAGATATAACATATCCCTTGTATATCTGCCAAAGCATTGTTTGTCATTATCTCTTTTTTATCTTTTTCTATCGCTTTTGTTAGTTGAACAATAGTTTTTTCTGCCATACCATATACTAATATATCAGCTTTACTATCAAATAAAATAGATTTTCTAATCTTATTTGACCAAAAATCATAATGCACCACTCTTCTTAAACTTGCTTCAATCCCACCTATTACAATTGGCACAGTATTTTTAAAATATCTTCTTACAAGATTTGTATATACCATAATAGCACGGTCAGGGCGACGATTATTTATCCCACCTGGTGTAAAATCATCTTTTTTTCTAAATTTTTTAGTAGCAGTATAGTTTGCCACCATACTATCAACCAAACCAGCACCAATACCCCAATACAACTTAGGCTCACCTAATCTTGTAATATCATTATCGCTATTAATATCAGGTTGTGAAATAATACCAACCTTATAGCCTCTGTCTAAAAGGATTTGACCAATTATAGCTATACCACTATATGGAGTATCTATATATGTATCTCCACTTATTAGGATAATATCTAACTGATCCCAGCCTAGATTATCGCACTCTTTTTTTGTTGTTGGGATGAACATTATTTTCCTTTTGTGTTGTTTGTAATGATTTAGCTAGGGTAAAAACAATATATTCCCAATCAGAATCGATTACTGAAAGTTTTACTATTTTATATTTTAAATCTTTTTTTAGATGCTTTACAAGTGATTTAGGAAAATAGTTTGTAGGAATAAAAGCTATTTTTGTATTTTCTCGCTCTATTTGGTTTATAACATCTATAGCAGTTTTATCGGTATAAGATAAAAGATCTACAGTTTGAACAATATTTTTTAATTTATATCGTTTTGCAAAATAGTAATATGAACGGTTAAAACTAATAAATATTTTACTATGTGTATGTTGCATATAAACTCTGATTTGATAATCTATACTTGCTATATGATTAAAAGCTTTAAGATAATTTTTTTTATAAAATTCTTCATTTTTAGGATCATATTGTGCCATAAATTTATATATATTTTTTAACTGTTTTTGTGCATTAATAGGATCTAGCCAAGTATTTATATAATCTTCATCTAGTGTAATATTGTGATTAAAATCATATATTTTAATATTTGGATTTTTAGATTTGATATTTTTAAGCCAATTTTCTTCATCCCACAACCCAATCTTAAAATATATAACTGCTGTCTCGCTAGTTATATATGCTAAAGTAGATGGAATATATTTATATCCATAAGGTTCTTCAACCACAAGTGGTTGGATATCAAATTTATCTTGGACAATCTGTTTGACAAAATATTTTTCAACTGGTAAAGATACCATAATAGTATCTTTTGAAAAGCAAAATGAGAGCCATAAAAATATAAATAATATAGCTCTCATAGTAAGATTAAATCTCTGTTTTTCTGATTCTTAAACTTAACTCTTTTAGTTGTTCATTATCTACAACACTTGGAGCTGATGTAAGAAGACATTGAGCTCTTTGAGTTTTAGGGAATGCTATAACATCTCTAATAGAATCTGTTTTTGCAAGTAACATTATCAATCTATCAAGTCCCATAGCAAAACCACCATGTGGAGGAGCACCAAACTCTAAAGCATTTAGTAAGAAATCAAATTTATCTTTTGCTTCTTCATCACTTATTCCCATAAGTTCAAATACTTTTGATTGTATCTCTTGTTTGTGTATCCTTATACTTCCACCACCTAGTTCTGTTCCATTTAGAACTATATCGTAAGCAATAGATTCTATACTTTCTAAATCTTCAATATTATTCAAATCACATTTTTCTAAGTTTGGCATAGTAAATGGATGATGAAGTGCTTTTGTTTTACCATCTTCAGTTTCAAACATAGGAAAATCAACAACCCATACAAATTCAAATCTATCTTTAGGGATCAAATTCATCTGATTTGCCAACTCAATTCTAAGTCTTCCCATATAATCCCATACAAGTTTTTTCTCTCCAGCTCCGAAGAAAATCACATCTCCAACTTCAAGCTCACATCTTGTTACTAACTCTTCTAATTTTTCAGGAGTGTTTTCAAAAAATTTATTAAGTGGTCCTTTTAAACCATCCTCTTTCATTTGGAAATATCCAAGTCCACTTGCTCCAAATTTTCTTACAAATGTTTCAAAACCTTTCATCTGTCTTTTAGAGAAGATATTATCGCCATTTGGAACTTTTAGTGCTTTAATTCTATTTTTCTTTTTATCTTTTGCAATATTTGAAAAAATATCAAGTGTGCAGACTTCAAATATATCACTAACTTCTGTCATTTTAAGATCATATCTTAAATCTGGTTTATCACTTCCATAAAGTTCCATAGCTTCATTGTAAGTGATTCTAGGAAAACTTGAAGGAATATCGTGTCCCACTTTTGTAAATACATCATAGATAACTTTCTCAGCTACTTTTATCACATCTTCTTGATTACAAAAAGACATCTCAACATCTATTTGAGTAAATTCTGGTTGTCTATCTGCTCTTAAATCTTCATCTCTAAAACATTTTGCTATTTGGTAATATTTATCAAATCCACTTACCATAAGAAGTTGTTTAAAAAGTTGTGGAGATTGAGGAAGTGCATAAAACTCTCCACCATGAACTCTTGAAGGCACTAGATAATCTCTAGCACCCTCTGGAGTTGATTTTGTAAGTATTGGAGTTTCAACATCTAAAAATCCTAACTCATCAAGTGTATTTCGCACTGTAATAGTTACTTTACTTCTTAGATTGAAAATATCAAAAGATTTTTTACTTCTTAGTTCTAAAAATCTATTTCGTAACTTGATCTCTTCATTTACTTTTTCATCATTTATATCAAAAGGCATAGGCTTACTTTTGTTTTCTATAATCAACTCATCTAAAACTATCTCAATTTTACCTGTTTTTAGTTTTGGATTTTCAAGCCCTTCACCTCTTGCTCTAACTTTACCAGATGCTATTAAAACATATTCATCTCTAACACTTTCTGCTGTGTGCCAAGCCTCTTTATTATCTTCTGGATCACAAACAAGTTGAACTAAACCACCTTTATCTCTTAAATCTATAAAAATCAATCCACCATGATCTCTACGACTATTTACCCAACCTACAACCTTTACTGTTTGACCTATTAACTCTTCTGTTACTTCTGTGCAATAATGTGTTCTCAATATTTTCTCCAACTTTATATTATATTTCCGCGATTATATCAAAAAAAAGCTTATATTAGTAATCTTTTTTCTTCCTCATTCTTGATAACTCTCTTTGAACCGATATATTTATCTTATCATCAGGCTCAAAATCTATAGCATAATTTCGTTTATCATAATCTATACTATTTAAAATAATCTTCACTGCTTCAAGTCTTGCTTTATGTTTATCATTACTTCTTACTATATTCCAAGGTGCTGATCTTGAGTGTGTTCTTCTTAACATCTCATATTTTTTCTCACTAAACTCATCCCATAAATCTTGAGCTTGAAGATCAACTTCACTTAGCTTCCATTGTCTTAAAGGATCTGTCATTCTTCTTTCAAATCTTTTTTGTTGCTCATCTTTACTTACACTAAAATATAGTTTTACCAAAATAATATCTTGCCTAACCAAATCATGTTCAAAATTTACAACATCTTCCATAAATATCTCATACTCTCTATCTGTGCAAAATCCAAATACAGGCTCAACCATAGCACGGTTATACCAACTTCTATCAAAAAGCACAACCTCACCACCTGTTGGAAAATGCTCAATATATTTTTGGAAAAACCATTGTGTTCGTTGCGTATGTGTTGGTTTTCCAAGAGCTACTACTCTATAGTGTCTGCTATTCATATATCTAGTGATCCGTCTAATTGCTCCACCCTTACCACTTGCATCTCTTCCTTCAAAAAGGATAATCATCTTTTTATTTGTTTTCTCAAGATATTTTTGCATTTTGATAAGTTCTATTTGGTATTGTTTCATCTCTTCATTATCGTAGATTTTTTGAATACCCTCTTGTAGAGTTATAGGATTAATACTTTTATAATCCCCTAACAAATCTTTCATAAACTTATTTTCTTTCTCTAACTCTTTACAATCTAATGATACTTTTACCTCTTTTTTCTTTTGCTTTGTTTCAAAAGATGGTTGAAAATTTTTAGATACGATAGATTTTTTATAACTCATAAGTAATCTATTTGCTTTCTCATCATCTAAATTATCTGCTTTTGTAAATCCTAAAACTTTAACATATCTTTTTTTATTGACTTGAAATCTTGCTATATATTTACTACCAAAAGTTGGGTGATCATCTTTTGATATAAATAAACCTCTATATTTAGTTGTCTTAAAATCTTTTAAATTCATCTATAAAACTTTCGCAAATGTATTTTCTTGTTCCATTAACTCTATCTCATGAGATCCTGAAATCACAATATCATTATCTATTTTAAGCTCATCTTTTGGAGTTTGATTTGGATAATCTATATTTAAAAGCATATGTTTGATACAATTTAATCTAGCTTTTTTCTTATTGTCACTTCTTACAATAGTCCATGGTGCTGTATCTGTATTTGAAGCCATAAGCATAGAAAATTTTGCTATAGTATATTTATCCCATAAGTCTTGAGATTGTTTATCTACAGGAGATAATTTATATTGTTTTAATGGATCAGTTTCCCTTTTTTTAAATCTTCTATTTTGTTCATCTTTTGACACTGAAAAATAAAATTTAAAAAGGATAATCCCAGATTTGACAAGCATATCTTCAAATTGTGGAACTTCTCTTAAAAATTCATGATGCTCCTCTGATGAACAAAAGCCCATAACAGGCTCAACACCACCACGATTATACCAGCTTCTATCAAATAGCACAATCTCACCAGCACTAGGTAGATGTTGTGTATATCTTTGAAAATACCATTGAGTTCTCTCTTGATCACTTGGTTTTTCAAGAGCAACAACTCTAGCACCCCTTGGATTTAGATGTTCTGTAATTCTTTTAATAGTTCCACCTTTTCCAGCAGCATCACGACCTTCAAATATCATCAAAACTTTTAAGCCCTTATCTTTGATATGATTTTGAAGTTTTAATAACTCAATTTGAAGTAAAGTAAGCTCTTTTTCATATTCTAATGTCTCTTTCTTAACCCAAATACGAACTTTGTTACCTTTCTCTTTTAGTTTTTTTCTTTTTCTTGTATAGTTCTTTGTTTTATGCTTATCATCTTTGTGAGTATCTATCTCTTCTTCATTTTTAAATGCTTCATTTATAACTTTTCTATCGTGACTCATTAGTTTCCCTTTGCAGTATAATTGGCACGGTTATATCATAAAATAGCTAAAAAACTGATAAAATCAATTCTCTTAAGACTTTAGAAGCAACAGCAGTAGAAACTCCACTTTGATCATATTTTGGTGATAATTCAACTATATCACAACCAACTACATTTTTAAGTTTTTGCATTTTATAGATAGATTTTAGAAGTTGATTAAAACTTATTCCACCTGGTTCTGGTGTGCCTGTGCCACAAAATATTGATGGATCTAAAACATCAAGATCTATTGTGATATATACAGGATCATCTGAAATTTTTTCTATTGCTTTTGATAATGTTTTTGCACTATATTTTTCAAGATAAGTATGCTCTTTTGCCCATAAAAATTCACTTTTTAGACCACTTCTTATATAAAATTGATAAATACTGTTATCACCTAATAGATCATAAACTCTTCTCAAAACTGTAGCATGACTTAGTTTTTGATCGATATATTTATCTCTTAGATCTGTATGAGCATCAAAATGGATAACCTTTAGATTGGGATATTTTTTTACTAATGATTGTATTGAGCCTAAAGTTACAAGATGTTCTCCACCTATCATAATTGGTTTTTTATTGTTATTAATTATTTTTGTAGTTAATTTTCTAATCTTTTTAAGGGTTTGCTTTGTATTTCCAAAAGGTATATCTATATCTCCATAATCATAAATATTTAACTCTTGAAGATCTTTATCTAGCTTTGGACTGTAACTCTCTATTGCCCAACTATCTTCTCTGATACAATTTGGTGCAAATCTAGCACCTGGCTTAAAAGATGTTGTTCCATCAAAAGGTGCTCCAAACAATACTATATCACTATTTTTAAAATTTGAATCACAACCTATAAATGTAAAATTATTTTTTTTCATACTATACCCACTATAAAACTAAAATTTTTAATTATTATATCTAATTTAGATAAATATTTAAGTTAAATTTATTTATAATGGAGTGTTACAAAACAAAAGGAGAAATATATGTTTACAAACAAAAAAAATCTATTGATAAAAGCTGTTGCAGCTACAAGTTTAGTAGCTCTTATGACAACACCTGCTATGGCTAGTAAAAGAGTAAAGTGGAAGTTAGCTGAAACTTGGCCATCTACACTTACACCTCTTGCTTCACCACCTATGAAAGTAGCTGCTATGGTAAAAGAGATGAGTGGCGGTAAATTTACTATCAAAGTTGAAGGTAAAGAGAAACACAAAGCACCACTTGGTATTTTAGATATGGTAAAAGGTGGTCAATATCAAATGGGTCACTCTGGATCATATTATTGGAAAGGTAAAGATATCAACACTATATGGTTTACTACAGTTCCATTTGGTATGACAGTAAAAGAGCAATATGCTTGGTTTTATTATGCTGATGAAAACCACGATGGAAAACCAGATGGTATGGAGTATATGAAAAAAGTATATGATAAATTTAAAGTTCTAAACTTCCCAGGTGGGAACACTGGAGTTCAAATGGGTGGTTGGTTTAGAAAAGAGATTAAATCTGTAGCTGATCTAAAAGGTTTAAAAATGAGAATACCAGGACTTGCTGGTGAAGTTATGGCAAAACTTGGAGTTAATGTTACAAATATCCCTGCTGGTGAACTTTATACATCACTTGATAGAGGAACTATTGATGCACTTGAATGGGTAGGACCTGGTATGGATATTAAAATGGGATTTCATAAAGTTGCTCCATATTACTATACAGGTTGGCATGAACCAGCTAGTGAGATGCAATTTTTAGTAAATAAAAGAGCATTTAAAAAACTTCCAAAAGAGTATAAAGCTATGTTAATTACCGCTATGAAAGCAGCAGCAGCTGATATGTATATGGAAAATTTTGCAGCTAGTGTAAATGCTTGGGCTAAAATGAAAAAAGAGTATCCAAATATAAAAGTTAAATCTTTTCCACCAGCAGTTGTAAAAGCTATGAAAAAAGCAGATGATGAGATTATGGCTAAATATGCTAGTAAAAATAAACTATTTAAAGAGATCTACAACAATCAACAAGCTTGGTTAAAAAAAGCAAGAGCATGGTCAAAAATGGGTGAATATAAATATATCCAAACATGCGATATGGTTAAATAGTAAAATTAAAATAAAGACAAACAAGGATAAATAATGATAAGTATAGGTAAAAAAATTATTTTAGCTTCAGTTGCGACTACTTTATTTGCAACTTCTAGCTTTGCAGCACAATATGTATTAAAATTTAGTCATGTTGTAAGTGAAAATACACCAAAAGGTCAAGCAGCTAAGTTTTTTGAAAAAAGATTAGAAGAATTAAGTGATGGAAGAATTGATGTTCAAGTTTACCCATCAAAACAACTTTACAATGATAAGCAAGTTTTAAAAGCAATCAGAATGAACTCTGTTCAAATGGCTTGTCCTAGCTTTTCAAAATTTGGTAAAATTGTGCCACAATTAGCTTTATTTGATCTTCCATTTTTATTTAGAGATGTAGATCATCTTCATAAAGTTCAAGATAGTAAAGTGGGTCAAAAATTAAAAGATATGGTTACAAAAAAAGGGATAGTTGCTCTTGATTTTTGGGATAATAATTTTAAACAATTGACATCATCAAGAAAAGCTTTGATAAAACCTAGCGATGCCAAAGGTCAAAAATTTAGAATTATGAGTTCTAAAGTTCTTGAAGCTCAATTTAAAGCCGTTGGTGCAAATCCACAAATGATGCCTTTTAGTGAAGTTTATTCAGCACTTGCTCAACATGTAATTGATGGACAAGAAAATACAATTTCAAATATTTATACTAAAAAATTCTATGAAGTTCAAACAGATATGTCTATTACAAATCATGGATATTTAGGATATTTGGTTGTTATGTCTAAAAGATTTTGGAAATCTCTTCCATCAGATCTAAAAGCAAATGTAAAACAAGCTATGAAAGAAGCAACAGCAAAAGAAAGAATTTTGGCAAATCAATTAAATGAATCTCAATTTGCTAAGATTAAAGATTATGCAAAAAGAACAGGAAAACTTAAAATTCATTATCTTACAAAAGAACAAATTACAGCTTGGAGAAAAGCAGTTAGTCCAATTTATCCACAATTTTATGATAATAAAAAAATTGGTAAAGATTTAATTCAAGCGGCAATCAATACAAAATAGATGAAAACAATATTTCAACTATTTAGTAAATTAATTGGATATATAAGTATATCTATAGCAACATTTGGCATTATAGCTGGGGTAACCCTAGCTTTTGTCAATGTTGTTGCTAGATATGCTTTTGATTATTCATTCACTTGGGCAGCGGAATTGACAGTTTATTTTTTCTTGTGGAGTATGTTTTTTGCAGCAGTATATTGCTTTAAAATTGATGCTCATATCACTATTAATCTATTTGTAGAAAATGTTCCTAAAAAAATATCAAAAATTGTTTTAGTAATAAGTAAAATAGTTAGTATTGTTTTTTTATGTGCAGTTTCATATTATGGATATGAATATTTGTTGCTTGTAATAGATATGGAAGAGGTGTCTATAGATCTTGAGATCCCTATGTGGATACCATATATGGTTATACCAATAGCATTTGCTTTTTCAGCATTTAGAGTTTTTGAACATCTTATTAAGCTTATTTTTACTCCATCTAATAAATTGGTATTTAAAAATGAACATGATGAGATTATTGAAGAGGTTACAGATGTAGATAACATTATCAAAGATATAGATAAAAAAACAGGTGGTATGTTGTGAGTGTAACTATATTGTTTGGATTATTTTTTATGTTATTGCTTTTTGGAACACCAATAGCTATAGCTTTAGGTGCATCAACTTTTGCAACTATGATGTTATATACAGATATTAGTCCTATGGAAATATCATCTATGATATTTGAAAAAGTAGATCACTATTCTTTGATGGCGATTCCTATGTTTATACTTGCTGGAAATCTTTTAAGTAAAGGAAGTAGTGCTAATAGAATTATCGAATTTGCTAAATCTATAGTGGGTCATCTTCCAGGAGGTTTGCCAATAGCAGCTATTTTTGCATCTATTATTTTTGCTGCTGTAAGTGGTAGTAGCCCTGCTACTGTTGTTGCTATTGGATCTATTATGTTTGGTGCTATTCAAAGTGCTGGTTATCCTAGAAAATATGCCGTTGGAACTATAGCAACATCTGGAAGTTTAGGTATATTGATACCTCCGTCTATTGTTTTGATAGTTTATGGTGTAACAGCAGAAGTAAGTATTGGAAAACTTTTTATGGCTGGAGTAATTCCTGGTATTATGATAGGTAGTATGCTTATGTTTGTTACATATATTGGTGCTAAAAGATTAGGATTTAAAAAAACTCAACCACAACCTTTTAAAGTTAGATTAGAAAAAATGAAAGATGCTTCGTGGGGACTTATGACAATAGTGATTGTAATAGGTGGTATTTATGGTGGTATTTTTACACCAACTGAGGCAGCGGCAGTTGCAGCTGTTTGGGCATTTTTTATTTCTGTATTAATATATAAAGATATAAAATTTAAAGATTTTTTTACTATATCATTAGATAGTGCAAAAACAACGGCTATGATTATGTTTATTATAGCAAATGCTATGTTGTTTGCACATTTTTTAACTTTAGAAAATATACCACAAATTATTACCCAAACACTTGTTGATGCTGATGTAAGTATGATAATGTTTTTAGTTTTTGTAAATATTTTACTTATTATTGCTGGTGCTTTTATGGAGCCATCAGCAATTATTATGATTATGGTGCCACTACTTTTACCAGTTGCAGTTGCATTGGGGGTTAACCCTATTCATTTTGGTATTATGATTACTATAAATATGGAACTAGGTATGATCTCTCCACCTGTGGGATTAAATTTATTTGTTACAAGTAGTCTTACTGGTATGTCTATGAAAGATGTTATTGTAGCTGCTTGGCCTTGGACACTTACAATTTTTGTTGGACTTTTACTTGTAACTTATATTCCTATTATTAGTCTTTGGTTGCCAAATTTGATGTATGGATAAAGTTTAAGTTATATTAAACATAATTTAAACTTATTTAGCTATGATTCCGTATTTAAAATATAAAATAGGAATAAAATAATGAAAAAAACAATTTTTTTGGATAAATATCCAGTATATACACTAGAAATAGATAAAGATGAAACTACATACAAAAATGTGATAGAGATAGCAGATTATATTCAAAATCTTATTGAAGATCATAAAATTGCAACTTATATAACAACTTTTGATCATTATAAGCATACTGTAGCTATCGGTGGAGATATAGTAAATGGGTTAAAAGCTGCTGTAAATGTGTTGTTTTGTTTTGGTAATGCTATACCAACTACAAAAATATTAGCGGCAAGACCTAGAAGCTTTGGAATATGTGAACTTGAAAATAGTTTTATTATAGAGTTTTTAGAACCACCTAAAGAAAATCTTACAGAAGTTATGGAAGATTGGGCAAAATCAATAAAAAACAAATAAAGGAAAATCATGAAAAAGTTACTTATATTGTTGGTATTAATCAATTCAGTTTTATTTGCAACAACAACTAAAACAAAAGAAGAAGCAGAAATTAAAAAAGAGGCTATCAAAGCTCAAATGAAAAAAGAAAAAAAGTTTGCTAAAGAACAAAAATTCTATACTGAAAAAAATTATGATTTTAGGTCTATCAAAGTAAATCCAAAAACATTAAAACATATACCTGAAATCGAGGTAGATGATCTTGATATGGATGATGTATATAATTAATGGATATAAATCTTAAATCTATTGCAACTATACAATCTCCATTTAAATCTTTAGAAAATATGCCTGTGCAACCAAGAGGAGCAAAGGATACTATTGCTACTATACACTTTAAAAAAGAGTATCAAGATGGCTTAAAAGATCTTAATGGGTTTAGTCATATATATTTAATATATTATTTTCATAAAATCAAACAACCACAACTACAAGTTATCCCTTTTAATGATAAAACGAATACTAAACGGGGAGTTTTTTCTACAAGAACACCTATGCATCCAAATAGTATAGGATTAAGTATAGTAAAACTTATAGATGTTACGGATAATATTGTTACAATACAAGGAGTTGATCTATTAGATCAAACTCCAATATTAGATATAAAACCATATATTGAAAACTTTGATAATATTGAAGAAACTACAAAATCAGGATGGATGAAATCTACATCTTCAGAAGTTGCAAAGATCAAATCAGATGATAGATTTATCTAAAATCACTACCTATTGCTTGTGATATATGTGTATATCCATCAGCTTTGAGTAGTTGGATCAACTCCTGATTTAAGTTTTTACACATAGCTGGTCCTTGAAAAATAAATGCACTTAAAATCTGAACTAAACTAGCTCCTGCTTTTATCCTTCTATATATATCTTTAGCATCACTAATACCACCAACACTAATAAGTGTAGTTTTACCATATAACTCTTTTGCTATATCTGCAAAAATCTCATAAGATTTGTCACTTAAAACTTTACCGCTAATACCACCAAACTCTCCAACCTCTTGAAACTGTGGGGTATCTTGTAAAAGAGAATAATCTTGAGTAGTATTTGTAGCTATAATACCATCTGCTCCACTATCAATAGCAGTTTGACATAATTCAATAGCTACTTCACTACTCATATCAGGTGCTATTTTTAGTAAAATTGGAGTATTAGTAATCTCTTTTGCTATACCAAATACCGCTTTTATAAACTCTTCATTTTGTAAATCTCTTAAATTTGGTGTATTTGGACTAGATATATTTACCACTAGATAATCAGCTAAATCTTTAAACCCTTTTATCAATGTTTTATAATCCTCTAAAGCCATATTTTCAGGAGTAATTTTATTTTTACCAATACTAGCACCAATAGGGATAGCATAAGGATATACTTTTTTTAGATTTTGTATCACTTCATAAGCACCCTTATTATTAAATCCCATACCGTTTTGGATAGATTCTTGTTGAGGATATCTAAAAAGTCTAGGTTTTGGATTACCATCTTGTGGTTTTGGTGTCATTGTCCCAATCTCTGTATATCCAAATCCCATAGCCATCATAGATTTAACCATAGTAGCATTTTTATCAAATCCCGCACCTAAACCTATTGGGTTATAAAACTTTTTGCCAAAAATAGTTTGTGTCAAAATCTCATTATCTTCAAAATTATTTTTTATCATATAGTTATTTAAAAATCTACAATATGGTAATACTCTTAATCCACACTCAGCTATATTGTGTGCTGTTTCTGGTTGAAAATTAAACATAATCTTTTTTATAAACTCATAATCAAACATCCTACTGTCTCCTTAAAATATAATCATTGATAAAATCTGCAAATTTTGAAGAGTGAAATTCTTTTTGCATCTCTTCTTTGTTGGCAATATTTTGACTCCAATCAAAAAACTCAGCTTCTGGATGCTCTTTTTGATATTGCAAAAACTTCTCAAAATAAAAATCAACCTGCCCCGCTTTTGAGTATTTGATATGTCCATAAGGCCAAAATCTTAATTGATCAACTTGTGAAATAGGTATATGTTGCCTAAAATACTGATATAGATTTCCATATATTCCAGTCCTATCTGCTCCAGCTTTACAATGTATCCATACAGGGTATTGGATAGTTTCAAATATCTCTTTTGCTTGAGCTATTTGCTCTGGATGTGGAATACCCCTTGATTTAATACCTACATGAACAATATCTAAATTTAACTCTTTAACTTTTTCTAATTGAAACATAGCATAAGGGCCTTTTGGATTACTTCCTTTTAGATTGATAATAGTTTTAATACCATATTTTTTGCTATATCTTTCTAGCTGTTCTCTTGTAGGTTGTGCTGAACGATATGCTTCATTTGATATTTTATGAAAATTTAATCTAAGAAGATTTATAAGATTATGCTCAACTATCATAGCATAAAGCCAAGCTAAAACTCTTCCTGTTTTTGAACTATAATCAAACTTCATTATATAGTTCCTTAAAATAATCACAACTATTTAACAACTCATCTTGAGTTCCTTCACATACAATTTTACCTTGTTTAAATAGATAAATTTTATCTGCTATTTTGATACTTTTTAATCTATGTGCTATCATAATAGTTATGATCCCTTGTGAGATATTTTCAATAGTTTTCATAATCTCCTCTTCACTTTGATTATCCAAAGCACTTGTAGCTTCATCAAGGATTAAAACTTTTGGTTCTTTATATAAAGCTCTCGCTATTGCTATTCTTTGTCGTTGCCCACCACTTAAGTTAGTTCCACTTTCATTTAAAACTGTATCTATACCATCAGGAAGAGTTTGGATATACTCATAAATATTTGCTTTTTTTAGTGAATCAATAACCTTTTGTCTATCTACATCATACCCATAAGCTACATTTTTAGCAATAGTATCATTAAAAATATACACTCTTTGTGTCACAATAGATATCTGATCCCTTAATGAATCCAATGTAAAATCTGTGATGTTTTGGTTATTAACCTTAACTGTCCCAGATGTAGTATCAAAAAATCTTAGAATCAGATTGACAATAGAACTTTTTCCACCTCCACTATTTCCAACAAGTGCTATTTTTTGCCCTTGTGCAATAGAAAAATCGATACCTTTTAAAGCTTGTGTATCTCCATATTGTAAATAACAATTCTCAAAAGAGATATTTTTTATATCTTCAAGTTGTAACGATCCTGTTTTTACCTCTGCTGAGATATTTAAAATATCATTGATTCTATCGTGAGCCGCTAATGCATCTTGAAATCTTGAATATGTAACACTAGCTCTTCTCATAGGATCTACTGCCATAAACATAGCGGTTAAAAATGAGAAAAACGATCCTATTGTCATATGACCATCAATAACCTCTTGCCCACCAACAATAATCACAACAGCAGCTGATATAGAAGCAAATAGCTCCATAATAGGGATAACCAACTCCCCTACTCTGATAGATTTCATATTGATATCAAAAAATGACTGATTTGTTTGTTGAAAATTATTTGATTCAAAATCCTCTGTTGAATATGCTTTTATAACCTCTATATTTGAAAATATTTCGTTTAAATTGGATACAAGCTTTGAATTAGTCTCTTGAGAAATATGAGAGATATTTTTTAGTTTTTTAGATATTATTCTTACAGGTATATAAGCAGATGGGATAACTATAAAGATCAAAAAAGCTAGTTTGGGACTTTGATATACAACCACACCCAAAAGTGCTATAGCAGTTAGTCCTTCTCTAAAAAATGTAGCAAGATTTGATGAAACTGCACCTTGTATTCTGTTGATATCATTTGTAACTCTACTTAAAAGCTCTCCACTGTGATATTTATAAAAAAACACCATATCCATATGTAAGATATGAGACAACATCTTATCTCTTACTTTTCTAACAATATCTTCACCCACATAACTCATGTAGTATGCTTGTAGAAAATTACCAGCACCTTTTAGTGCAAACATTATGATTATAACTGCAGGTAACCAATACAACATAGTAAGATTTTTATTAACAAATATCTCATCAAGAAGTGGTTTCATAATATAAGCAATAGCAGCAGTTGTTGATGCTACCATTATCATACCTAAAGCCGCTAAGAAAAGTTTGCTTTTATACTCTTTTAGGTAAGAGGTGTAGTGTTTTAAGAATTCTAACAAATGTATGTTACCTTTTTAGTAATATTATAAGTTTATTATATCCAAACTCTTTTAAAGTCAGATGAAATAAAACAAATCCACTTAAACTACTAGCTAGTGCCAAGCCTGATGCTCCAAATGGTTTGATAAATAGTAAAGATAAAACAATATTAACTGCCAATGATTTTGCACTTATTTTAGCAGCTAATAATTGCTTTTGTTGTGAATATAACCATAAAGAAAAAAGTTTAGCCAACCCAAAAGGCAAAAGTCCTATAAGATACATAGATAAAACATTTGCTGTTTGAACTGTATCAGAAGGTAAAAATGATCCTCTTTCAAATAATAACCACACGATAAAATTATCAAACACTATACCTACAAAAGTAGCTACAAATAATAATAAACTCAAAACAATAAAAGCTTTTCTTAGATATTTTAATGCTGTTTGTTCATCATTGTTTTTTATAGATTTGGCAACCATAGGAAAAAGTGCAACTGATGTAGCAATAGCAAACAAAGCTAAAGGTAACTGAAAAACTCTATTTGCATAATATAAATAACTAATACTCCCACTTACTAAAAATGATGCCAACCAAGTATCCAAAAAAGCCGATATATGTGCTGTGCTATTTCCAAATATAGCTGGATAAAACTGATGATAAAACTTATTATTGGTAAATTTTTTAGATTTTAATTTCTTAAATGAGATAAGAAAAAAACGAACTTTTAGCTTTTTAATAGCTACAATATGAACTAAAACTTGCAAAGCACCACCAACTATTACCGCCCAACTAAGATAAAAAACAATAGTGTATTTATCATACTCTTTAGATATAATTAAAGCAACTATTAGTGCAATATTAAGCAAAGCTGTAGCAAAAGATGTGGTGGCAAAATGATGTTTATATTGCAACAAAGCAGCTAAAAATGTAACTATAAATATCAAAGGCAAATAATAAAAACATATAGCAACCAAAGGGGAAGCTAGTTCAATACTTTTAGTATCAAATCCTATAGCAATAGCCTTTGTAACAAATGGTGCAAAAATAGTTACAACTATACTTAGAGATATAATAAAAGCTAAAAACTGTAAAAATATAATAGAACTAAACCAAACCTTATGTTTATGTTGAGCATAAGCAGGTATAAAACTTTGGGTAAAAGCACCTTCAGCAAAAACTCTTCTAAATAGATTTGGCAACTTAAAAGCTACAAAAAATATATCACTATAGATATTTGCTCCCAAAATAGATGCCATAAGCAGATCTCTTACAAGTCCTAATATTCTTGATACTAATATCCCCGCACTATTTGTAAAAATATGTTTTATCATCTGATCACTTCTAAATCATCTTTTTTATGTATAGATATCTGTATCTTACCTTTGAAAATAGTAATATGCCCTGTTTTGATCAAAAGCTTTGTGCCATTTTTAAAATGCCTAAAGTTTTTAGGGAAATAGAGTCTAATCTTTTTATTGTCAAAATATAGATATTTTCTTTTGTAGATACCATTTAGATTGGTTACGATTTCATTGATATAAGGTAAATCTAACTTTTTTATAGATTTGGCATTGATATACAATCTTTTATAATTGGTCCATTTTCTTTTTATATCTATATTGCTAATATCTAAAACCTCAAGTAGTTGGTTGTATCTATCAGTTTTATCTATATCTAAACTATAACTATATCCCAACTTTAAACTATTTGCACAACCAAACAGATAAATAGCTCTATCGTTTTTTTGTTTGATAATTGCATTATTTTTATATTTATATATCACTACAGCATCATCTATTTTTATAGGATAAGATAGATTTTCACTACTATATAGCTGATGAATTTTGGTAATATTTGATATTTTTAATCTAGGTTGTTTAATCTGATATGTTTGTTTCTGTGTAGAAAATTTAGCGATTATTGGCAAATGATCAGAGTAACCACTACTATTGTTCCATCTATTTATCTTACCATGTAGATATAGATATCTAGGGGCAAAAACTCTAAAACTATGATCCACATAAGAGATATTTTGATTGTCAAATAAACTATGTGGCAATATTATATTATCAGGTGTTTCTTTATCGTGACCAAATTTATAGCTAAACCTTTTATCCTTTGGTAGCTCAAACCAAAGGTTGTAATGTATAGAATCGCTTTTGTTTTGGATAATATCATCTTTTAGGATATAGTGTCCATCTATTGATGTTCGCAAAATATCATTTATTCCTGTAAGATTGTAAGTGTTGTTAAGTTTTTTATCATATTTAAAAGTCTTAAACTCATCATAATTTGAATTAAAATCCCCAACTAAAATATAATCATCATATCTATTTAGATCATAAAGGTATTGTTGCAATGCAAAAGCATATTTTACCCTTTCATTTTCTCTTGCTCTTTTTGATCTCCAATGGTTATTGATAATTTTAAATGTATGATTTTGGATATTAAATGTAGCTACAAGCAATGGTCTAGCATATTTATCAAACTTATCTATTTGGATAAGCTTTGTATCTACAATCGGATATTTACTTAAAAAAGCTAACCCAATAGATGCTTTTTTATTTTTTTTAAATATACCGTATTTATATTTTGGAACTCTTTTTTTTAGTAACTCAAAAGCTTTTTGTGATTCTATCTCTTGCAAAGCTATAATTGTAGCATCTAAGTTATTTATCACTTTTGAGATATTTTGTAATTTTTTATTTAATTTATATCTATTCCAACCTTTGGCACTTGGTCTAAACTCTTTATATTCTGTGCCATCATATTTTAGATCAAAAAGATTTTCTACATTGTATGAAGCTACTGTAAAATCTTTTGATAATCCAAAGGTTATAAAAAATAAAAGAAACCATATCTTATACATTTATAACCCTACTTCATCTAAAAACTATGCGATATAATCAAAGCTAAAACAGTCATCAAAACTAACCCTGCACTTTTATTATAAAGTTTGTTAGCAGTTATAAATACCAACATCACAGATACAATCAAAGCTGCTAAAATATCAAAAAAATTCGCATGAAGATCTACATTTAGAGGATTGATAATAGCACTAAGTCCTAGCACCATAGTAAAATTTGCTACATTGCTTCCTATAATAGCACCTATTGCCATATCGGCATTGTTGTTTAGTGCTGCTTTTATACTTACTACAAGTTCTGGTAAACTTGTCCCAAATGCTACTAAAAATAGACCAATTATCCATTGACTAACCCCAAATGATTTGGCAATATTACCAGCACTATCTATAGCAAAATCTGCTCCACCTACTACAAATATAAATCCAACAGCAAGTAGTGCCAAACTTTTACTCCAAGCAAATTTCTCTTTAGTTAAGTCATCATCCAACTCTTCCATCTGATTGCTTTGGATCAAAAATATCACATAAGCACCCATAAGGATCAAGAACAAAGCCCCATCAAATCTACTGAGTTGGCCATCATATCCCATAAGTATAAATATCAATATTGGAAATAGTGACCATGATGAATCTTTAGCAAAAAGATCTCTAGTTGGCTTGATATTTTTTGCCAAAAGAAATACCGCACCCAAAACAAGTGAAATATTAAAAATTGTGCTTCCAATTACATTGGCAACTGCAATATCTCCGTTGCCTTTGTATGATGCACTCATACTAACTGCCATCTCAGGTAAACTTGTCCCAAGAGCTATTAGTGTAGCTCCTATGATAAATGGTGAGATATTAAAATGAAGTGCTATTTTTTCACTCTCTTTTACTATAAAATCAGCTCCATATATCAATGCTGCCATAGAAACTATAAATATTATAAAATCCACTATTATTACTCCGTTATTAACTATTTCTAACTATCAAACTATCAGGAAGATTAAAATATTTTATCAACTCTTCCTCTTTTGCTCTATGTTGGCCATCATCTATCTCGTGATCATAACCAATAATATGCAACAACCCATGTATAAACAACAAAGCAAACTCATTGCCAAAACTATGCCCATATAAGTTTGCTTTTTCTTTTACAAAATCCACAGATATTACAATAGACCCCAAAGGTGCATTTGGCATATCTTCATAAGGAAAACTCAAAACATCAGTAGGTTTATCTATCCCCCTTGATTGTAGATTTATCTCTGCAATAGTTGAGTTTGTCACTACTACTAATTCTATCTCTTTTGATGTGATAAAATTAGATATTTTTTCTAAAAAATCAATATCCACCTCAAAAGAGGTTTGATTTTCTAAGCTTATAGTCCGCAATGGTCAATGCCCAAAGTTTTCAATACATCTTCACAAAAATCACCAGCTTCTCTACCTACACCCTCTGTATCAAACTCAACAGATATATTTCCACAATGCTCACTTATAGCTCTTCTTATGATTGTAGGATAAATTCCTGTCTCTTTTTCCACTTTAACTATAGCATCTTGAATTTTTTTTCTACTATCATCATTGTTATACTCGATACTCATTCTCATATAACTCTCTTCCATCTTTACATCTGCACACATATCTCTTGTCATATTTTCCCCTTTTAAAAACTTCGCTATTTTATCTAAATATCACTAACAACAAATTAAAACAACTCAATCATTTTGGAAACTTCATCTACTGCAAACACTTTTAGGTCGATTTTATTTTTTGGTTTTTGAGAAATTATAGCTTTTTTAATACCTTGTGATGATGCTTCTTTTAATCTATTTTCCATACCATGCACATTTTTTATCTCCCCTGTTAAGCTTACTTCACCTATAAACACAGACTCTTTTGAGATAGGACGATTTCTAAAACTACTAATAATAGCAGCAATAACCGCCAAATCACAAGAGCTTTCTTTGACTTTCATACCGCCACTTATATTTATAAATACATCATATTGGTTTAGTGGTAAATCTAATTTTTTCTCAAGTAGTGCTAAAAGCATATTTAATCTGTTGGTATCAAAACCTGTCGCACTTCGTTTTGGATTTGGCAAATAACTTTCACTCACAAGTGCTTGAACTTCCAAAATCAATGCCCTACTCCCTTCTATAGCTACTGTTAGGCAACTTCCACTTTGATTTTTTGATTTTGTAAAAAATTTTTTATTGATATCTTTGGCACTTTGCAATCCACTTTGTGTCATCTCAAAAATACCTATTTCACTTGTGCTACCAAATCTATTTTTAAAGCCTCTTAACATTCTTAATTCATGACTTATCTCACCCTCAAAATATAAAACAGTATCTACCATATGCTCCAATACTCTAGGACCAGCAATAGCACCATCTTTTGTAATATGACCTATGATAAACATAGCAATTTGCGACTCTTTTGCTTTTCTCATTAACTCAAAAGTTATCTCTCTTACTTGTGATACACTTCCTGGTGCTGATGTGAGATTATCAGAATATATTGTTTGGATAGAATCTATTATCGCCACCTCATAATCATCTCTTAAAAGCTCATCATTTATAGCTTCTAGCGATATTTCAGATAATAAAAATAGATTTTCTTCATTGGCATCCAATCTATTGGCTCTAATCTTAATCTGCCCCGCTGACTCCTCTGCACTAACATATAAAACTTTTTTGCCAGATTTTGCTATATTACCCGCTACTTTTAGTAGTAATGTAGATTTACCAACTCCAGGAGATCCACCTATAAGTGTAAGACTACCTGGAACTACACCACCACCTAAAACTAGATCAAACTCATCATTGGATGTTGAAAATCTAGTAATATTATCTTGTTCTATTTGGGTAATCGATATTGCTTTGCTCTTTTCGTTGGTAACTTTTGCGGTTTGTTTTAATATCTCTTGTTGCTGAACTGTTAGTTCAACAAAACTATCCCAACCACCACAACTAGGACACTTTCCTAACCATTTTGTGCTTTGTTCTCCACAATGCTGACACTCATAAATAACTGTTTTTTTCTTTGCCATGTTTTTCCTTAAAAATCTAATGGAGATTTTATCTCATCTTTGTTTAATTCTTTAACTACATGTGTATATATCATAGTTGTTTCAATAGATTTATGACCTAACAACTCTTGAATACTTCGTATATCTGTTCCTTTTTGAAGTAAATGGGTTGCATAAGAGTGTCGAAAAGTATGAGCAGATATTCGTTTATCTATCTTTGCTTTTTTAACTGCGGTTCTTATATTTCTACTATATGTTACATCCAAAATATGATGCCTTTTAAACTCTTTAGTTCGTGGGTCTTGCGAAATATTATTCATAGGGAAAAGATATTGCCATTTAGTTTCAAACTTTGCTTTTGGATATTTTTTCTCTAATTGATATGGCAAGTAAACATTTCCAAATCCATTTTTAATATCTTGAGCATGTATCTCTTTTACTTTTTTAATCTGCACTTTTAGCTCATCTTTTATCATTATTGGAAGTGGTATTGTTCTATCTTTTTGAGACTTGCTATCCCAAATATAAACTTTATCATAAGAAAAATCTATATCTTTTATACGAAGATTCAAAAGCTCACTCATTCTAAGACCACAACCATACATTAGTTTTAACATAAGTTGATAGATACCTGTAGTGTTTATTATAATTTGTTTAACCTCTTCTATACTCAAAACCACTGGAATATGTTTCTTTTCTTTTGCTCTTAGTGCTTGAATATTTTCATCTTTTAACGATATGCTCAATATCTCTTGATATAAAAATAAAAGTGCATTGAAAGCTTGATTCTGTGTAGTTGGTGATACATTTTTATCAATTGCAAGATGTGTTAAAAATTGTTCTATTTCAATTTTTCCCATATCTTTGGGGTGTTTTTTATTGTGATATAAAATATATTTTTTCGACCAATATAGATAAGTTTTTTCTGTAGAATAACTATAATGCTTGAAACGAATTTTATCTCTCATAATATCTAATAATTTTTTACCCATAATGATTTTCTCCTTTACAAATATATTTAACAAAATGCATTATTATCACGATTTTAACCAAATACACGAACATAATGCAGTTTTATTACTGTTTTAAGGTTCTTAAAATTATATCAGAAATATTTAATTTATTTAAAAAGTATGTCAATTTGACATACTTTTTAAATAAATTATTAGTCAAGCCTTTATTTATCGCATATTATTAATTTTGATAAACGAACATTAATTATGTATGATTAATTGTGAAATTTAAGGCTGTTTTGTATAAAATGTGTGTTGAATAAATAGTTATACAATGGAGGTAACGAAATGAAAAAAATATTTTTGTTCATATTTATAGGAATATCACTAAATGCGTGGGATGGTTATGATTATGATAAAAGTAGTTATGTAGAAATTGACTCAGGAAATTTAGTGCGAAGTGGTAATGATATAGAAATATATGATTATGGATCAGGAGAATACAAGGACGTGGAAGTTCAATCAGTTGAAAGTTATGGAGGATCTACGGAAGTAGAAGTATATGATTATAATACTGGAGAATATAGAACTCTTGAAATGGACTAAATGTATAACAAATACTAGGAGAGGAACAAGGCTAATCTGCGAAAATATCAAGCTATTAAGTATCGCATAAAGATATTTTAAAAGTTAAATGTTCAAGCCGTAATATCGCCATGTCCCTCAAGATTGCCGTTAGATGATAGCTGTTAATAAAAATTAAGACTTAAATTGTTCCTATGAATATTTATAGTATAATATAAAACAATTAAGGAGATATTTAGTAATGAATGCAAGAATAAATACCATTTATACAAAAAAGTGTCAACCATTTATAAAGTGGGTTGGTGGTAAGAGAGGTTTATTAGCTCAATTATTAGAAAAATTTCCAAAAAAATTTGAAAACTATCATGAACCATTTTTAGGCGGTGGAGCAGTATTTTTTGAATTATACTCACAAGGTTTATTGAAAGATAAAAATATATATCTTTCAGATATAAACTCTGAATTAATAAATACATACAACGTAGTTAAAAATAATCCCAATGAATTAATAAATAATCTTGAAAATTTTAAAGAAAAACATAGCAAAGAATTTTATTATGAAATTAGGGAGATTGATCGTACTGAAAAATTTAAAACTTTAACAAAAATTGAACGAGCAACAAGATTTATATACCTTAATAAAACTTGTTTTAATGGACTTTATAGAGTAAATAAAAAAGGATATTTTAATACTCCAATTGGAAGTTATAAGAACCCTAATATAGCAGATAGGGATGCAATTTTAAGTGCAAGTGAAGCATTGCAAAATGCAATAATATCAAATAAACCATTCACGGAAGTAATTAATAATACCAATAAAAATGATTTAATCTATTTTGATCCACCATACTATCCATTAAATGTAACTTCAAGTTTTACAGCTTATGATGAAAATGAATTTTTAGATGATAAACAAAAAGAATTATTTAATATATTTGAAGAATTAGGTAAAAATGATTGCTTTGTTTTGCATAGTAATTCTGATACAGATTTTATAAAAAATCTATATAAAAGATATGATATTAACTTTGTTCAAGCAAATAGATTTATTAATAGCAAAAGTAATAGTCGCGGCAAAATTAGTGAAGTTTTAATAAGAAGTTTTAGGAGAAATAATGGCTAGTTTAGTAATTAAAAATTGCATAAAAATCAAACAAAATGACATTCCTTTATATATTTTTACATTAAATGCAGGTGAAGTTTATAATAATTTTGAAGTATCAAGAAGATATGAAGATAAAGAAAAAGGTTATCAAAGAATTGTAAAAGATACAAAAATTAAAAAGATTGTATCTTATCTAAGTGGAAAGAGTGAAAATTCTTATCCTTCTTTATTACCAAATAGTATATTAATTGCATTAGATAATATAAACTTCAATACCAATACATTAACAATTAATGATGAAGATGGCACAAAAGGATTAATAATTGATGGTCAACATCGTTTAAAAGGTGCTTATGAATATGACATTAATTTTCCATTAATAATTATAGGTATAGGTGGTTTAGAACCAAAATATCAAGCTAGACTTTTTATTACAATTAATAAAACCCAAACCTCGTTACCTAGTGCTTTATATTTAGATCTTATTAGTGCAACTTCTGACGAAGATATACGAGCAAATTTAGATGGCGAAGTAATTACATCTGAACAAAAAGCCACAGAATTAGTAAAGGATTTAAATAGAGATGAAAGCTCATCCTTAAAAGACTTAATAGCAGAAACTGGCGAAGAAAGAGGTAAAATAAATTTATCACAATTGGTTGGTATAATAAAAAAATATATCAATTATACTGATGGTAAATTTAAAGGATATTCTTATAATGATCAATTGAAAATATTAATTAATTATTTTAATGCAATTAAAGTTGTATTTGAAAATGATTGGGATGAAAAAATACTATTTAAAACAACTATATTAGGTGGTTTACTAAAAGCTATAGATGGTGTTTTTGATGTTGTTAATACAATACATAATAATTTTAAGGAAAATAGTATAATTTATGTATTATCAAATGTTCAAGAACTTAATCTTAATGAACTAGCAAATTCAGTAGGTGGCGGAATAAAAGCTCAAGATAGTTTTGCGAAAAGATTTATAAAAGAAGTAAAAGATAAAATTAAAGATGATAATAAGTATAAGGTAGATTTATAAGTGTTTGAGAAGTTTACAGATAAATTTTCTGAATACACTATGTCAGACAGTAGATTTATAAACGATATTGTAATTGAAGCTAATGATTATTCATTAGATGCTTATTTATTAAATGATATTGTAAAATTACTAGATAAGGTTATATTAAATAAGCTATCATCAGACTTACTATTTCAAAAGAATTATTGGAGTTGGGGATTTGTAACTATATATTATTCTAGTTTTTATATGACACAAATTTTAAGTAGAATAGTTGGAAATTTTTATATATATAAAGCAAAAAATTTTAATAAATATCTAAAATATGATAAAAATAGTTGTTTATACAACGTCCCTGAAGATAATAATGGTGAAACTTCACATTTAAGAGAATTTAAAAAATTAAAAAGTAATTTTTCTTATATTAAAACTTGGGATAATACAAAATTAAAGAATTTATTAGATATTGTACAA
>OFDG01000022.1_pt1 | contig 42569 bp, 48 predicted proteins | sample 1520381 | NCBI WGS metagenome assembly OFDG01 (sample SAMEA3696446, study PRJEB22514) | metagenome | biome: water; feature: marine; material: hydrothermal vent | place: Pacific Ocean | collected 2014-08-12 | depth 1521 m | reverse complement strand
AGTAATATGTATATATTTTACAAATATAGCGTGACATGTAGAGATATTTATAATATAGCTTGACATTTTAATTTATATTCTAATACAATCAAATACCATAGTAATTCTACTATATTAAAAAATAAGTATTACTAATAAATATAAGGAGGTTATATGACTAAGATAAGTAAAGCTTCTCAGACTGAAATGCAACAGTACAGCAGAAGAGACTTTTTTAGAAAAACAGCGGCGTATTCGGTGAGTGCATTAGCAGCAGCAAGTGTAATGGCACCCGTGAAGATAAACGCAGAAGATGATCCTGCGATCGTGGAAGAGAAAGTATGGGGGACAACATTCGGTGACCCTGTAACAAAAAATCTTTATGGAGTTCCGTCAGCATATGAGCATCATGTTACAAGAAGAAATACAAAGCTTCTTTCTTCTGGAAACTACTATGCTTCGATCGCAATGTGTCCGATTCATGAATCAATGGGAATTATTACGCCAAATGGTCTTTTCTTTAGCCGTAGTCATGGTGGTACAGCACAGATCGATCCAAATGAGCATCGTTTGATGATCCATGGTCTAGTTGAAAAGCCACTAGTGTTGACTATGGATGAGTTGAAAAAATATCCAAGCGTAAGCAGAATTCACTTTATTGAGTGCCCGGCAAACGGTGGACCGGAGTGGAGAGGACCTCAGTTTCCTTCTATCCAGTTTGCAAAAGGTATGATGAGTTGTGCAGAGTGGACCGGTGTTTATATTAAAGACATACTTAAGGATCTTGGTTTAAAACCAAAAGCAAGATGGATGTTGGCAGAGGGTGCAGATAACTCACATATGGGTAGAACGATACCTATAGATAAAGTACTTGATGATGCGATGATCGTTTGGGGACAAAATGGTGAAGCATTACGTCCTGAGCAAGGATATCCTATTAGATTACTTGTTCCAGGTTGGGAAGGTAACCTTTGTGTTAAATGGCTTAACAGACTTGAATTTGCAAGTGAGCCTTTCTATGCAAAAGAGGAGACAGCAAAATATACTGCGCTTAAACCAAGCGGTAAAGCAATCCAGCATTTTTATGCCAATGAGGTAAACTCTATCATCACTTCACCATGTCCGGATATACCATGGACTGACCTGAAAAAAGGTGACATAGTCGAGATAGAAGGTTTGGCATGGAGCGGTATGGGTACGATCAAAGGTGTCGATATCTCTTTTGATGGCGGTAAAAACTGGGTTGAAGCAAGTCTTAAAGGACTAGTGTTGCCAAAAGCATGGACAAGATTTAGTTTCATCTATAAGTATGAAGGGAAACCTTTACTTCTTTCAAGCCGTGCAAGAGATGATGCTGGGCATATTCAGCCTTCTGTCAAGCAAGAAAGAGAAGTTATGGGTGTAGAGTCTGTATATCATAGAAATGGTATAGCTACATGGGAAGTTACAGAAAAAGGAGAGGTGAATAATGTTCAAGTCTTATCATAAATTATTATTATCAACTGTTTTAGTTGCTGCTGCAACTTCAGCTGTTGCATTTGCAGGAGACAAAAGTGTATCTCATACGTATGCAAATGGTAAAAAAGTCATTGACGGTGGTGTGACCTACCCTGTAGTGAATGGGAAAAGAGCATTATATTATGTCAATGAAAAAGCTTCCAAGGGTGGATTTACTTTTGGTAGAAAACCAACAGCCAATGAGATAAAAGCTTGGGATATTGATGTAATGCCGGATGGTACAGGTTTACCGGAAGGTAAAGGTACAGTTGAAGAGGGTGATGCAATCTATGAAGAGAAATGTGCATCATGTCACTTTGACTTTGGTACGGGAGGTGCCGGATACCCTGCGTTGCAAAAAGGAAATGCTTATGAGGGTCAAAAGTCACTTACGAACCAAAGATTAGGGCCGGATGATGATGGTCCGATCCGTGTCTTTGGTACATACTGGCCAGCAGCAAGTACATTATGGTGGTACATTAAGACAGGTATGCCTCACCCGGCACCAATGACTTTGACAAATGATGAAGTCTATGCATTGAGTGCTTATATCCTGTCAATTAATGAGATGACAATAGATGGTGAAGAGCTTGATGATGAGTATGAGTTGAACAAAGAGAAGTTCATGAAGATCGTTATGCCAAATAAAGATGGATTTGAACCTAAAATTGATGGCCCAAAAGGTCTGGATAATGCACGTGCATATTTCAATGATTTTAAAAATTACGGAAATGGTACAAGATGTATGAAAAACTGTTTTGAAGGTAAGCCGGTACTTGCAAGGATCCAAGGTGCTGGAATTAGTGATTATCAGCCACCGATCTCTACAAAGAGAGAATTGCCTCCTAAAAAAGAGGGTGCAGGTGCTGAGCATCCGGGGAAGAAAACCTATGAGGCATCATGTGCAGTATGTCACGCAACAGATGCAATGGGTGCACCGGCAGTAGGCGATAAAAAAGCATGGGAAGCTGTACTTAAAAAAGGCTTAGAGAAAGTCTATGCTAATGCTATCAACGGTCTCAATGCAATGCCTCCAAAAGGTGGTACTTCATTGGATGATGCTAAAATGAAAGAAGTAGTAGACTATATGGTAGGTGCAAGTAAATAAGTGAGTAGACTCACTTTTACTTCACTATTAGTCTGTAAAATGATACATAAGGTTGAAGAAACCTTCTGTATCATAGTAAATTAGAGAAAAAGGAAAAAACATGAATAGAAGAAAATTTATAGGTTTAGGTGTAATGGCAGTAGCTGCTTTACCTGCAACATTAAGTGCATTAAGTACTATTGATTTTAGAGCAACAAAGCCAGATACATGGACTGCACACACTGTAGCTGATGGTATCAAAGCACTTTATGGTGACATTAAGCCAGAAGAGAGTGGAGTAACAGTAAAAGCACCAAAAGTAGCAAGTAACGGTGGAGCGATCCCTGTAACTGTAAAGTCTGATATTTCTGCAAAATCTGTAGCTGTATTCCAAGACGCGAACCCGGAAAGTGCAGTAGCAGTATTTAACACAGATAAAGATTCTATTATTGATTATATGTTTAAAATTAAAATGAAAAAATCTGGTACGATCACGGCTATCCTTGAAGGTCAAGATGGTAAGTTCTATAAAGGTGCAATTACAATTGAAGTTGCTCTTGGTGGATGTGAAGGTTAATAAACCTTTACAATGTTTGTAAAATAAAAATAGAAAAATAAAGGAATATTATGGCTAATATGAAAATCAAAGCGAAATTAAAAGGTGATGTTATAGGTGTAAAAGCTATGGCAAAACATGCTATGCTTACTTATGATCAAGCAAAGAAAAAAGGTAAAGAAGCAAACTTTATTACACATATCACTGCAAAAGTTGGTGACAAAGTAGTTTACGATGTATCTACAAGTCAATTCTGGTCTAAAAACCCACAATGGAAGTTTAAATTCAAAGGTGCTGCAAAAGGTGATAAAATAGATATTACTTGGACAGATCTTTCTGGAAAAACTGTTACTGAGAGCAAAAAAATTAAATAATTCTTTTGCTTATCTGTCTTGACCTTCGGGTCAGATAGAGTGATGTTTTATAAGTTCCTTTAGAGTGATTTATATAATTTTACTCACTTCAAACCAGTGTGTTACGACTCTTGTGAGTGTAGCCTCTTTTCTTCTTTTGAAATGTCCGTTCAGATCAAACCCTTCCGTACCGTATCCCTCTTTGTATTCATTAATAAATGCAGCATAGGTATCTTCTTTCATGGCAGGAATTTCATAGGTGACTTTGTCATAGATCAGTCCATTCTCTTTACTCTGTTCTCTTGATATTTCGTTGACATTAATACTACCGTATCTCTCTTCTTTTGTTTGTGTCATATTCATCTCAAGGTATGCACGCATGGAAGTTATCATATGTTCTAACTGTGGTAGCGGTATATCATTCTGATTCGCCTCTATAACTGTTGTTAAGGCCTTAGTGTAACCCCATGCTCCACTTAGTGCCAAATCTGTATCAAACGCTGATTTGATCACTTCTTTAATGGCATCACCGGATGCTATTTGTTTAAAATCAGACATATTCACTCCATTTATGAATTCAATAAAGCGTATTATAGCCTATTTGCTAAAATCACACTATAATCTATAAAGAAGATATTTAGGAGAGTGTATGAAAAAGTATATAGGATTGTTTGTGGCTGCACTGTGGAGTGCAACAATGGTGCAGGCAGCAGAAGTAGATCAGGAGCTAAAAAAAGAATCATCAGTAACAAAAGAGAGTGAATTTACTTTAGGTCAATATGGTGCATTCAAGTTTGAAAAAGTCAATGGCAATGTTTATGTGATGCATGGACCTGTGGTAGAACCGAACAAAGAGAATGAAGGGTTTATGAATAACCCTGCCATCATAGAGGGAAAAACAGGTCTGATCATTGTTGATCCGGGCGGGAACTATAATGTAGGTAAGAAGATCTTGGCCCAGATAGAAAAAGTAAGCAAGAAGCCTGTTTTGGCAGTCTTCAATACGCATAAACATGGTGATCATTGGTTTGCCAATAAAGCCATTGTAGAGAAATACCCTCATGTTACTATCTATGCACATGAGCATATGATCAAGGTAGCCAAAGAGGGGGAGGCAGACAAGTGGTACGGGATACTCGATAGAATGACTGAGGGGAATCTTGATGGAACAAAAGCGTTTGCCTACCCTACAAAAGCACTTAAAATGGGCGACAAAGTAGAAGTGGAGGGAGAGACTTTTGTGGTAAGACATCCTAAAGTTGCACATACGGATACAGATCTTCTTATTGAGCATGTGAATAGTAAAACACTCTTTTTGGGTGACAATGTAATGAGAGGGCGTTTGGGTGCATTTGACAGCTCTTCCAGTCTTTTAGCCAACATTACTTTGCTTGAAGAAGTAAAATCCAAAAAAGCCTTGACATTATATGTTCCCGGACATGGAAGATCCGGAAAGAGAGATGAGACAATAGATCCTTATTTGAATTATCTAAAAATTGTTAAAGAAGAGGTAGCTAAAGCCTATGAGGATGATAAACAAGCCTATGAAGTGAAAGATAAAGTACTTGAGCGGCTTAAAACGTACAAAGATTGGGATGCAATAGATCATGTCTTGGGAAAACATATGAGTAAGGCATATGCTGAGATAGAGATGAGTGATATGTAACATAGCACGCATGTGCTATGTAGTTGAGTTTAAAGCCCGGCTTCCTGAATAGCTTCTGTTTGTGCATGTGCGATAAGTGGATCAATAACGAGTTTTAAGTTACCGTTGTTCATTACATCATCCAATGCATAAAGCGTAAGCCCTATACGATGGTCTGTGAGCCTGTTTTGCGGGTAGTTATAGGTTCTGATCTTTTCTGAACGGTCACCTGAACCTACCTGGAGTTTTCTTTGGCTTGATGTTTCATCAAGTTGTTTTTGAAGTTCTGCTTCATAGACCCTTGCTTTGAGTACTTTCATTGCTTTATCTCTGTTTTTATGTTGTGACTTCTCATCTTGAATAGCAACAACGATACCTGTCGGAATGTGTGTTAAACGTACAGCAGAGTCTGTTGTATTAACTGATTGCCCTCCACATCCGCTTGAACGGTAGACATCCATCTTGATCTCGTTCGGTTTGATATCCACTTCAACATCATCTACTTCAGGGATGACCGCTACAGTGATGGCAGAGGTATGTACACGCCCTTGTGTTTCTGTATCCGGAACACGTTGAACACGGTGGGTACCTGCTTCATATTTGAGCTGAGAGTAGACACTCTCACCTTTGATCTGTGCAATGAGTTCTTTGTATCCACCGGCAGTTCCGTCATTGGTACTGACGATTTCTACTTTCCACCCCATTTGCTCAGCATAGCGTGAGTACATTCTAAATACATCAGCCACAAAAAGAGCACTTTCGTCTCCTCCGGCACCGGCCCGAAGTTCAAGGAAAATGTTTTTGTCATCATTTTTGTCTTTGGGGATCATAAGGATCTTGATCTCATCTTCTAAAGCAGGAAGCATGGGCTCAAGTTCACTGAGTTCCTCTTTTGCTAGATCACCCAGCTCGGCATCTCCCAGAAGTTCTTTGTTCTCTTCTATGGCATCAGCAGTCTCTATGTAGAGTTTTGCTTTTTCTACCAGATCATTAAGTCCTGACTGCTCTTTGCTGAGTTCTGTCATACGGCTGATATCACTGGCAATGTCCGGAGAACTTAGAAGTTTGCTGATTTCGTTGTATCTATCGATGAAAGGTTGAAGTTTTTCTTTGAACATAGGCGTTCTTTATGTTAGATTGTGTTTATGAAGGGGTATCGAGACTGCTTATGCAGCTTCGATTTTGTTTACCATTTTATGAAGACGGCTTACTTTTCTAGCTGCAGTTGTTTTTTTGATAAAACCTTTGCTTACTAGTGAGTGGATTTGTCTGTTTGCTACTTTGAATGCTTCTGCCGCTGCAGTTTTATCTGCTGCTTCTACCGCTTCATGTACTGCTTTAGTAATGTTTTTGATTCTTGTTCTGTAATATCTGTTTCTTTCAGTTCTTACAGCAGTTTGCAAAATACGTTTTTTTGCTGATTTATGGTGTGCCATAGTCGGTTCCTTTAAGTGTTGTCTCGAATATAGATTAGTACTTTCTAGCTATTTCGAGTGAAATTAGTGCGCGAATGATATCCAAAATAACATTAAAGAATTATTAAAAAATATTTTGAAAGTATTTAGAGGTACCCTTAATTAAAGTTCCGTTAAAATTAAGGCATTATATTTAAGGAAATTATTGTGACACTTTTTGGAACAGATGGCGTACGTGGGGAAGCAGGTAAAAAAGTAAATGCAGTTAATGCTATGAAATTGGCGATGGCAACAGGTATTTACTTTAAACAGTTTGCAAAAACCAATAAAATTTTAGTAGGGAAAGATACGAGAAGAAGTGGCTATATGATAGAAAATGCCATTGTTTCGGGATTGACTGCAGTGGGTTTTGATGTAATCCAGATAGGACCTATGCCAACACCGGCCATTGCTTTTTTGACTGAAAATATGCGTTGTGATGCCGGTATTATGATTTCGGCAAGCCATAATCCTTATTATGATAACGGGATTAAATTCTTTGATGGAGAGGGTAATAAACTTAATCGTGATGAAGAAGAAAAGATCGAAGCGATATATGAGGATGATGAAGCGATAGAATCAGCACAGGTAACAGGCAAGTTAATAGGTAAATCAAAAAGAATTGATGATGTGATAGGTCGTTATATTGTGCATATCAAGAACTCTTTTCCAAGATCTTTGACATTATCCGGAAAACGTGTGGTGATAGATTGTGCGAATGGTGCAGGGTATATTGTAGGACCTACTATTTTTCAAGAGCTGGGTGCAGATGTTGTGGTTATCGGTGATAAGCCAGATGGATTTAACATCAATGAAGGTTGTGGTGCAATGTATCCTGAAAACTTGGCAAAAGTAGTATTGGAGTCTCGTGCAGATGTAGGGATAGCACTTGACGGTGATGCAGACAGGCTTGTAATGGTCGATGAAAAAGGTGAAGTGATTGATGGTGATAAGCTTATGGGTGTCTTGGCTGTACATTTGAAAAATCAAGGGGAGCTAAAAGGTGACGGTATGGTTGCCACAGTGATGAGTAATCAAGGGCTTGATGAGTACCTCTCTTCACAAGGGCTTAAGCTTTACCGTTCTGCTGTGGGTGATAAAAATGTGGTTAAAATGATGCAGGACAAAGGGATAAACTTTGGAGGGGAACAGAGTGGACATATCATTTTCTCTGATTATGCAAAGACAGGTGACGGTATCTCCAGTGCATTGCAGGCATTGGCATATTTGGTAGGTACAGGGAAAAAGGCGAGTGAAGCATTTAACCCGTATGTATCGTATCCTCAAATGTTGGTGAATCTTTTGGTAGAGGAAAAGAGAGCCTTTGAAACGATTGAAGGTTTGGATGTGATTAAAGCAAAAGTTGAGCGTTTAGGCATGCGTCATCTATTCAGATACTCCGGTACAGAAAATAAGATACGTCTTTTGCTGGAAGGTGAAGATGAGGAGAAGCTTGAAGCAATGATGGAAGAGTGTGTACGCTTTTTTAAAGGGACTTTGGTTTAATGCGTGCATTTGTTGTTTTTTTACTTGTTGTGATAGGTACCTTTATGATTGATCAGAATATCAAGTCTATTTTTGTTGAAGGGTACTACCGTGCAGGAAAGTGTATAGACCTGGAGTTACATTATAATAAAGGTATTGCATTCTCTATGTTCGCTTTTGTTGGTCCTTATTTAAAGTGGGTACAGAGCCTTCTTATTATTGGAATACTATACTTTGTGTTTAAAGAGGGTTACATTAAACGCGATGCTTTTCCTATAGGCTTGTTGATAGGTGGTTCTCTCGGTAATGTTTATGATCGTTTTGTACATGGGGGTGTGGTGGACTATATAGCATGGCACTGTGGGTTTAACTTTGCTGTGTTTAACTATGCAGATATTGCTATAGATATTGCTATTGCATGGATTATTCTTATGGTTTACTTTTTCCCTGAAAAATCAGAGTCCAAGTAAACCATGAAAGTTTCAATTGGCAATAAACATTCCTGTTCCCCACGGGCTGAAGAACAATGAGGATAACTTTTCTTCTACTCTTTGTTTTGGGAGTCCTCCAAGCAGGTATCTCCTCTGTAAACATTACGCCTCCTTTAAAAGACAATAGTTTTATGGGCATTAAGATACTTGACCAAAAACAATTTTCTTTTCAGCATATCAAGGGGATAAAATTTTCTGAGATTTCAGATATAGCCTATCATCCAAAATCAAAAAAACTTTATATGGTAAGTGATGAGGGGAAACTTTTTACATTTAAAGTGAGTTTTTCCACGAAGATAGATTCATTGACTCCTCTTGATGCAGTAAAACTTACTAAAAAAAGTGGTAAAAAGTGGCAACGTGACAGTGAGGGAATGACGTTAGATAAAAAAGGCCGTTTGTTTATCTCTTTTGAAGGAAAAGCAAAAGTGGGTCATTTTAATAGCAAGGGGCAAATGGTTAAAAAATATAGACTCCCAAAGCAACTTAGAGATCCTAAGAATTACCGCAGTCGTAATAAATCACTGGAAGCGCTTACCTGGCACTATAAATATGGCTTGCTCACAGCAACCGAATGGCCACTGGAAGAAGACAATAAGAAACGACAAACCATTTATGCATTAAGTGGTAAAAAATGGCACTTTAAAGCTGAACCTGAAGCCAAAAGTTCTGTGGTTGCGATGGAAGTGATGGATGATGGGAATCTGTTGGTACTGGAGCGTTCCTATACAGGGATGCTTTCCCCTTTTGTGGTGACTCTTAAAAAGGTCTATTTGAAAAAATGTAAAAGGGGTTGGTGTCAAACTAAAGTGCTTGCTAAAATGAACAGCCATAAAGGCTGGGATGTCGATAATTTTGAAGGATTGGCAAAAGTAGGCAGACATCGTTACGTGATGATAAGTGATGACAATGATAACTTTTTTCAGAAAACACTTTTAATTTATTTTGAGGTACTAGATTAGCTCGAGGTATCCCAGTAGTTGTTTATGTACTTTTCCATTACTGGCGATGATGCTTTTATCATCAAAATCAAATGTTTTTCCATGTACATTGGAAACTTTGCCACCCGCTTCTAAAAGTATGAGTATTCCTCCGGCAACATCCCACGGTTTTAAGTCTATCTCATAAAAAGCATCGAACTTACCTTTCGCTAAGTAGCAGAGGTCAACAGAAGCAGCACCTAAGCGGCGTATGTCTCTGATGTGTGGTAGTAGATTTGTTATGCAGTTGATAACCCAGTGGTATTCGATACCTTGGTTGACTTTGGCATAAGGGAATCCTGTAGCGATAAGGGACTGTTGGAGTTTGTCTTGTTTGCTTACGGCTAGTTTACTTCCATTACAGTAAGATCCTTTACCTTTGACTGCCCAGAACATCTCTTCCAAGACGGGGTTATAGACTACAGCCATCACAGGGTTCCCTCCTTCCCATACGCCTAGAGATATAGCAAGATAAGGTATGCCGTGGATGAAATTTGTGGTGCCATCTATGGGGTCTATATAGATAGCCTTGTTGTAATGGTAGTTACCTTTGTGACTCTCTTCACCGACAAGGGTGTAGTCCGGAAAATATTTTTTAAGCTCTTTTAAGATGAAGTTCTCTGTTTTGACATCATACTCCGTGACGAGATCAACAACACCTTTATGGGTTATCTCTTTTGATGTATGGTAGCCTTCTTTAACTATTTTTCCAGCATCTTTTGCTATCTGTTTAAGTATTTCTATTTTATTATCCATAATAAAGTATAGTATAATCTCCCTATGAAAAAACAGTTACTCTATACTATATTAATACTTCTTTTGGGCATGATGGTGTTTTTTGGTTCAAAAGCCTATACTCAGGCAAAAGCATATGAAAGAGCAACGGCATCACTTGTGAGTCATATGAGTGCAAAGAAATTGGCAGAATTTCAGCTTAAAGAGCTTGCTGAACGCTTCTCTTTAGGACTTTACAAAAATGGTAAAAAAGACAATCTTGAAAAATTGAGAGTAGAACAAAAGATTCACAAAAAGAAGAGTCAAGTGTATACACTCTATTTTATACTGTGGCTTCTTGGAATACTGGGGAGCTATTTCTTGATCTCTTTACGGGTATTTACTTTTTTTGGTTCTTTAGCTGCATTGGTGACGTTGGTGTTTGGACTGATCACTCCTATTCTGATGGTGACTATTCACAAAGAAGTGGAGTATTTGGGTGATGTGGTACTTTCATTTGAATCCAAAGGAGTCATTGGTTCTATTGAAAAACTTTTTGGAAGCGGAGATATTGTAGTGGCGATAGTCATATTGCTTTTCTCTGTATGTATACCTATGGTTAAAACACTCTCGTTACTTTTTGTTTCTCTCTTTAAAGATAGTAAATTTGCTCATGGTATCGTGACATTTTTTAAGATGATAGGAAAATGGTCGATGGTAGATGTCTTTGTGGTGGCGACTTTTTTAGTCTATCTTACTGCAAACAAAGGAGATGTAAGTCGTGCAGAGGTTGAGGTGGGGCTTTACTTTTTCCTTGCATATGTGATCGTCTCTATGTTGGTGAGTCTGAGTGCAGACAAGATGTTGCACAGGAGCAAAGCAATCAATGATCAGGGTCTGTAAACCCTTACATTTTCACGTGACTCCGAGTCGCGTAAGTATTGTGCATGCAGTTGGCTCATAATACCTTTTTCACAGTAGAGTAGGTACTCTTTGTCCTGTGGTAATTTTTTAAACTCTGTTTTGAGTTTATAAAAAGGTATCTTAATACATTTACAAGGCGTAGCAATGCACTCCTCTTCAGCACGAATATCTATGACAACATATTCTCCTTTGGTCAGATCATGTATCACTTCTATCGGGGCTGCGTTGCTTACATCATCTATGATCTCATCAACATAAATCTTAACAGAGTCTTCCACAGCTTTGTCCAGTACAGTGTAATTAAAACGTTTGGCTTCTTTTTCCATACGTTTGTACGAACCGTGTACAATGGGATTCTTGGAGATGACACCGCAATACTCCGGCATATTTTCTGCAAATCGGCGGGTGCCTATTTCATTGGCTATATTGATGATATCCGGTTTATTCATTGTTGCCAGCGGGCGCAGGATAAGTTTATTTGAAACTTGGTCTATAAGAGCCAGGTTACGTAGTGTCTGACTGGAGACCTGTGCAACACTCTCACCCGTTACAAGTGCATCTATCTCCATGGAATCAGCGATCTTTTCTGCTGCCATGAGCATGAGGCGTTTAAGTGTAACTCCCATATATGTTTCATGGGTAGAACGGAATATCTCTTCTATGACTTTATCAAAAGGTACAGAGATAAAAGAGACACGATGTGAAGCACCATACTTCGACCAAAGGTAGAATGCAACCTGTTTTACTCCTATTTCATGAGCGATACCCCCAAGGTTAAAGAAAATAAAGTGGGTTTTTATCCCACGTTTCATCGTCAGATAACTGGCTACTGTAGAGTCAAAACCACCAGACATAAGAGAAAGAATGTCTCCTTGTGTACCTATAGGAAAACCACCGAGTCCTGCATGTTTGGTGGTGATGATGTTAAGTTGTTTGTTAATGAGTTCTATGCGCACTGTTACTTCCGGCTGATGCAGGTCTACGCCTTTTGCATTGCAGTGTGCCAGCATATACCCTCCAACCGTCTGCTCCATTTCTGTAGAGTTGAAGGAGTGTGTACCTGTACGTTTTGCACGGATCACAAAGGTTTTGCCTTCCACCTCTTTTGCCATCACTTCTGCAACTTTTACTTTAATGTCTGAGAGTTCATCCATACCATCAAACTGTAAAGCTTCAAGTACCTGTTCTATGCCGGGAGTGTGTAACAGGGTTTGTCGTACCTCTGTAAGTACATCCGTGGGGGTAACGACTTCTATTTTATCGCTAAATTTTTTAACTTTAATTTCAGGGCTGTATATTTTTAAGAGTTTTATGAGGTTATTGTAGAGTTGTCCCACCATCTGTCTTTTGGCAGAAGAGCCTTTCACCATGATTTCAGGAAAGAGTTTTAAGATAAATTTCTGTGTATTAACTGATGGAGTTTCCACGATAGTCAGCCTTGTTTTTAAGTGCCATTATAACACAAGAGGACTAAGGCTGAAATGTGTACCGGTTAGAAAAAGAGGAAGCTGTTTCTTTCATAGCTATCTCTTTCATTCTTCGTTATAGCTATGAAAAGTATTTTGAATTAAATCACCATCTCAACATCATCATGGTCCTGAAAGCATTTGAAAAGTCTGTCCCGCTCTTCCTGGCTTTCTACGACACAGCTTGCATTGTAACTGTGAAATTTTCCTGTTCTTGATGGATTTCCAAGAGAACAGAGGTGCTCTTTCTCTCCCATCACTTCTTTGATACAGGCAAGTAAAGTTTCTTTATCTCTGCCTATGAGTTTAAATCCCCAATTGGTCGGGTATTCTATTTGTGGTTTTTCTTGTGTTTTATCGTCTAAAATCACCGCTGTTCCCTCCTGATTTCTGTTCTAATTGTACATTTCTTATCACCATACCTTTATCAATGGCTTTAAGCATATCATAAATAGTAAGTAATCCTATGCTTACACCGGTCAGTGCTTCCATTTCTACACCTGTCTGTCCGTTAAGCTTGGCTGTGACAGTAAGTTTGAAACCAGGCACTTCCGGCAACTCTTCAATGTCTGTTTTGACTGAAGTAAGCATAAGCGGATGACACATAGGAATGAGTGTACTTGTCTGCTTTGTTCCTTGTATAGCTGCAATGACAGCGGTTTGAAGGACGGGCCCTTTTTTTGCAGAGTTGGCGACGACCGTATCAAAGGCAGGTTGACCTACCTCGATGATACCGCTTGCCGTTGCAATACGTGTTGTATTGTCCTTTTCTGAAACATCTACCATTTTAGGTTTATTCTGTTCATCAAGATGTGTTAAGTTCACTAATGCATCCTCATAGTTTAAATTTTAATTATTTTAGCATAAAAAATGACGTAAATAAAGCGGTCTTGACGAAAAAAGATATAAAGTGACGTTTTTAATATAAAAATAAGTTACTTTTAACATCATCCAAGTTAAAATTGTCAAAATGACAAAGGAGAAGTATGAATTATGCGTATTTAAGACAAATGCCAGACAACAATAATATGTCTGAACAGCAGCGTAATATCCTCTCGTTTTCATTGGCTCAAAATCTGGAAATAGAGAAGGAGGTTATAGAGTATTCAAGCAAAAATCATCTCATAGAAGAGAGAAAACAGTTTGAAGAATTTATGCACTCTCTTGAAGAGGGGAGTAGTCTTGTTGTGGATACACTTTCAGTGTTGAGTGATCGTGCGGAAGAGTTGATCAAGATCATTAATTGTATGTTAAGTCACAGTATTGATCTTTATATCGCCAGTGCGAAAACGCTTATCAACAAAGAGACTACAGTAGTAGAGATATTCCCTTTGCTGAATGACCTTCGTGAAGCACAAAAAGCAAAATCAAATAAGATAGGACGTCCGAAAGGAAGCCGCTCTTCCTCTAAGTTCGATGCTTATCAGCCGCAGATCATCTCTTTACTGAAAGAGGGGATGAATGTGAGTGCTATTGCAAGGGAGTTAGGCGTAAGTCGAAGTTCTTTGAAAGATTATATAGTGTCAAGAGGGATAAGAGAATTGGTTGAGGGGTCCTGGATGGAGATCAATCAGCCGCAAGATATTTCAGGTACGGATAATACCCTGTTGGTATGTCCGTTTGAACAAGAGAAACAACAAAAAGAAAAAAGGATATCGTAAAATGGAAGCAATTACGAATGAAGAGACAAAACCAAAGAAGAATCAGGCAAAAGAGTATTTAAAGGGGTGGGTGCCTTACCGCATTAAACGTTATTGGGCATATGTGGTGGCAACGATTATAGCACTTGTGATGCCTTGGATCACAATAGGGGGGAATCACCTTTTCCTACTGAGTTTTGACCATAAAAAACTACACTTGGCAGGCGTTGCATTTGATATGCAGGAACTCTATTTGATGCCATTTCTACTTATGTTGCTTTTCCTGGGGATCTTCGCTGTAACAGCGGTAGGTGGTAGAGCATGGTGTGGTTGGGCCTGTCCTCAGACTATCTTTAGGGTTATTTACAGAGACGGGATAGAAACAAAACTTTTAGGCTTGAGAAAACGTATCAAAAACAAGCAAAAAGATCCGGATATGAGCAAGTCTGAGAATCAGGTAAAAAGAGTAATCGCTATTTTACTCTGGTCTGTTCTGGCATTTATCGCAGCAGCGGATTTTTTATGGTTCTTTGTTCCACCTGAAGAGTTTTTTACTTATTTACAAAATCCTGGCGAGCATATGATGCTGTTTGGTATGCTGATAGGTATAGCACTCTTTATTATTATTGATGTAGTATTTATCAAAGAGGATTTTTGTATCTATATCTGTCCTTACAGCCGTGTGCAGTCAGTACTTTATGATGATGATACAGTGATGGCTATTTATGATCCTCATCGTGGAGGTGATATTTATGAGGGACAAGGATATGAGAGAGAAAAGAAATTCAGTAAAACCAAGGATCTTTTGGCTGCAAACCCGACAGCAGAGTGTACGACATGTGAAAGTTGTGTGACGGTATGTCCTACACATATTGATATCCGTAAAGGACTTCAGCTTGAGTGTATTAACTGTCTGGAGTGTGTAGATGCATGTACAACTGTGATGGGTGCATTAGGAAAACCTTCTCTTGTGAGATGGTCCAGTGAAAATGAAGTCATTTATCAGAAAGGTAAGACGAATTACTTTAGACCTAAAGTCATAGCATATTTTACAGTACTGGTATTGGTGCTTGTGGCGCTGTTTGCGATGGGTAGCAAAAAAGAACATATGCTTTTGAATGTCAATAAAACAACAAGACTTTACAAAGTACTGGATCATGGTGTAGTAGAAAATGATTATCTTTTCTTATTTGCAAACACAGATAGCAAGCCACATACTTACTATTTTGAAATTGTAAATAATGACAAGATAGAGATTATTAGACCTAAAGAGTCTTTCTCTATTGCTCCAGGGAAAAAACGAAAAAAAGTGGTTGTATTGCGAACCAAAGAGAAGTTGGCAAATGATGCAAGAAAAGATGTACCGATTCCTGTGACTATCAGAGCATTCGCAACAGATGATAAAGAGAATATTATAGTAGAGAGACATACAGTGTTTGTCTATCCTCGTTCAGATTTGATTAAAAAGTAAGGGGTGGTGATGAAAAGTACGGAACCAACTTTGGATAGTATAGAAGATTATGCAGGAAAAGAAAGCAAAGAGAAAAGAATGACGATATGGATCGTCATCCTCTCAGGTTTGCTTATCGGTGCTCTGTATGGTATGATTCAAGCAACCAGTAGTGTAAGTGATGCAATGAATGTGCATACTGGTATAGTAAAATATTAGGAGTCGATTATGGCAAAAGTATTAGTACTTGGTGGGGGGTTTGCTGGTGTTGAAGCAGCGATCTACCTCCGAAAACAAGAGATGGATGTAACGCTGGTGAGTGACCGGGATTATTTTTATATCTATCCTACGTCAATCTGGATTCCTACAGGAGAGGCAACAAAGGAAGATGTGAGTGTTCCACTTGATAAATTAGCTTTCGCACATGGATTTAAACTCATCGTTGATCCGGTGACAAAGATCGAGCCCAAAGAAAAAAAGGTTACGTTGGAAAGTGATCGTATTTTAGAAGGCTATGATTATATTGTTGTCGCACTTGGACAAGATAAAATACAGCATAAAGGGATGGAACATACCCTTTCCATTTGCGGGAAACCGGAAGAGGCAACAGAACTTTATAAACGTTTAGATGCATTAGTACTTAAAGGTTCCGGAAAGATCGCTATGGGCTTTGGCGGTAATCTTAAAGATCCTTCTGCTGTACGTGGTGGTCCTGCCTTTGAAGTGCTTTTTAATGTGGATACATTCCTAAAAAGAAAAGGGATACGTGAGAACTTTGAACTTACATTCTTTGCACCGATGGAAAAGCCAGGTATGAAGATGGGTGAAAAAGCACTGGTAATGATGGATAAAATGTTCAAGATGACCAATATCCATAAAAAAGTCGGATCGAAAATCACCTCTTTTGAAGCAGACGGTATTCTGTTTGAAGATGGTACGAAGATCGAGTCTGATCTTACGATGTTCATTTCGGCAGGTACGGGTCATAGTATCGTTGCTGAGTCGGGCTTACCTTTGAGCGATGCAGGATTTGTTGTCACGAATGAATATAATGAAGTAGAAGGTTTTGAAGGGATTTATGCCATTGGTGACAGTGCAGCTCTTATGGGACCGGAATGGAAAGCAAAACAGGGACATGTCGCTGAAGTGATGGCTAAAAATGTAGCTTATAATATTTTTCAACACAGTCAGAGAATTGACTCAAAACGGAGCTATATGGAACACCTCAATATTTTATGCGTGATGGATACAGGAAATGGAGCAGCCTTTGTCTATAGAGATGATAAAGGCGGAAAGATGATTCCTATGCCTGTGATCGGCCACTGGATGAAAAAAGGCTGGGGCTGGTACTGTCGTAACTCCAAACTAGGAAAAATCCCCCGTATCCCTGGAATGTGAGACGCGTAAAGCAAACGACAACTGCTTGTCGTTTGTAGCGTCGAAACCGGAGTGGTCGGAGCAAAGCGTAGCCACGAAGGCTGGGAGAACCGTAAAGCAAACGACAACTGCTTGTCGTTTGTAGCGTTGAAACCGGAGTGGTCGGAGCAAAGCGTAGCCACGAAGGCTGGGAGAACCGTAAAGCAAACGACAACTGCTTGTCGTTTGTAGTGTCGAAGCCAAGGGTGATGTCGCTTGCGACCACCGGCGGAGACCTTTGTGAATGACAATGATTTGTCGTTTTTAGTCTTGAAAGCAATGTGCCTGTAACACAATATAGCTATGAAGATTAGAAATTTTTTTAATCACTTCTTCATCCTGTCTGAGTATGTGTGGACTTTATCTCTGGATAGAATTAGGTAAATTAATATTTATTATAATACTAAGTTTTATATTAAGTCGGTAAAATTCCAAAATCTTTAAACAATAAAGGAAAAGAATGAAACAAATCACAGTTATGGAAAAATATCCGGTATTTACCATTGAGATAGCTAAAAATGAGACAACATACAGAAATGTAGATGAGATACTGGTATATCTTAAGTCACAAATAGAAGCACATCCTGTTGCTACATATATTGGTGAATTTGACCATTATACACATACTAAAAATCTTGAAGTAGGTGAAGTTTCAGAAAATATCAAAGATGCAAAAAATATTATCTGTTGTTTTGGAAAAGTATTGCCAAAACCGGAAGTACTGGCAGTAAGACCTAGAGCAATCGGGGTGGCTGAGATGGCTGAAAGTTTTGTGGTCAGCTTTTTAGAAGCACCAAATCCTGATGCAAATGCTGCGATGGAAAAATGGACTAAAGGTATTGCAAACGTATAATGCAAATACTTAAACTCCTCACTTCTTTCTTTTGGCTTCTGCTTCTTCTTGTCGGATGCCAAGAGGATTTTCCTACCTATTCCGGCTTTTGTAATGAAAACAATATGCCTCCTCCTAAATGTCTCCACTATATAGTTCTTGACAAGGAAGATAAAAATCTACTGGAAAAACATTTTGGACTGAAAGATGATACTGCCTGTGAATATCGTGCTGAATTGATCAGATATCATGTGGGTACGTGCAATAATCCTGTTGTTAAAAGTACCGGTGGAGATTTTAACGGGTATGTGCGCATAGAGATCAAAAAAGGATTTACATGTTACTACAAAGTACAAAGTGATTTTAAAAATGATGAGAATGCAGCATTCAAGAGAGTGCTGAAACGTATAGAGAAAGAGATCAAAGAGTGAAAATAGTTTCGGTTTTCCTTTATCAAATTTTAAAACTTTAGGATTCAGGTGATGAAAGTAACCCATACCATATATCTTTCATGTCAAAGTGCTTCTTGTTAACAGCTAAGATGTAGGGGCACAACTTTCATTCATGAAAGCAATCACTCCAGCAGGGTTTGATTGGCTAAATAGCTAAACATTTTTTGTCTTGCACAGTGATACAATGCCCACATCTCAAACAGTTTTCTACACGAATAGTCAAAATAAGAGATTTTATTATTTTCATGGAATTGATCAAAAAAGGTTTCAAGTGTTACCATAAGGTACAAGATGACTATAAAAGTGACGTGGATGCAGTGTTTTATAGGGTGTTGGAACGTATACAAAACAAGATAAAATAGGTAAAAAAAATTAATTAAGACTATTTTTATCCGATTTAAGTCATAATACGTGTATCAAAATTATTTAAAGGATATTAAATGGCAACAGTAACATTTAAAAACGACACAGTATGTAACTTGGCAGGAACAGAGATCAATGTAGGTGACACAGCTCCGGAAGTAACAGTAGTAAATTGTAACCCAATGCTCCAAGATGAAAAAATCGGCGGAGAAGGTAAAGTACAAATGGTAGTTGTAGTACCTTCACTGGATACACCAGTATGTGATGCAGAAACTAGAAAGTTCAATACAGAAGCAGCAGCTATCGATGGTGTTGAAGTAATTGCAGTATCTATGGACCTTCCATTTGCAGCAGCAAAGTTTTGTTCAACTGCAGGTATTGACAACTTGAAAGTATGTTCAGACTTCAGAAACAAAGATTTTGCAAATGCATATGGTATGCTTCTTGCTGATGGTCCTTTAGCGGGTGTAACTGCCAGAGCTATCTTTGTTATCGGTAAAGATGGAAAAGTAGCATATAAGCAACTTGTTCCAGAAATTACTGCTGAGCCTAACTATGATGAGGCTATTGCTGCTGCTAAAGCTGCAGTATAAGTCTCTTTTCAAAGCCCTTTTGGGCTTTGAATCTCACTTCTTGTCTTTTTCTAAGCAATTAAACTTTTCACTTTACCTTTTCCCCCATTTTTGTTACAATCTCTCTATGTTTGTGTATCGTAGAGTCATTTTATTTTTCATCCCTTTTTTTCTTATATTATTTACCGGTTGCGGGAACCCTGAAGTTCAGGGAAACAGATATACCTTGGATGAGTGCAAAAAAGAGCTTCTTGAAGCAGAAGATTATGTAGAAGGCGAAAGTATCGATCTTATTATAGTTGAGAAAAAAGAACGTAAAATGTATCTGTACAAAAATAACAAGGTGAAAAGTATAATTCCGGTTTCTTTGGGGAAAAACCCTGTTGGTACCAAGGTACAAAAAGGGGATCATAAAACCCCGGAAGGGAAATTTTGGATTCATCGTAAGCTTTGCTCCCCAAAATATTACCGTTCACTCTGTATCTCATATCCTCGTCCGGAAGATAAAAAGAGAGCTGCTGAAAAAGGGGTCAACCCTGGAGGGGATATTACGATCCATGCGCAACCTACTTGGAATGCAGATGGGAAAGGTGATAGCTATACACTCTCTCAGAATTGGACAGAGGGTTGTGTCGCAGTGACAAACAGTGCAATGAAACAACTATGGTATGCAGTTCGTGAAGGTGTACCGATTATTATACGCTAAAGGAAGCAGATATTGGCATTTACGCAAAAGCAGATTGACAAATTTAACCGTCAAAAATATATTACTGAATTGGAGAAGATCAGTAAAAATCTTTTTCGTATGTTTCGTGATGAAAAGGTATGCGCTCAAAGTTTTGTATTGAAATTTGAGCAGCTTAAAAAGAAGTTTGATGAAAAAGAGGAAGTGCAGCTGGATTCAGAATATCATCGGCAGCTGAAAGCCTATATAGAGAGACTGTATCGACATACATGTCAAGCAGAAGACTTTAGTGATGAGAACTTTGCGGATATACGTGAAGCAGAGATGAGTAATCTAAATCGTCTGCAGAAGTTGAAAAACGGGACTTCTTATAAAAAAGACAAACACAGATCAAAGCATAAAAATGAAGATTGGGGATAAAAAGATGATGAAAAGTGTAGTAGCATTATCGAGTACAGTATTTATACTCTTAATAAATGGATGCGGGAATCAACCTGTTACTTACGGTAAAGTAGATAATACACCGTATGAAATCAAAGAGTGCCTAAAGCAATTAGCAGTCGGTGCAGAAATTGATCACAGTAGCGAGATAGATAAAATTGTAGTGTATAAGTCAAAAAGAAAAATGTATGCGTACAAGAAGGGTAAAGTAGTAGAGGAGTTTCGTATCTCTTTAGGTAAAAATGGCGATAAGGGAAAGAAGATACAGGCAGGTGATTACAGAACACCTGAAGGGAGTTATTGTATCGTAAGAAAGAAATGTGATCCAAGACTTTATAAATCTTTAATGATTTCATACCCAAATGCCGAAGACAAGGCTAGAGCACGCGCAAGAGGTGTAAATCCTGGAGGCTATATTACTATCCATGGACAGCCTAAATGGAATGCGGATGGACATGGTGACAATTATACACTTTCACATGATTGGACAGAGGGGTGTGTGGCAGTACCCAATCGTGCAATGGATAAACTTTGGAAAGCGGTTGAAAAAGGTGTAAAAATAGAGATTCATGCATAAAGAAGGATAACTTTTCAAATTTTAGCTAAATTAGATGAAGGTTATATTATCATATTAAATAATATTGGACATTGAAGGAGAAAAAGATGAAAAAACAAGCTTTTGCAATATGGGTATTCATGTCGGTAACACTATTGATGGCAGGGGGAAATCTTAGACCAAATTTATCGGCAATAGTAGATATCCCGGTAAAATCATGTAAAGCAGATAAAATATATATTGAAAAAGATGCAAAGCTTATGTGGCAAGACCAAGCATATGTTGATGCAGAGGATGGTGCCTATAGACGGAATCGTTCAGTTGCTAAAGCAGGTAGCTGGGAACATGCAATGAATTATTGTCGTGCTCTAGATTATGCCGGATATACAGATTGGAGACTGCCTACTTCTGATGAACTGATGCATGTACATAGAAAAGAAGGGCAAGTATTTACTTACTTCAGAGGTTCAGATTTTTGGACATCTACGCCAACGACTGAAAATAGATATTATATAGTTTATAGTGTAGATGCATATCCATACAAACGAAAAACAAGAGAATCTAATTATATTAGATGTGTACGTTGCATCAGCAAAGATAAGTAAATCAATATCAGAGGAGTTTTATCTCCTCTTCTAATGTGATATTAAACTCGTCTAAAACTCTTTTTTTAGCTAAATCAATAAGATATAGCGCATCTTTAAAGGTTCCTTCTCCTAAATTGACCAGAAAATTTGCATGGATATCACTCCATTGCATATCGCCTTTTCTCATGCCTTTTAATCCTACGGCTTCGATGAGTCGGCCTGCATAGTCGCCCTCCGGATTTTTAAATGCAGAACCGGCATTTGGATCAAGGGGTTGATTAGAGCGTAAGTTTAGAAGTTCATTTAGCAAATCCTGATTAAACCCTTCTGCCGTTTTAAATTTAGCCGCGGTGGCGATACCATTAAGTTTGGCATAACGGTAGCCATGCTTGATATCATCTTTTAAAATCCATTGACCATTTATCTCTACACTATGCAAGATATTAAATATCTCATAGGTTTTTACACCGGCATTCATAGCAAGCATACCACCCAGTGTACCTGGAAGCTTGGAACAAAACTCAAAGCCGGAGATATTATGTTTTTTAGCATAAGAGACGATGCGACCTGTAGGCATCGCTGCACCGATGATAAGCATGCCATTCTTTTGTTCTATGGTTGTAAAATCTTTACTTAACATCATAAGGGGCGGGGGAGTTGGTGAGACTAAAAGATTGTTTGCCCCTCCAATGAGATATCTGTCCGTAGGTATGGTATCACCTTTTTCTATCATAAGGACTTCGGTAGGCTGTCCTACTTTGATACTTGAGTATTTGGAGAAGTCTATGGTTTTAAGAAACATTTAGCTATTCCGTAATGCTTCATACTCTCTGGGAATAAGATAATCCTCTGTTTTGATAGGTGTATCCCACAGTCCATGTTCAAACCCTATCTCATACAGTGTATCAAGTGCTTTGAGTTGTAGCTCTGAGAGTTCAACGGACTCATCTGAAGCATACATATCAAGATATTTCTTAAGCATTTCATCAGAGATGCGGACAAGATTGTCTGCTTCAAGTTTACTGCAGAGCTCTTCTTTTTTATCGTTAGCCACTTTTACGCCATCTATAAGAATATTTTCTATCTCAATGGCACGGTTTAGTGGCAAGCTTCTTCTGATAGCCATACCGCCAAGAGGAAGAGGCAGTCCTTCTCCTGCAAGTTCAACCCATATATCCCATACTTCTTTTTCAACTTCCAAACTTTCATCAAAATCCAAGATTGACTCATGGATAAGTACACCAGCATCTACTTTTCCGCTGACGACTGCTTCTTCGATCTCTAAAAAATCCATATAGACAGGTCGTGCTTGGGGATAATAGATTCTAAACAGCATGGCATTGGTGGTATATTTTCCTGAGAGTGCCACTTTGAAGTTACGTTTGAGTTTTTTATCTTTACGGCGTATGAGTTTTGGACCATAGCCCTCCCCAAAACTGACAGCAGTACGAAGCAGAGCATACTCTTCTTTGATAAGTGGGTACATTCCAAAGCTGATAGCACTTACATCATAGGTCCCTTTAAGTGCTTCAACATTAAGGGTCTCTATGTCTAACCCGATGTTTTCAAATTCGTAATCTTTGGTATCAACCCAACCGAATTTAATGGCATAGTACATAAAGATATCATCTGCATCGGGTGAATGGGCTAATTGAATGGTTCTTGGCATTATTTCTCACTTGTGATATAGTAAATGTATTTTATCATAAGCGTCCAAAAAAAGAAATTTTATAAAAAATATGTCAATTTGACATATTTTTGCCTCTTCTTGTGAAAATGTACTAAACTGCCAACATGACTAAATAAATAATCATTATTTAGATAAAATTACTTCAACATTAAGGTTAAGGATATGACAATGGCAATGGATGCACAGAAACAAAAAGCACTGGATATGGCAATCAAGCAGATAGACAAAACTTTTGGTAAAGGGACTCTCATGAGATTGGGAGACAAAGAGTTTGAGCCTATTGAGTCTATCTCTACAGGGTCTCTTGGACTGGATATGGCTCTTGGTATAGGAGGTATCCCCCAAGGACGTATCATAGAAGTGTATGGACCTGAATCTTCGGGTAAAACAACACTTGCATTGCAAACGATAGCATCTGCACAAAAAAGAGATATGGTTTGTGCGTTCATAGATGCTGAGCATGCATTAGATGTTGTGTATGCTAAAAACTTAGGGGTAGATACAGATAACCTTCTTGTTTCTCAGCCAGATTTTGGTGAACAGGCACTGGATGTGCTTGAAACACTTACAAGATCTGGAGCAGTTGACTTAATCGTAGTCGATTCAGTAGCAGCACTGACACCTAAAAGTGAGATAGAGGGTGATATGGGAGATACGCATGTAGGGCTTCAAGCAAGACTTATGTCACAGGCACTTCGTAAACTCACAGCTATTTTACACAAAACAAACACAACGGTGATCTTCATCAATCAGATCCGTATGAAGATCGGTACGATGGGATACGGTTCTCCTGAGACAACTACAGGTGGAAATGCATTGAAGTTTTACTGTTCTGTTCGTATTGATGTGCGTCGCATAGCTACACTGAAACAAGGTGAATCACAGATAGGTAACCGCGTAAAAGCAAAAGTTGTGAAAAATAAAGTAGCTCCGCCATTCAGACAGGCAGAGTTTGATATTATGTTTGGTGAAGGTATTTCCTATGAGGGTGAACTTGTGGATTATGGAGTAAAGATGGATATCATCGACAAATCTGGAGCCTGGTTCAGCTATGGTGCAGAAAAACTAGGGCAAGGTAAAGAAAATGCCAAACTTACCATTAAAGAAAACCCTGAACTTAGAGCAGAGATAGAAGGCAAAATCAAAGATGCTCTGGGATTTGGTGAAAGTTTGACTGTCGATGAGCGGGAGATGAATGAAGATTAAATCTTCATCTCTTGTATACAAAATGAAGATTCATACAAATAAGTGTTGAAAATCTTTAGAAAATAACCTCTAAACTAATCTATCTTCTCCCAAGATATAAGGATAGTAAAATCATAGTTGACTTCTATTTTGGTCAATCTCCTTAATAATTTATTTATTGATATACAAATACAACTGATAGTTTAGATGGAGGAATATTCTTTCCCCGGAAAGAAATACTTATATACTATATCAAAAGTATATCTTTTAAAATAATGTTGTCTATTTCTCTAGATACAATTAACTAAAATTATACTCATTTAAGTATAGGGTAAATTTCGATAGAATAAATGTAAAATATTGAATATATAAAGGAAAGAGATGATTTTTATCGATGAAATTGTAGCAACAGAAGTGATGGACAGCAGAGGAAACCCTACAGTTCGTGCAACAGTCAGTTTAAGTGATGGTACGGTTGAAAGTGCTATCGTTCCTAGCGGTGCAAGTACAGGTAAGCGTGAAGCATTAGAACTTCGTGATGGTGGTGATAGATATATGGGGAAAGGTGTACTTCAGGCCTGTGAAAATGTAAACGGTCCTATCTGTGATGCACTCGTAGGACTTAGTCCTTTTAATCAAGCTGAGATTGATCTTACAATGAAAGAAGTTGATGGTACTGAAAACTATGGAAACTTGGGTGCAAATGCTGTACTCGGTGTCTCTATGGCAGTGGCACGCGCAGCCGCTAAAAGTATGGGTATGCCTCTTTATCGTTACCTTGGCGGGGCAAATGCAGTGACTATGCCGGTACCGATGTTAAATATCATCAATGGTGGAGAGCATGCAAACAACTCTGTAGATTTTCAAGAATATATGGTTATGCCAGTAGGTTTTGATAGATTTTCAGAAGGACTCAGAGCATCTGCCGAGGTCTATCATACGCTTAAAAAGATCATTGATGAGATGGGGGAGAGTACAGCTGTAGGTGATGAAGGTGGATTTGCTCCAAACCTTAAAAGTAATGAAGAACCTATCCAAGTCATTATTAAAGCGATTGAAAAAGCAGGATATAAGCCAGGTGAAGAGATCGCTATTGCTCTTGATGTAGCGGCAAGTGAATTGATTAATGATGAAGGTAAATATGTACTTAAGTCTGAAAATAGAGAGATCACAAGTTCTGAGCTTATCGCATATTATGCTGATATGTGTGAAAAGTATCCTATTGTCTCTATTGAAGATGGTTTGAGTGAAGATGACTGGGCAGGATGGAAAGAACTTACTGAAGTATTAGGAGATAAAGTACAACTTGTGGGTGACGATTTGTTTGTGACCAATGTATCTATACTTGCTGAAGGGATAGAAAAAAATATTGCTAATTCTATTTTAATTAAACCAAACCAGATAGGAACAGTGTCTGAAACGATGCAAACGGTAAGACTGGCACAAAGAAGTGGATATACTTGTGTAATGTCTCACCGTTCAGGAGAGAGTGAAGATACCTTTATTGCTGATTTTGCTGTAGCACTTAATACAGGAGAGATTAAAACAGGTTCAACTGCAAGAAGTGACAGAATCGCTAAATATAACAGACTTCTTGAGATCGAAGCAGAACTTGGACAGTTTGAATATTTGGGTGCATCACTTTTTACAAAATAAATAATATAGACGGAGAGTGCACTTGGCAAATACACAAAAAGTAGAGACGATTGCCGGTTTGTCACTTAAAGCACTTTTGGTGACAGCGATAGGTATTTTACTTTTTGGTATCTATGTAGGCATTTTGATTTATGGCGAGAACTCGTTGACAGTTTTAAATCACTTAAAAGAGAAAAAACAAAGTTTGAAGCAGGAAGAGAAAGCATTAAAAATTGAGAATCAAAGACTTCAAAAAGAGTATTTCGAATTAAAACAATTAGAACCTAAGGAGTAGAGAAATGAAGCGATATATATGGACAGCGATGGTATTAGTATTTGTGGGTGCAACTGCGTCTGATAATCCATTTGATTTAAGCACAAATCTTAAAAAAATCGATCAAGATCAAAATGTATTACTTTCCGAGTTAAGAAATATGGCTGAGGAAAAAGAAAAGAGAGAAGAAAAAGCTGAAGAGGAAGAGAGTCAAAAAGTAGAAGAAGTAGTAATAGAAGCAAAAGTCACGGAAGAAGAAAAAATTAAAGAAGAGCAAGTTAAAATTGAAGAGCAAAGAACTGAAAAAGAAAGACTTGAAAAGATAGCGCAAGAATATGATGAAGTCAGAAAAGAAAGACTTGCAAAAGAGAAAGCAGAACAAGATAAACTTAAACTCGAGAAGATAAAAAAAGAAGAGCAGGAGAGATTGGCTTCGGAAAAACGTGAATTAGAAAAATATGAAGCACAAAGACTTGAAAAGAAAAAGCATAAAGAGGCAGAGTTGGCTCAATTGAAAAAAGAAAAAGTTCACTTAGAAATTGAAAAAAATGCCAAAGAAAAACAGGAAGCCACTAAAAGTGCCGTAGCAGATATCAATATTACACGTGAAGAGATAGATGCTGTAAAAAAAGCTGATCAAGCATATAAAGAAGCGGTAGCAGAGGTAGATAAAGAGGACTAAACCTCTTTTCTCTTAGTATGTAGAATCTTAATAGTTATCATTGAGATTAAAATCTCGAAGATACTTGCTAAAATAAGCTGATAATAACTCAATAGATCCAATAACTTCGTTTCGTATCCAATAGTAGCAACGGCTACAAGTAGTGTCAATGGCATAGAGAGAGACAGTGCTATAAGCAGTGCATCTCTGGACCCACTGATACTCTTTAGGACTACTGCGGCTAAAATCCGTGATAAGATCATTAAAAAAGTAATGAGTAGTGCTCCTGAAACAACTCCCTCTACAGTAAGAGATTTAAGGTCCAGTGATGCACCGACATGGATAAAAAACAGAGGTACCAAAAATCCAAATCCGAGACTTGACATTTTTTCTTCCAGCTTTTTTTCATGATGAAAAAATGCGGAAATGGCCATGCCGGCAATAAATGCACCCAAGGCAACTTCGAGTTCCAAAGAGAGCATGACTGCGATCAAAATGAAAAATAGTGCTATGGCAAGACGGATATCCTGGTCAGATGTGTCGAATTTTGGGACAAGAGTATTTTTGAGTTCAGGAAACCACCAAAAGAGAAGATGTAACAATCTATAGAGTAGATAGACCGAGGCCATAAAGAGAACAAGATATCCTATTTTTGTAATAAGTGCCAGATTTACTCCTGTCGTGCTGGCTGCATCAAATATCGTGAGTACTGCAATACTGATTATCTCTCCAAGTACACCAGCGATAAATGCTAAATGTATCCATGGTTGTGTTTTACCATAGGTTTTAGATAAAGAGGCGAGTAGCCCGATAGAGATAAGTGGCATTGAGATAATAGTGATTGTGTTAAGATGAAATACCAGACCTGATGTAATAGAAAATACAACCATAAGAGCCAAGAAGAGCATAGATTTTTGAATGACTATTTTTGGACTTTTTGTTATCTTTTTTAAATCTACTTCCATTCCTGCCAAAAACATAAGATACAAGAAGCCTACTTCTGCAATGAGGTCAAAATATTCATTGTGTCCCACAAAGCCAATGTAAGCAAAAACAGATCCTAAAAGAATCTCCACAGGAGGGGTAGGTATGCGCAGCATTTTAGCAACAAATGGACTTCCCCAGATAAGTAAGGAGAGGGTAAGGATGAGTGTAATGTTAGTGTGTATCACAACTAGTAGCCACTTCGTACCCTAAGGCTTCTAACATATCTCTGTCTTTGTTGGGTTCAAGACCTGCAGTGGTAAGATAGTCACCAATGACTATGGCATTCGCTCCTGCTTCAAACATTCTGTTCTCCTGACCATTAAAAAGCAATTCTCTTCCTCCTGCAACCATGAGAAGTTTTTCTTCACCTAAAAGGGTACGGGCTTTAGTAATAATAGTAATCGCTTCTTCCAGCTCAATATTCCGAGTTTTGATCGGTAATGCAGGGTTTGGATGATAAAAGTTAAGCGGTGTTGACTCTGGTGAAAGTGATGCAATGGACTTGAGTAGTTCATCCCTGTCTTCTGAAGTCTCACCCATGCCAAATATACCACCAGTACACAAGGTAAGTCCTACAGATCTAACATTTTCACAAGTAGAATATCTCTCGCTCCATGCATGTGTTTGACAAATGTCTGCGTAGTAGCGTTCAGAAGTCTCCAGATTATGATTATAACTGTCTATACCATGATTTTTGAGATATGTCAGTTGCTCTTTTGTTGCAGTACCGTTACATGCAATGAGATTCAGTCCTTCAACTTCGGATTTGATAGCCTGTGCCGCACGGGCTACAAAATCTACTTTTTTGTCATCAAGACCTTTACCTGCTGTTACAAGACAGTAGCCCAGTGCACCATGCTTTTTTGCTAACTTTGCTTCACTGACAATGTCTGAAATGTCTTTATAGTTATAGCGTTCTATATCGGCATGGTATCTTACGCTTTGTGTACAAAATTTACAATCCTCTTTACAGGTTCCGCTTAATATATTGTTGATGGCACATAAAAATATTTGTTTCATAGATTTACTTATTTCACTTCTTCTTTATATTTACACTTAAAACACTCATAGAACTCTTTGCCTCGTAGTGTTTTTTTACCCATGGTGTAGTCACATTCCGGGCACTTTTTATCTACCGGTTCAAAATTGGCGATAAATTTACATTTAGGATAATTTTCACAACCAAAGAATTTTCCTCTTCTGCCTTCTCTCTCCTGGAGTTTTCCTCCACATTCAGGGCATGGTACAGTAAGCTCTTTTGGAGGGGTAAGCGACTTGGCATTTTTGCACTTGGGATAGGCAGAACATGCAAGGAATTTCCCTCTTTTCGAATTTTTAATGACCATAGGTGAACCACATTTTTCACATTTTTCATCGGTCTCTTCAGGCTGTTCTACTTCTGTACCATCCGTGTTCTTGGTATATTTACACTTGGGGAAATTACTGCAAGCGATAAATTCACCATAACGTCCTTTCCGTAAAAGAAGTTCTGAACCGCATTTCGGACAGTCCTCTCCTGTAGGAATGGCAACTTTAAGACTTTTAATGTTCTTTTTACCCTCTTCAATCTTTTGCAAAAAAGGTGTATAAAACTCTTTTAAGATAGTCTGCCAGTCTGTTTTCCCCTCTGCTACTTCATCCAGTGTCTCTTCCATATTTGCAGTAAAACCGCTGTCTACGATCTCAGGAAAGTGTTTTTCCAGCATTTCTATTACCGTAAAGGCTATTTCAGTAGGATGGATACGTTTTTTTTCTATTTCAATGTATTTGCGTGTTTGCAGTATGGTAACAGTAGGTGCATAGGTACTTGGACGACCGATGCCCAGGGACTCCAATTTTTTAATGAGACTAGCTTCATTGTATCTTGCTGGTGGTTCGGTAAAGTGTTGTTCTTGCTTGATATCATCAAGGCTTACAGCTTGACCTTTTTCCAATTCTGGTAAAAGTTTGTCTTTTTCACTATATCCGGTCACTTTATAAAAACCATCAAAAAGGAGTTTTCGTCCACTTGCTTTAAAGGTACATTTATCACCTTTGAAAAGGATACTTTGTGATTCAAGCTGTGCTTCGGTCATTTGACATGCCAAGAAACGGTTGTAAATAAGTCTGTAAAGTTTCAGTTCATCCACTGAAAGATAATCAGCGGCCATTTTAGCATCAAACTCTACCATGGTAGGACGGATAGCCTCGTGTGCTTCTTGTGCTCCCTTTGATTTCGTTGCATAGTTCTTTGCTTTACTCGGAAGGTATTCGTCTCCATATGTGGCTTTTATGTAGTCACGTGCAGCACTTACAGCCTCTTTGGCAAGGTTGAGCGAGTCGGTCCTCATATAGGTAATGACCCCCATCGTACCTTTGTCTGTTTTAACACCTTCATACAGTTTTTGTGCTACCATCATAGTTTTCTTGGGAGAAAACCCCAGTTGTGTAGAGGCAGCCTGTTGCAGGGTGGAAGTCATAAATGGTGGAGGGGTTTTTGTTTTTCTTTTTGTTTTTTCCAGCGATGCCACTACAAAAGATTCAGATTTTGCAGCAGTAACTATTTCTGTTGCATCTGCTTCGGTCTTGATAGTGAGTTTTTCTATTTTGAGTCCATTGTAGTCATAAATGGAAGCATCGATATTCTTTTGAAAAAGTGCATCTATCGTCCAGTACTCTTCCGGTTTAAAGGCTTTGATCTCACGTTCTCTGTCTACGACTATCTTCAGTGTAGAACTCTGTACTCTACCGGCACTTAAACCTTTTTGTATCTTGCTGGCAAGTAAAGGAGAGAGTTTGTACCCCACTATCCGGTCAAGTAATCGTCTGGTTTGTTGCGCATCTACACTGTCCATATCTATTTTACGTGGTGTTTCAAGTGCATGTTGGATGGCAGACTTGGTGATCTCATGAAAGACGATACGGGGAAGCTCTGTAGGCTCTTTGCCAATGGCTTTTGCAATATGGTAGCCTATCGCCTCACCTTCTCGATCCTCATCGGTTGCGATAAAGACTGTCTCTGCTTCTTTGGCAAGTTTTTTTAACTCTTTAACTGTAGGGTTTGCATCTCTGGGGATGGAATACTTGGGGATAAGATCGCCTGTCTCTTCATCTATGGTGATACCAAAAGTACTCTTGGGAAGGTCTCTTATGTGCCCTTTGGAGGCAATGACTTTGTACTCTTTGCCTAAGAAATTGGTAATGGTTCGTGCTTTTGCCGGTGATTCGACTATGATTAAATTTTTCATCTATTACTTACTTTATATAATGAGATTTTTTGGCATTGTAGCACAAAAGAGAGTAAAAGAGTATAAGTTGATTTTGTTTTAAGTAAGGAAAGAGAGAAGAAAGTAGATTAAGTGGCACTATATGCCACTTAAAATTAATCCAGTTCAGAGATATGGCTTACAAGAGTTGGATTGTACTAGCTTTCTTTTAAGATTCTTGGAAGCGTAATACCTGTTTGACTCTGGTACTTACCCTTCCTGTCTGAATAGGTTGTTTCACACTGCTCATCACCCTGTAAAAAGAGTACCTGGGCTATACCTTCATTTGCATATATTTTTGCCGGCAGCGGTGTAGTATTGGATATCTCTATGGTGATATGCCCTTCAAATCCCGGTTCAAACGGAGTTACATTGACAATGATACCGCAACGAGCATAGGTACTTTTACCTAAACAGATGGCCAGGGTGTCACTGGGCATTTTAAAGTATTCTATGGTTCTTGCAAGTGCAAAAGAGTTGGGAGGAACGATACATACGTCACCTTTGAAATCCACTACATTGTTCTGGTTGAAATCTTTTGGATCGACCACTTCGGCATTGATATTTGTAAAGATCTTGAATTCATCAGAAACACGAATGTCATACCCGTAGGAACTTAGCCCGTAGCTTACTACACCTTCCCCCACAAGCCCCTCACAAAAAGGAGTGATCATCTCTTCTTTTATTGATTTTTCACGTATCCATTTATCAGACTTTAGTCCCATAATTTTCCTTGATTCTTTAAAATTGTATTATCTGAGTATCTGAACGTCAGCGTTCGTTCTCATTTTTGCAAAATAGTCTTTGAGTGCTTTGCCCTGTTGCTGTTGTCTCCATCTTGCGGCTACAGCTCCTTTGGCAGATTCAAAAGGCATACTGATTTTACCTTTTTTGGATTTTATTTTATAGACAACATATTTGTCTCCGGTATTCAAAGGACGTGTATAGGCACCGCTTGGTGTTTGCAGTAACATAGAGAGCAGTGCAGGATTTAATTCTTTTGTTTTTTTTGTAACAGAACGACTTTTAATGCCTTTTGTACTTTTTGTACGAAGAAACTTTTCCATAGTCTTTTTGGAGGGGGTTGAATACTCTATCATACTGATACTTGAAGGAATGACAAACTCTTTTTTATGATTTCTGTAAAATATTTTAAGTTCATCATCGTTTGGTGCAGCAATAGTTGCTACTACTTTTTCTTTATAGAATTTTTCTTTTTTCATCGCTTCTCTAATGTTAGAGCGATATTTAGCCCAAGTGGTTCCTTTTTGTTTAAGAATTTTCTGCATTTTGGGTACAGAGATATGGTTCTGTGCAGCTATCTGGGATATTTTTGTATCTATCTCATCTTCTGAAATGCTAATGTCTTTCATGGCAGCTTTTTGAAGCCGGTCTTGAATAAGCAGGTCAATAGCTTGTGCTTTGGAAACTCTTGCTTGTTTTTGTACAGCACGTATCTCTGCAGTGGTTACTGCTTCACCCTCAACAATAAGAGCAATACCGTCAATCATTTTTGCATGAGTAAATGTTAAGAGAGCAATAAATCCAAATAGAATCAGTTTTTTCATAAATATTTTCCAATGTGCGATAATTTTAAAAAATTATAACATAATCGGGTAAAGATTAGGATATCTATTATGCAGAATAAAGTTTTTTGATTTAATCATTTTAAAATATATTATCTCAGCAGATCGATATCCGGATTTTTCCAAAGAAAAAAAAGGGGCAGGATATACGTAGAGCGGTCTGCAGGATTGACCGGTTCATTAAGTTAAAGTAAAGGTGCATGACATCAACTATACAGGTATTCCTGTGGAAACCTGTACGACATGACACAACCGCAGTAAGTGTATCGGTGTATCGTATCAGGGGTTGATGGAGACAGAGTATAAAGCGACCTTTGACAATGAGGGGGAACGGACAGCCCAAACTGCATACCAAACGCTATCTGCATCTCACAGAAGATATTCATTATTCCAAAGGGATGCTTTGCCAGGACTGCCATACTTCCAACGATATGCACGGGGACAGATAAAATATGATCGTTAACAAAAGTATTCTCATGAGTGCATGGGTACAGGTATTAGGCGGGTTATTGTTCGGAGAAGGTATGGTCTATTGGCTTATGAGACGTGGGAGAAAACATAGAGAATAAGGGTTTTTAGCTATAATATTAGGATAAAAATGCAAGTATCGCAGTGAGAGAACGGAGAGAAGAGATGAAGGGTATTATTTTGGCAGGGGGAAGCGGTACACGTCTTTATCCTATTACAAAAGGTATTAGTAAGCAGCTTGCTCCTATTTACGATAAACCAATGATCTATTATCCGTTATCTGTTTTGATGCTCTCGGGTATAACGGAAGTACTGATCATCTCTACTCCACAGGATCTTCCCCGCTTTGAGGAACTTTTGGGTGATGGTTCAGAGATAGGAATGAAGTTCAGTTATAAAGTTCAGCCTTCACCGGACGGACTTGCCCAGGCATTTATTCTGGGTGAAGCGTTCATTGGCAGTGATGATGTCTGTTTGATCCTGGGAGACAATATCTTCTATGGACAGGGGCTTACCAAACTGCTCGAAAAGTCTGTCAGTCGGGTTGTTGAAGAGAATAAGGCAACGGTATTCGGCTATTATGTCAAAGATCCGGAACGTTACGGGGTTGTCTCTTTTGATGCTGAGGGTAATGTCATCAGCATAGAAGAGAAGCCTGAGAAGCCTGAAAGCAATTATGCAGTGGTAGGTCTCTACTTCTATCCGAATTCTGTGGTGGATATTGCTAAAAATGTAAAACCGTCTGCACGGGGTGAACTGGAGATTACAACAGTCAACCAGACCTATCTGGCAGCAAAAGAACTCAAAGTGGAACTGATGGGGCGCGGCTATGCGTGGCTGGATACAGGTACACATGAAAGCCTGTTGGAAGCTTCAAATTTCATCCAGACCATTGAAAATCGCCAAGGGCTCAAAATAGCATGTATAGAAGAGATCGCTTTTGAGATGGGGTATATCAGCAAAGAACAGCTTATTGCCCTGGCACAACCACTTAATAAAAATCAGTATGGCCAGTATCTTTTGCGCCGGGCAGAAGAGGGAATGGTAAAAAGGTAATGATGAATGATGAATGTTGGATTTTGAATGAAAGCAGTGAGAGTGTATAAATGAAATTTATACGTACCGAGATTCCTGAAGTTGTTATCATTGAACCAACAGTGCATGGTGATGAACGAGGATACTTTATAGAGACATTCCGTCAGGACAAACTGGAAGCGTTTTTAGGTTTTAAAGTGAATTTCTGCCAGGACAATGAGTCCAGATCCTCAAAAGGGGTTTTAAGAGGATTGCACTATCAGCTTGCACCTGCTGCACAAACGAAACTGGTCAGAGTGATCAGCGGCCGTGTGTTGGATGTGGCGGTAGATATCAGAAAGGGGAGCCCGACCTTCGGCAAATATGTTGCTGTGGAATTGAGCGGAGAGAATAAACGTCAAATGTTTGTACCAAGAGGTTTTGCCCATGGGTTTGTTGTCCTGGAAGATGATACGGTTTTTGCCTATAAAGTGGACAATTACTACTCACCTGAAAATGACAGGGGTATTGCTTTTGATGATGCGGCTCTGGGGATCGATTGGAAGATCGTAAAAGAGGAATTTCAGCTTTCAGATAAAGATACGGAACAGCCGATGCTGAAAGATGCAGAACTGTTTGACTATGGAACGGACTTGTATGCTTAATGTTCTGGTGACAGGTTCTCATGGCCAGCTTGGAAGTGAGATCAAAGCGTTGTCTTCACATTATGCATATGAATTCTTTTTTACAGATAGAGAAGAGCTGGATATTTCAGATAAAACAAAGATAGAGATTTTTTGCAAAGAGAATGCCATTGATGTCATCATCAACTGTGCAGCATATACTGCGGTAGATAAAGCCGAGGATGAAGAGGAGATCGCAGACGCCGTTAACCGTCAGGCTGTCAGATATTTGGCAGAGATTTCAAAAGCATATAGTATAAAACTTATACATATTTCAACCGATTATGTATTTGACGGTACCAACTTCAAGCCCTATACAGAGATAGACAGACCCGGTCCAAACAATGTATACGGACAAACAAAGCTTGCCGGTGAAAAAGCAATGATATCCGTAAATCCGGCCGGCTCTATCATTATCCGTACTTCATGGCTCTATTCCGGATATGGCAGCAATTTTGTCAAGACGATGTTAAGACTGGGGAAAGAACGTGACAGGCTGGGTGTTGTTTTTGACCAGGTGGGTACGCCTACCTATGCCCGAGATCTGGCTGAAGCGGTACTCCAGATCTTAAATGTTGATACCACCAGGGATCCTGTTGAGATCTATCATTACAGTAATGAGGGTGTCTGTTCCTGGTATGATCTTGCCAAAGCGATCTTTGAGATCTCAGGGATCCAATGTGAAGTAAATCCAATTGAGACAGTGGAGTATCCGACACCAGCAGCGCGGCCAAGTTACTCTCTACTCAATAAATCCAAGATCAAAAAAGAGTATAATATTGCGATACCTTATTGGCGTGACAGTTTAAAAGAATGTTTGGAAAAGATGGGAGAAAGAAATAATGTTTGAGAATAGACATAAAACTATTCTGGTAACGGGCTGTGCCGGTTTTATAGGTTCAAACTTTGTACCGTACTTTTTGGAAAAATATCCAAACTATCGTATTATAAATCTAGACCTTTTAACTTATGCCGGGAATTTGGATAATCTAAAAGAGATAGATGAAATTCTAAATAATTCAACACTACAAAATGATCGCTATCATTTTATTGAGGGTAATATCTGCAACCGAGAATTGGTTGAATTCATTTTTAATGAGTACGATATTCAAGGTGTCATCCACTTTGCAGCAGAATCTCATGTGGACAACTCCATTAAAAATCCGGGAGTATTTATAGAAACGAATGTCAACGGTACCTTTACGCTTATAGATGTAGCCTGTAAATATTGGATGGAAAAACCTTTTACATACAAAGAAAAGTATGAAGGATGTCGTTTTCATCATATTTCCACAGATGAGGTTTACGGTACACTGGGTGATACAGGGCTGTTTACCGAAGAGACACCCTATGCACCTAATTCCCCATATTCAGCATCAAAAGCTTCCAGTGATATGATCGTAAGGTCCTACCGGGAAACGTATGGGCTGAATACGGTGATTACAAACTGCTCCAACAATTACGGACCAAAACAGCATGATGAAAAACTCATCCCGACCATTATCCGAAATGCACTTTCCGGAAACCCCATTCCTATCTACGGTGACGGAAAGAACATCCGTGACTGGCTCTATGTACTGGACCATTGTAAAGGTATAGACCTTGTATACCATACAGGAAAAGAGGGGAATGTTTACAATATAGGCGGAAGAAATGAAAGAACAAATCTTCAGATTGTAAATAGAATTTGTTCAATCCTTGATGACGTTTATCCGGTTAAAAATAATTCAAAATTTAACACTCAAAATTCAACATTACAAAGCTATAAGGAACTTATTAGCTTTGTACCGGATCGAGCCGGGCATGATAGGCATTATGCTATCGATGCAAGCAAGATAGAAAATGAGCTTGGCTGGAAAGCAGATGAGAATTTCGAGAGTGGGATTGTGAAAACGGTTGATTGGTACCTTGCCAAATATGGAGTATCAAATGTATAAGTTTGCGTTACAAGCTGAGAAGGGGAATTGCGAAGCAAAAGAGGCTACCCTAGGGTGTGAAAATTTTGATAGTGGAATTTTGAAAACTATAGAATGGTATTTGAAGAAGTATAATATGAAAGAAAGAAATATATGTTTGAAAAGTTAAAAAGACTTAAAAACGATAAAAGTTTTATAAAATACTTTCACAATACATCTTGGTTACTAAGTGATAAAATTGTACGAATGGCAGTTGGATTGTTTGTTGGTGTATGGGTTGCTCGTTACCTTGGTCCTGAACAGCTAGGAATATTAAGTTACGCGTTAGCAATTATCTCTTTTGTAGGTGTATTTAGTTATTTAGGTTTAAGTGGAATTTTAGTTCATGAAATAGTTGATAAACCAGGGGAACATGATGAGATATTAGGTACTGTTTTTCTAATGAAAGTTATAGGCAGTATTGTTGCCTATATTATCATAGTAATAATATCTTTTTTAACAACTGATGTTGGATCAACTAAATTCTGGATTTTAATAATAGTTGGATTAAGTTTATTCTTTAGGCCAATTGAGGTGCTTTCTTTATTTAATGAATCAAAGGTTATGGCAAAGTATAGTACTAAAGCGAGTCTTTATGCTTTTACTATTATCACATTACTAAAAGTTATTTTAATTTTAAGCAGTACATCATTGCTCTTCTTTGGATTAGTATCTCCTCTACAAGCCCTTATTTCAAGTTCATTTTTATTGTTCTTTTTTTTTAAACAAGGATATTCTGTTAAAAAATGGACAATTAATTTAGATAGGGCAAAAGAATTGCTTGGTAAATCATGGAAACTGATTTTTTCTTCAGTTCTCGCAATTATATATCTAAAAATTGACTTAATCATGTTGTCATCCATGATAGACGATCATGCAGTAGGTATTTATTCTGTTGCTGCTACTTTATCGGAAGCTTGGTATTTTATTCCGGGAGCGATAGTGTCATCATTGTTCCCGGCATTAATTAAAAAGAAAAAAGAAAATTATATAGAGTATGAAAAAAAACTTCAGCAGTTATATGACTTTTTATTTTTAATAGCTTTTAGTCTAGCTATTATTATTTCCTTTTTTTCAGAACAAATAATTTTTTTACTTTATGGTGAAGCGTATAATGAAAGTGTTATGGTGTTGGTTGTGCATATATGGGCAGGGATTTTTATTTTTATGCGAACATTATTTAGTAAGTGGATAATTATGGAGAACCTATTGATTTTATCATTATATTCACATGTATTTGGGGCATTATTAAACGTTGTACTTAATTTTGTTTTTATTCCTGAATATGGAGCGGTCGGTGCAGCTATAACAACATTAATATCGTATATGGGTGCTGCATATTTAGGACTTTTTATACATCATTCTTCACGTGGTCAGGCCAAGATGATGACATTGTCTTTGTTATTGCCATTCCGTATTTTGATATATAGGGGGCAATTATGGAGGCAATGATTATTGATGCTAAAGATATAACTGCTGTTGTAGATAATGACCTATGTCATTCATGTGGTGCATGTGCTAATGTTTGTCATCCGGAAGTTATTTTATTTAAAGAGACAGCAGCTGGTCATGTTTTTCCAGAAATAAATTATGAAGGATGTACCGCATGTGAATTATGTTCATCCGTATGTCCTGGAATAAAGTTTGGTAAAACAATGATGAAGGTTATGGAACAAACAGAAGATCCTTTTGAAGGCAACGTTCTTAAAACAAGAGTTGGAAAAAGTAGAGATAAGGAAATATTAGAAAATGCTCAAAGTGGTGGCGTAGCATCAGCTATTATATTAAGTGCATTAGAAAATAGTTTAATCGATACTGCAATTGTAGCAGTTATGACCAATGAAGACTCTATTCATGGTGATGTAATACTGGCATATAACAGAGAAGATGTTTTGTATTCTCAGCAATCAAAGTATATTCCAATTCCACTACTAACTGCATTGGCACTAGTTAAGAAAAACAGAGAACGTTTTGCATTGATTGGTCTATCATGTCATATACATGGGTTACATAATGTATTGGATACAAAACCTTCTTTAAAAAAGCAATTTGTTTTTTCAATCGGCTTAGTGTGCGATAGAGTAATGGTAAATGCTGGTATGGATTATCTTATATATAAATCAGGGGCAGAAAAAAAAGATGTTACAGGGTTTTACTTTAGAGACAAGAAACCACATGGTTATCCAGGACATGTTCATGTTCAGACAATTGAAAAATCTTATATACTTCCTCCTCAAGAGAGAATGAGTATCAAAGATTATTTTACGCCAGCACGCTGTCGTATCTGTTTTGATAAAATGAATATAGGAGCAGATATAACGGTTGGTGATCCACATGGAATTGAAGATGTTGACAGACTTGAGGGAGAGTCTTTAGTTATATCTCGAACACAAAAAGGTGAAGAGGTATTACAATCTACTAATAGTGTACAACTTCGTTTGGAAGATTATAAATCTGCATTAATTGGACAAGCCATAGAAGGTAAAAAAGAAAATTGGAGAGGATATATTGAAAAATGGCGTGAACTTGACAAGCCTGTTCCTACATATTACGAATATGTTAGCAAGTTTACAAGTATTAAGAGTAACAAAAAATATACTACGAACCTAAGTCAGGCATTATTCTTAAGATCTTACAAACAGAGACAGGAATTAATTTCTACATATTGTAAACAAGTGAAAATATATAAATTAAAAATGAAATATTTACTGCCTATTACCTATATAATGAGAGCAATAATTAAAATTAAAAAGGAACTGTCAAAATGATTATTGAAATAAGGAATGTCGGTTTTATCAATAAGGGTGCAGAACTTATGCTATTGGCTATTATAGAAAAATTGAGAACTAAGTATCCAAAAATAAAATTGACAATGAATGCAACTGATGCAAAATATACTGATCGAGCTAAATTAGGTTTATATCAAACTGTACGTTTTAAAAAATATGGGATTACTTGGGATGTCCTTCTAAAATTTGTTCCGAAAAGACTACGTGATAGATTTGGATTAGTTATTGACTCAGAAGTTGATATTATTTTAGATGCAGCTGGCTTTAAGTATAGTGATCAATGGGGTGAGTATAGTACGGTTCAATTAGCAAAAGATATTCAAAGATGGAAAAAACAAGATACAAAATACATAATGATGCCTCAAGCTTTTGGACCCTTTGAATCAACAGAAATTAAAATGGCATTTACTACTATAATGAATAATGCAGACCTTGTATATGCAAGAGATTTAATATCATATAACTATATTAATGATTTGATCGGTAAACAAGATAATATAAAAATGTCTCCAGATTTTACTAATCTTTTAAAAGGTAATGTCCCAAAAGATTTTGATTCAAATAACAATAAAATTTGCATTGTTCCAAATGTTCGCATGCTTGATAAAACTTCTTTCGATAATCCTGATTCGTACCAACATTTTATGGCAAATTGTTTAAAAATCCTTATAAAAGTAAATGCAAAACCATTTTTTCTTATTCATGAAGGTAATGAAGACTTAAAACTTGCTAAGGAAATAATGAGTATTGCCAATGAGAAAGTTAATATAGTAGTAGAATCAGACCCTCTTAAAATAAAAGGTATTATTGGTACATGTGATGCTATGATCGGAAGTCGATTTCATGGTCTTGTAAATGCTCTTTCGCAAGGTGTACCTGTGATTGCAACGGGTTGGAGTCATAAATATAAAATGTTATTACAGGACTACAATTTTCCCAAAGGATTATTGCCGGTTAGCTTAACCAATGTTGAAATTGAAGAAGCTTTATCGGTTATATTAGACAATAATTTAAAAAAAGTTGTTAAAATGAATATAGAAAACTCTGCATCAACCCAGAAAAAATTAGTGGAGAATATGTGGCAAGAAATCTATACTATATTGGATGAAAAATATTAAAACTTAATAACCGGTTGTATTCCTGAAATTGTCAAAAATAATATAAACGGTTATTTGGTTGATCCATTAGATATACAGGGATTAGTGGTGCGATGCTTCCAAAGAGTACTTTTGGCAAATTTTTAAACCACTTATTTTTGCTATAATCGGTGGAGTAATTGCTTGTGGAACAAGCTTTTTGTTTGATATAGAAAATATGTGTTTGAATACAAGTTTGATGATTGTTGTGACGGGAATTGTGGTACTTGTGTTGAATGTTTTATTTAATCGTGAGTTTTTGGATATGGTATTATCTTTAATGAAGATAGAAAGGGAAGTATAAAGTATGACTATTCAAGTATCACCACTGGTCAGTGTAATTGTACCCACCTATAATCGAGCAAAAACTATAAAGAGATCTATCGATAGTGTATTACAACAAACTTATACAAACTTTGAATTGATTATCGTTGATGATGGCTCTACTGATGATACTGAAGGAATTGTCAGAAATATAAATGATCAAAGAATTCAATATATAAAGTGCACAAAGAATGGTGGTGCAAATAAAGCACGCAACATAGGAATTAAAGCTTCCCAAGGCACTTTTATAGCATTTCAAGATAGTGACGATGATTGGTATCCTGATAAATTAGAAAAGCAAGTTGAAATTATGCAAAAAGTCTTGCCTTCTGTAGGTGTAGTATATAGTGGTTATTTTAGAATTATGAATGATAGCAGTACCTATATTCCACCTGATACCATAGGTCAATTAGAAGGAGATGTTTCATCTGAATTGTTAAAACATAATTTTGTTGGAACACCCACAATGTTAATCCGAAAAGAATGTTTCGAGAAGGTGGGACTCTTTGATGAACAGCTACCCCGTTTTCAAGATTGGGAATTATCAATTAGGCTTTCAAAGCATTATCATTTTAAGTATATGAATGAAGCAACTATAAATGCATATGTTCAAACAGACAGCATAACTTCAAATAATCAAGCACAGATAACTGCTTTTAGAATGATTTTTGAGAAACATTACAAAGATTTTTCTAAAGATAAAAAATTATTTATAGAGAAACATGAGTTAATAGGAAAGCTATTGTATCTAAATGGAAACACCAAAGAAGGGAGATACTATTTGTGGAAGGCATATAAACTAGATCCTTTAAATTTAAAACTACTGCTTAAAAATATTCTGTTGTCTTTATTAAGTGTTACTATATACAAAAAAATATTGAAAATGTACCAATTTATTTTTATAAAAGACAACTAAATGAAGAACTCGCTGATCTCTATTGCCATGGCAACCTACAATGGTGAGAAATATTTAAAAGATCAATTAGACTCTATTTATAATCAAACGTATAAAAATATTGAAGTAATTGTAACAGATGACTGCTCTATAGACAAAATAGTTGAGATATTGGAGCAATATGCCAGATTTCATGGGCTTAAATATACTGTCAATGAGGAAAATCTCGGATTTGTAAAAGTAATTTCCCTATGTGGAGGGGAGTATATTGCTCTTGCTGATCAGGATGATATATGGGAAAAAAATAAAATAGAAATATTGGTTAATGAAATTGGTTCAAACTTATTGATTCACAGTGACTGGGTAATCCTCCCAAAAACCCAATCTTCCCAAAAGTAGAAAATTCCAGTAAAATAG
>OFDG01000002.1_pt1 | contig 100401 bp, 104 predicted proteins | sample 1520381 | NCBI WGS metagenome assembly OFDG01 (sample SAMEA3696446, study PRJEB22514) | metagenome | biome: water; feature: marine; material: hydrothermal vent | place: Pacific Ocean | collected 2014-08-12 | depth 1521 m | reverse complement strand
AAGGAATTAGCTGCTTGATTGAGGTGAAATTGCACTTATGATTTGAATGGGCGTTTTTGTTTTAAGTGGATCCAGAAAAATGAATGATAAAGATTTGATGTTATGGGATTCTCTTCTGGTAAATGATAGATTGCCGGAGTTTGATGCTTTACAAAACAAGGCTATTGTTTCCAGGCTTAATGCTTTGGTTACACCGGAACAGTTTAGTAAAATAGGATCCAAAGAGCGTGTTTTGATCTTGTATGGAGCATACAAAGGAGAGTATCCGGTTACAGCAAATGAGTGGTTTGATCAAGTTGAGAAAAAAATGAAATATATTGCGTTGGCACAAAGTATACTTTCCTCAACTATCCAAAAACACACAGAAAATAATGTAGCTGAAAGTAAAGATGTAATGACACAATACGCAATTGGTGCACTCTTTACTTTACTTCTCCTTCTTGTATTGTTTGTTGTCTATTATAATATTAACAAAGATAAACAACTCTTTGAAGATACGTTAAGGGATATAGAGACAGTACTTAATCTTGAACAGCAAAAAGAGTTGAAGGCTCTGATAGATAACAGGGAAATAAATCAGATATACAAATTTCTAACCAATACGATCAGGGAAGCGAATCAGGCAAAAGATCTCTTTCTCGCAAATATGTCTCATGAGATTCGTACACCTTTGAACGGTATTGTCGGTTTTACACAATTGCTAAAATCCACATCTCTTTCGGAAGAGCAGGAAGAGTTTATTAAAGTGATAGAACATAGCTCAGATAATTTGTTAACTATTGTAAATGATATACTTGATCTTTCTAAAATTAAAGCAGACAAGATAGAATTGGAAAGTATTTCCTTTGATCCTGTTGAGAAATTTGAATCATCTATAGAATCTTATGCTGCGAGGGCTGCAGAAAAGGATATTGAATTTGGTATCTATGTGGACCCGGAATTACCTTCTGAAGTTATAGGTGATCCTACAAAAATTTCTCAGATACTTGTCAATCTTATCAGTAATGCAATTAAATTCACTCCATCGAATGGAACAGTCGATGTCTGTATAGAAAAACTTTCTGAAAGCAATAAAGATACTACAGTGAAGTTTTCTGTTACAGATTCAGGTATTGGTATTACAGAGGAACAGAAAAATAAAATATTTGATGCCTTCTCTCAGGCAGATGTCAGTACAAGCAGAAAATTTGGCGGTACAGGTTTAGGTTTGGCTATTTCAGGTAAATTGGTTTCATTTATGGGAGGAGAACTGGAGATAGAAAGTGTTGAAGATGAGGGTTCTACTTTCTACTTTACATTAAAACTTGAAAAATCAGAGCAGGCTGAAAAAAGAACAGTAATAAATATGCGTGGCTTTAAAGTCGGTTTTGTAGTCCCTGATATAGATGTTGAAAGAGAAATGAATAAAAATCTTGAAACGTATATCAATTACACTGGTGCTAAGTTTAAAGTCTATTATGGTGATGAGTTGCTTGAAAAGGAAGAATCACTTTTACCGGATGTAGTATTTATTGATCACAGATATTATCAAAGAAAAGATGAACTTGAAAAATATTTAAATCTTGATACAAAAATTATTCTTATGACAACGGCAGAAAGGAAAAAAGACATTAGACAAGATCTTTTTGATAAGATAGATAGAATATTGTATAAACCAGTTAATCTTACCAAAACCCTTAAATCTCTTGAAGTAGTCTATGAAGAAAAAGATATTGAAAATTTATCTAAAACCAAAGAGAATAAGCATGATATATCTTTTGAAAAGATACATGTATTAGTGGCAGAAGATAACAGTATTAATCAAAAGCTAATTAAAAATGTTTTGAATAGCTTTGGTGTGAATGTTACACTTGCAAACAATGGTGAGGAAGCTTTGAATCTTCGTCAGCAAAATGAATATGATATGATATTTATGGATATCCAAATGCCTGTTATGGGGGGGGTATTGAAGCAACAGAGAAAATCTTGGATTTTGAAGAAAAAAACCGTAAACATCATGTTCCTATTGTTGCTTTAACAGCAAATGCTTTGGCAGGAGACAGAGATAAATATATCAATGCAGGTATGGATAATTATCTTTCGAAACCTATAGAGCTTGAGAAGTTGAATTTATTAATGCAAGAATATTTTCCTCATAAAATTGCTGGAGATAAAGAAGAGGCAGTAGAAAAGAACACAGAAGAAGAGAAAAGAGAGAGTGTTCTTAAAACAGAAGATGTCAAAAATAGTGATAACGTTGTAGAAAACCTAGAGAGTAAAGCAGAGGTAGAGAAGAACACACTTGAAAAAGAGATAGAAGAAGAGAATGATACAGTTTTTGAAACTGAAAATAGTAATGTTGAAATTGATAATGATACTATAGAATTATTAGAAAACATACAAGAAGAAAATGTAAATATAGATACCCAGAGAAGTGATAATACTGTTGGAAATCAAAAGAATAACACAGAAGTGAAAAATACGATTAAAAAAGCTTTAGAGGTAAAAAGAAAAGCTGATGTTCTGGTTTACCACTCTATACCATTAATTGTAAATCTTTATGAAAGTATATTGAAAAATTTAGAATATGATGTGGATATCACTACGGATGAACAAAAGTTTTTAGATAGGATTGACGACACAGAATATAAGTTTATTCTATATGATATAAAACCTTTTATAAATATGAAATGTATGATTTCAGATATTATTCGAGATAGTTGTGGAGCCAAACTTTTTGTATTGATACATAACGCATCAAAAGATGATGATTTCTGTTGTGATATCGTAAATGAAAAAGCAGATATTGAGGATATTAAAAAGAAGTTAGAAATAGATTAATATAAAATTCTGGCCAAATAAAGTCCATCAGGAGGAGCAAGTTTTGTAGTATGCTTCTTCTGACACTCTATCTGTTCCAAGAGTTGTGTTAAAGTCATTTCTTCTCTAGCACACTGCATTACAGCTTCAACCATCATTCTTACCTGTGAGCGTAAAAAACCATTAGCTTCAAAATAGATATAATGATAATTGTCTCGTTGCATGTAGTTTGTTTTATAAATCTTTCTTACTGTAGTATGGGTAACACTGCCGGTCTTGTGAAAACAGTTAAAGTCATGTTCTCCTACAAAAAGTGTTAAAGCCTGCCTAAGTAAAGCAGTATCAAACTTTGGATAGTATGAGATGTACTTCTGTTCAAAGACGGAAGGTTTTTGTGTTTTAAATACATAGCGATACACTCTTTTTTTTGCAGAGAAACGTGCATGAAAATCCTGTGGAACGCTAGTAATATGTTTAAACTGTATTTCTGTCAGTTTTTTATTGAGATTTAGTTTGAGTTTATCAAGATCAGACCAAAATTTTGGTAGATCGAAATGTATTACTTGTCCTGTTGCATGGACACCTGCGTCTGTACGTCCACTGCCTACGATAGATGACGTTATTTTCAAAGAGCGTAAAGCTTTTTCTATACTACCCGTTATGGTTTTATTTGTAGTGGTTTGTTTTTGAAAACCTTGATAAACACTTCCATCGTAGACAATGACTGCTTTTACACGCATAGATAAACACACTCCATTAAAAGTATCTTGCTACCCGTTGTGTAAAGAGCCATCTGCCTAAGAGAAAAACTGCAACAATAAGAAAAAGCAAAATAGTATAATTCCCCCATTTTTGTAAAGAGGAGGCTAACATATAAAATAGAAATGTTGTAGTAAAGATAACGATAAATGAATGGTTCGTCTGATAACGAGGATTGATCATCGTAAAGGATGCTACAAGATAGACTGAAAGCAAAGGTATAAGACTTACAAAAATAAAAAAGAGAACTCTACGCATCATTTTTTTATCATCTTTTGCTTTACTCCAGTATGTGATAATATTTTTAAAATGAAAATCTTTCTTTTCACTGGTATCATACACTTCAAGAGTCTTGTATTCGGCTTGTTGGAGCTTATCCTTTGAGTATGTATAGCCATAACCATCTTTGAGTAAAAGAGATGTAATACCATTCTTTTTATTTAGTTTTCCCTGTTGAGATGAGAAAAACTGTTCTTCATTTTTATGGGTGCGATTATAGATAACAATATCATGAAATATATTATTTTTTTTCTCTTTTACATAAATATAGTAGTTCCCAAATTTTTGACCAATTTTCCCTGGTACAATATTTAGTGTTGCTTCATTTTTTTTATGTTCTTTAAATGATTTATAGTACTGTTTACTTAGTGGCATGGCTAAAAAAGAGATAGAGGCTAACAAGATTGAGAAGAGTATACCAAGTAGTAGCAGACTTCTCAGTACTTTGTTGGCTTTTAGTCCTAAGGCATAGAGTGCAATAAGCTCATTATCCTCTGAAAGTTTCATGAGAACATTAGCCAGAGCTGCAATAAAAGAGAGTGGCAAAGTGTAAAAAATGATATCCGGAACAGAATAACTGTACAGTGTGAGCAGTTCCATAAATGTAATTTGTATCTGTGCGGTCAGTGAAGATATCTTAACAAGGTATACAAGAGAAATGATCAGAAAAAAGGGTAGAAATATAGTCAAAAATGCTTTGGTGAAATTTGACGAAATATATCCTCTTACGTTAACCATAAATAATAGTCTCCAGGAGTTGTGTTGCTTGGGTATCATAGAGATAGACAACGAATGTAGCTAAAGCTAAAAAAGGTACAAAAGGTACACCTTTTTCACGGTTGATAAGTGACGGAATGATTGCTAAGACAGCAGAGAGAAAAAGTGCAACAAAAAAGTTTGGAAAACCAAGTAAAGCACCCATGGTCCCAGCCACGATAACATCTGCGCCTCCCATAGCCTGTTTTCTGGCAATCAAAGAGGAGAGCTGACCTATGAGATAAAGTCCACCTGCTGCAATAGCTGCATACATGAGTGCTTGTAAAAACTCTGGCTGAATAAGAGCAAAAATAAGTGCAGTAAAATTTACATTGTCCGGTACAGCCATATATTTAAAATCTATCATAACCAAAGTAAGCAATGCAGCAAAAGAGACTGCAACAAATGGTAGATACCAGACTAGACCCAGTTTAAAATAGAGTGCTACAAAGATAATACCTGTAAGAATTTCAACGATAGGATATTGTATGGATATTTTATTTTTACAAAAGTAGCACTTTCCTTTAAGGAATAACCATGAAAAAATAGGAATATTATGCCACCATTTAAGATTGTTTTGACAGCTTTGACATTTGGATGCAGGAAAGACAATACTTTCACCTTTTGGTATGCGGTAGATGACTACATTTAAAAATGAGCCTATTATAGCTCCAAAGATAAATACGATTACAGATATTCCTATCATTAGATACCTCCAAAGCGTCTGATACGGTTCTTATAATTTTTTATAATTTCCTCCAACTCTTTAGCTGTGAAGTCCGGCCAAAGGGTTGGAGTGAAATAAAACTCAGAGTAGCTTAGTTGCCATAGAAGAAAATTAGAGATACGTTCTTCTCCGCTGGTGCGAATGAGTAAATCTATATCAGTATAGGGGGTTTGGAGTGCAGTAGAGATCTCTTCCTCTGTAACATGCTTTTTCCCTTCAGCGATAAGTCTGTTGACTGCCGATGTTATCTCAGCACGTCCACCATAATTCAGTGCAAGAATTTGTGTGAGTTTAGTATTTGTTTTGGTAAGATCTTCTGTCTCTAAAATACGTTTTTGTAAAGATTTTGAAAATGAAGTCAAATCTCCAATAGCTTGAAAACGAATGTTATGTTCCTGGTAAGTTTGAAGTTCATTTTTAAGATATTTATCCAATGTTTTCATTAAAAAATCAACTTCAAGCTTGGGACGTTTCCAGTTTTCTGTACTAAATGCATAGAAAGTAATCGTCTCAATGTTAGAATGCACTGCACAATAGGTGGTGATTTCACGAATGATTTCAGCACCTTTTTCATGACCTTTGGTACGTTTTAGTCCACGTTGTTTTGCCCATCTGCCATTGCCATCCATGATAATAGCGAGATGTTTAAGAGGGGTATTACTCATTAAGAAGGGCCTTAGATTCAGTGAGTATTTTGTCTGAGAGTGTGAGTTTATCGGTTTTTCCAAATGGTATTTGCTTCTCTTTTGTAATAAAGGTGATCTCATTCTCGGCAGTACCAAAACTTTCACTATCGTTCAAAAGATTATAACACACTGCATCTACATGCTTTTTTTCAAGGAGTGCTTTGGCATTTTCTAAACCATGTTCACTATCCATCTCCGCTTTAAAAGCAACTGTTTTGATATCCATTTTGTTCAAAGAAGTGAGTATATCCGGTGTCTGTTTCAATTCCAGATTCCATGTTTCACCGATCATGCTTTTTTTGAGTTTACCCTTTTGCGGATATTTAGGTGTAAAGTCGGATACTGCAGCCACCATAAAGAGATAAGGCTCTTTTTGTATAAGGTGAACAGATGCATCACTGTTCATGGAAGCTTTGCTCATCTTTCCTTTTTTAGCTACCCTGATAGCATCTTGCGTGTAGTCTAAAAGTTCCTGGGCATCTTCTACCTCTATCGTGTAAATACTTTCCGGTAACCCTTCATTCCCCATAGTAGTGATGTAGCAGACATCAGCCCCTTTAAGGTAGAGTGAGAGGCAGAGTGATTTTGCCATTTTCCCTGAAGAGAAGTTGCTAAGGTACCTGACTTCATCTATCTTTTCACGTGTTCCTCCACCCGTAACAACAACACGTCTGTCTTTCCAGAAATCCTCTTCTAAAAGTACTTTTGCTGTTTCAAAAAAGATCTCTGCAGGTTCTGCCAATGCACCACTTCCGACATCACCGCAGGCTAACAGTTTTTCTTGTGGTTCAATGATCGTATAATCATTCACTCCTAACATCTTAAGTGATCCTACAGTGTAATGGTTTTGAAGCATTTGCGTATTGGCAGCAGGTGCAACAAGCATTGGTCCTGCATATGCAAGGGCTGTCTGGGTCAAGATATTATCAGCGATACCCTTGCTCAGTTTGTTAAGTGTATTCGCCGTTGCTGGAGCAATGACAAAAGCATCACATTTTTTACCGATCTCAATATGGTTAAGATCGGAACTCCAGCTTTCGCTCTTTTCTGTAAGTACAGGATTTCTTGTCAATGCTTCAAAACTCAAAGCAGAGACAAAACGTTCAGCACTTGGTGTCATGACTACGTGTACATCTGCTCCGGCTTTGACAAAAAGACGTGCCAGGTCACAGGCTTTATAAGCAGAGATACTTCCTGTCACACCTAGAAGAACAGACTTTCCGTTTAAGTTTATTTGCATATTATTTGTCTCCCTTGTGCTTGTCACTCTCTGTGAGAAAAAATTTATAGAAAAAGTTTTTAATGGTTTTCATCGGTGCTCTTGAGATAGCAAGTTCACCTTTGGCTATATTTTTATTAACAGTGGTTCCAGCTGCTATTATCACATCATCCTCAATGATTATAGGTGCTACAAGTTGTGTATCGCTTCCTATAAAGACGTTTTTACCGATGGTGGTTTTATATTTGTTCTTCCCGTCATAGTTACAGGTGATCACACCTGCACCGATATTAGAACCTTTGTCTATGCTTGCATCACCGATGTAAGCCAGATGACCTGCTTTTACACCGGTCAGTATAGACTTTTTCACTTCAACAAAGTTACCGATATGTGTATCTATGAGTGTTGACCCCGGCCTTACTCTTCCCATAGGTCCGACATCTGAGTTCTCAATAAGGGAATCTTCAATCACAGAGTTTGCTTTAATATGGGAATCGATGATCTTACTTTTTCCTTGTATACTTACACCACTCTCCAGAATACATTCACCTTCAAAAGTAGCTCTGCTGTCTATGTAAATGGTTTGAGGCAGATGCATTGTCACACCGGCTTTCATCCACTCCGCTCTTATGCGTTCCTGCATGATCTCTTCAGCGTGAGCCAGATCAAGTTTGGAATTCACCCCTTTAAACTCTTCTTCCTGTACCATGACCGGATGTACTGTTTTGTTTCCATCCACAGCCATCTTGATAATGTCTGTGAGGTAATATTCTGCTTGGGCATTTTCATTGCTCAGTGCAGGGATGTATCTGTCAAGAAGTTCTTTTCTCACACAGTAAACACCTGCATTGACTGTTTGGATCTCTCTTTGGGCAGGGATGCAGTCTTTCTCTTCTATTATTTCATGTACATTGCCATCTAAAATCACGACACGTCCATAGCCATTGGGGTTATCAAGTTGTATGACTGACATATTGATATCTGCATCCCCTTCCATAAGCGCATGCAGAGAACCGGTTGTAATCAGAGGCATGTCTCCATTAAGGATCAGTACTTTGGAATGGTTAACCTTGACCCCTTTCATAGCACCACCGGTACCGGGAAACTGCTGGGCATCCTGCATATGGAAATGGATACCCTCATAAGATTCTTCTATCTCTTTTTGGATACGCTCAGCTTGGTGGTATAGGACGACTGTAATATCATCAGAAACATTTTTTGCAGCATCTATAGTATGAAATAACATAGACTTTCCAGAGATTTCATGAAGTACCTTAGGTGTGCTTGACTTCATTCTTGTACCTTGACCTGCTGCGAGTATCACAACGCTTATAGACATTTTTTGCACCTTTTAGATAAAATACATAATTATTATATTAACGTGATTATATCTAATTGAAATTAAGTGAGTGGTAAATGACATGTAAACATTTTGGATCTTGTGGTTCTTGCGGGCTTTATGAGTTGAGTTATGCAGAACAGTTAAAGCGTAAAGAGGAGAGAGTAAGCGGGCTTTTGGCACCCTTTTATCAAGAAGCATTGGAAGTATTCGACTCTCCCGGATCACACTATAGAGCCAGAGCAGAGTTCCGTATCTGGCATGAGGGTGACAAGTGTGATTATGCTATGGGGAATATAGAAAAAAAGGGTGCCATCAACATAAAAGAGTGCCCTAAGGTCATAGAACCCATTGAAAAACGTATGTGGAAACTATTGGAAAAGATCAATGCTTCCACTGAAGTGCTAAAACAGCGTCTTTTTGCTGTTGAGTTTTTGGCAACCACTACTGATGAGTGTCTTATTACCATGCTGTATCACAGAAAATTAGATGAAGCCTGGAGTGAAGAAGCAAAAGTTTTAGAGGCATCATTGAATTGTAAGATCATGGGACGAAGTCGTAAACAAAAGGTCATTCTTTCAGATGAGTTTGTGACTGAAAAGCTTGATATTGACGGTAAAACTTTTACCTATGTGCAGTATGAGAGCGGCTTTACCCAGCCAAACCCGACAGTCAATGTAAAAATGATAGAATGGGCCATTGAACAGGCTAAAAAAGTAGGGCATGGAGACTTTTTGGAGAGTTACTGCGGATTAGGTAACTTTACACTGCCGCTTTCACATTATTTTGATAAGGTTTTAGCTACAGAGATAAGTAAACGCTCCATCCATGCTGCTCTTGAAAATTGCCAACTTAACGGTATAGAGAATATCACTTTTGCAAGACTGGCTTCCGAAGAGATGACCGAAGCATTAAAGGGAACAAGAGAGTTTAACAGGCTCAAAGATATAGACCTTGGATCCTATGATTTCAGTACCGTACTGGTCGACCCTCCGCGTGCAGGTCTGGATGAAGGAACCATAGAACTCATCTCAGATATAGAAAATATCATCTATATCTCTTGCAACCCCGAAACACTGGCACGTGATCTGGAAACACTTACCGATACACATAATGTAGTAGAAGCAGCAATGTATGACCAGTTCCCGCATACGGAACATGTGGAGAGTGGTGTGTTTTTACAAAAAAAGAGCTAGATCAATTCATTAGCTCTCTATGTTCTACCATGGCACAGAGGTTTTGTACTACATTGATACCGGCATCTTTGGCTTTCTGTGCCGCTTCATTGTTAACGATACCGATCTGTGTCCATAAGACTTTGACATCTCCGCGTTCGATGCAGGCATCTGCCACGGCATCAACTACTTCAGGTTTTCTAAATACGACTACCATATCCACAGGTTTATCGATCTCTTTAAGACTTCTATAAACTTTTTGATCTAAGATAGTTTCTTCTTTTGGATAAACAGGAATCATTTTATATCCTGCATCACGTAGATATTTTGCTACTCTGTGGCTATCTTTTTCTGGTTTGGGAGAAGCACCTAAAACAGCTATGGTCCTGGTCCCTTTAAAATAGTTGATGATCTCTTCATTATTACTGTTTACACGCGGCATTTCACATTCCATGCTTTATCCTTAATTTCGATATAATTCTTCCATTATAATATCTAGGAAAGATAATGTTAGACTTAAACAGTATAAAAAAAGCTTATGAGAGAGTACAGGGTGTAGTACATCGTACCCCTTTTTCATATGCCCCAATTTTAAGTGAGATAAGTGGATATGAGGTCTATCTTAAAAAAGAGAACCTTCAACGTACAGGAGCCTTTAAACTCAGAGGTGCTTTTAATAAAATAGCCTCGTTAATTGAGAGTGGAGAGAAAGGTGGTGTTGTGGCTGCCTCTGCAGGTAACCATGCTCAGGGTGTAGCATTTTCTGCCAAACACTTTGGGATAGATGCCACTATTGTCATGCCTGAGTCAACGCCGTTAACAAAAGTACAGGGGGTAAAAGAGTTTGGTGCTACGGTCATTCTTCATGGTGCTAACTATGATGAAGCCTATGCATATGCTGTAGCCTTCGCGAAAGAGAATAACTATAATTTTGTTCACCCTTTTACAGATGATGAAGTGATGGCAGGGCAAGGTACGGTTGCGTTGGAAATGTTTGATGAGGTTAAAGATATTGATGCTATTGTTGTTCCGGTAGGCGGAGGAGGACTGATCTCAGGTATGTCCGTCGCGGCAAAAGCGATCAAGCCTGAGGTAAAAGTGATCGGTGTTTCAGCACAGGGTGCTCCTGCGATGAAGAACTCTTATGATGCAAAACAACCGCTTGATACCACATCTGTAAGGACCATTGCCGACGGGATAGCGGTACGTGATACGTCACCTATTACTTTAGAATATATTTTAAAGAATGTGGATAGCTTTGAAAGTGTCTGTGAAGATGAGATAGCTTCTGCCATACTCTTTTTACTGGAAAAACAAAAGGTACTTGTAGAGGGTGCAGGTGCTGTAGGTGTTGCAGCATTGTTACATGGAAAGTTGAACTTGCCAAAAGGCATCAAGGTAGGAGTGGTACTCAGCGGAGGGAACATTGATGTAACGATGCTTTCACTGATCATAGAAAAAGGACTGATGAAATCGGCAAGAAAGATGAAGCTGATGGTGACACTGGTAGATAAACCAGGTGCATTGCAGTCATTTACACAGATACTTACAGAGGTAGGTGCAAATATCGTTCAGATAGGGTATGACAGAACCTCGATAGATCTAGAGTTTGGAGATGCGCATGTCTCAGTAGCCTTAGAGACAAAAGGAGAAGAGCATCAAGAGCAGATACGCCAAAAGTTAAAAGAGGGTGGTTTTGCTTTTAAGGAAGAACATTAAAAAGTAAACAGGTAGAAAGTAGCAGTGGGCAATGAAAATATAATAGCTATAGATTTGGGTTCAAATACTTTACGTGTTATCCAGATGGATTGCAAAAATGGTAAATTTGTAGCAGTATTCGAAAAGATAGTTAAAACTGCTGATGGATTAGCTGAATATGGCTATATCAACAACGATGCTATGGTTAGGGTTATCTCTGCTCTTAAAGAAGCACAAGAAGATATAGACTTTTCTGCTTATGAAGTAAAAGCAGTGACAACTGAGGCGATACGTCGGGCTTCAAATTCAGATGAAGTGTTAAGTCAGATTAAAAAAGAGACAGGTGTTGCTTTTGAGATCATCTCCGGAGAGGAAGAAGCAAGACTCACACTTCTGGCAGTCAAACATAGACTCGCCAAATTACAATTTGCTTCAGATTCTTTTGTGCTTGTTGACATAGGTGGAGGGTCAACGGAACTCATTTTCCATTATCCTGGTGAGACTATCTCCAAAAGTTTCCCCATAGGCATCGTCACTATCGCACAAAGCTATCAAAAATTGGAAAATATAGAAACAGCACTCCCCAAAGAGATGTTGGATATGCAAATGTTTTGTGCAGAAATTTATGCGACCAAAGGAAAAGTAAACTCTTTTGTTACTACAGCGGGTACACCTACAACAGTTGCAGCAATGAAACTGGGGCAGACGTATGAAACGTATGATGCAAAAAAGATCAATGGTACTTCACTAAAGGTATCAGAGTTGGACTTTTATTTGGAAAAGTTGCTTGCTATGCCTTTTGAAGAGAGGGAAGTCACAGTAGGTACAGGGAGAAGTGATCTGATCGCTGCAGGGATACTCATATTTAAACAACTTTTCACTATTGTAGAGTTTGATAGTTGTATCGTTATAGATGATGGCTTACGTGAGGGTGTAGCTTTGGAAGAATGTAAATCCTACACTAACCTAACTTAAAAAAGAAGAAAGACATAGAAAATATAGTCTATTATTCAACAGGTTGGAAGAAACCTATAAGTTAGTGTAGTTATTTAGAGGTGTTTTTTTAGTATATTACAAAGGGGGGGGAGTATACTATTTCACCTCTTGGTTAGAATTATAGTAGAAGAGTTTGTCAAAGTTTGTCAAAATGAAAATTTTTATTAAATTTTGTATAGTTTTATTTACTATGTAATACATAACCTATACCATAGTTACTTTTTATTGTCTCTTTTGGAAGTTTTTGGCGAATACGTTTTATGAGAGAAGTTATAGCATTTGAAGAGAAGTCTCTTTCAGGTTGATCTTCATAGAGATGATTATAGATATCTATGGATGAAATGGTTTGATTCATACAACTAAAAAGAAGTTCAAGTACTTTTTGTTCTTTTGGTTTTAAATTAATTTCATTTTCATTTTGAAATAATTTTTTTCTGTTTGTATCCCAATAAAATCCCTCTTGAAGGTAGATGCAATGATTGTTTTTTCGCAGATCATCTACAAGAGAGAGAAGAAGTTCTTTAAGCTTGTCACTCTGCACAGGCTTTACTAAATATTTCACAAGATGCAGCTCAATTGCCTGTAAAAGTTTTTCTTTATCAGAATGTGCAGAGGTGATGATGATCTTGGTTTCTTTATCTTGTTTACGGATTTTTTCTATCATGGAAAGACCATCAAGATGAGGCATATGAATATCTGCTATGATGATATCAGGTTTTTCTTTTTTATATGTTTTATAGGCACTTAATCCATCTTCTGCAGTATATACATGTTCAAAAAAGAGTTGCAGATACTCTACCATAGAATGTAGTAATTTTTTCTCATCTTCAGCAATGAGTATGGAAATATCACTGATTTTTATACTGTCATCCATTGCTTATCTCCATTTTTATGCTAAATGCTGCACCCTCTTTTATGTTCTCTACACTTAATGTTCCACCCATATTTTTTTCGATGATCATTTTAGAGATATATAGCCCCAATCCTGTTCCCATAGATTTATGTTTGGTAGTAAAATAGGGGTCAAAGACACGATGTATATTCTCCTTTTTGATACCTCCGGCATTGTCACTTATGGTAAGTATAACACTGTCATCGTTTTTAGATAAAACCATATGAATATAAGCATCCTTGATTCTCCTATGCATAAGTACATCTTTGGCATTGGTTAAAATAGAGACAACAACCTGGGTGTATTCATTCATATAGCCGCTTACACAGGAGGAACTGTGGTTCTGAAAAAGAATCTCTATTCCTGCTTTGTTCAGCATAGGACGCATGATCGTCAAAGCATGTTCAACAACATCAGAAACAGAAAAATTCGTCTTTGTTTTTTCCGGATGGTAGAAACGCATAAAGTCATCGATGGTTTTTGACATATACTGGATGTTGTTTTCCATCTCTTTGAGTTTGCTCATGAGTTCACTGTCTTCCAGGATCTCTCTTTGACTTTTTTCCTTGAGGATAGAGATAATAGTGTTGTTAATGGCAAGCGGTTGACGCCATTGGTGTGCGATGTTCTCTATCATCTCTCCCATGTCTGCCATTTTGGCTTTCTGAAAAAGAAATTCTTCTTTTTCCTTGAGTTGTTTGAGTGATGCTACAAGTGCAAGGTCTTTTTGTTTCAGTGCCTCGATCGTATAGATGAGTTCATCCTTGTAGCTCTCTTCAATATAAAGTCCGCATTCCAGCGCTTTCATCTGTGTGATCAGTGGAGCAATTCTCTCTTTTTGAATGATAGATCCGTGCTGAGGTGCTATGAGGTCCATATCCAACGTTTCTATTTTTGAGAGGGCATAGTTAAAGATATCCCGGCTTGGCATATATTCTGCATGGAACTGTTTGGCTTTTTCAAAATAGTCATCTCCCGCAAAAAAATCCCAGGACTCTTCCAGTCCACCGAAAATGTCACCGGAAAAGAGTGTTTTTGTTCTTTGTTCATAGGTGACAAAAGCACCGGGTGAGTGGCAATACGGTGTGGTTAAAAATGTTAAACTTAAGTTACCGCATTGTAGTTGGTGTTGGTGTTTGTCTATCTCATAATAGTTTGATTTGATCAAATAATGTTTGACCAAAGGTACCATCCGACTATGGGTGATGATACGCAGGTCATCACGGTTAATGAGTTTTTCCATCTCTGGAACAGAGGCTGCCAGGTCGGGGTCTTGATGATGTAAAATGATATATTTTACATTACGCATAGAACTTATAGAATTGATCTTTTTTACCACTGCATCAAATTCCAGCATAGAACCCGGATCAACGAGAACAGATTCATTACCATTTTTTATAAAATAAGGGTGACATTGAAAAGGGTCATTCTTAAGATACATGCCAACCCAGTAAATATCTTTGGCTATTTCTATTGCTTGTGTAAAATCCATTTGATAAGTATAGTAAAAAAAGATAGATATTTTCATGATTTTCATCAAGAAAAGCACAGTTAGGTAGGCACATCTAATATTTTTTAGCTATAATCAAAAAAATTCTAATTTAATGGAGTGTAAACCATGCAGATGAGTGGTGCACAAATGGTGTGTGAAGCGATCATTGCTGAGGGTGTTAAAACCGTATTTGGTTATCCCGGCGGTGCTATCATGCACGTTTATGATGAAATTTACAAGCAAAGTGGGTTTGAACATATACTCAACCGTCACGAACAGGCGTCAGTTCATGCAGCAGATGGATATGCAAGAGCTACAGGTGAAGTAGGGGTTGCTATGGTAACCAGTGGACCGGGGTTTACTAATGCGGTCACTGGACTTGCAACAGCTTACATGGATTCTATTCCACTAGTCGTTATCTCCGGGCAGGTACCTTTATCGCTTATAGGGACAGATGGCTTTCAAGAGATAGATGCCGTGGGTATTTCAAGACCATGTACAAAGCATAATTTTTTAGTACGTACTCTTGAGGAGCTTCCTCGCATACTTAAAGAAGCATTCTATCTTGCTCGAAGCGGAAGACCTGGACCGGTACTTGTGGATATCCCTAAAGATATCACAGTGGATATTGGCGAATTTGTTTATCCTGACTCTGTAGATATCCCCAGTTATAAACCAACCTACAAAGGGAACAAAAGACAGATAGATAAAGCGGTTGAAGCAATTAAAAAAGCAAAAAAACCATTACTTTATGTAGGTGGTGGGGTTGTACTTTCAAATGCCTCTGACCTTGTACGTGAACTGGCAGACAAAACACAGATACCGGTAGTTGAAACACTCATGGCAAGAGGGGTGCTTGGTGCAAAAAATCCACTTCTTCTCGGTATGCTCGGTATGCATGGAAATTACGCATCAAACATGGCGATGTCTGAAACAGATCTGGTCATCTCTCTTGGTGCAAGATTTGATGACAGGGTGACAGGCAAACTTTCTGAGTTCGCAAAATATGCAGATGTGATACATGTCGATATTGACCCTGCCAATATTGCGAAGTTGGTAGATGTGGATTATCCTATTGTAGGTGATGTAACACAGGTACTTGAGAAGATGATACCTTTACTTGATGATGTCGATACTGACAGATATCAGGCATGGAGAGAGATACTCAAGCGTTATGATGAACTTCATCCTCAGTCTTATGTGGATTCTGATGAGGTGATCAAACCGCAATGGGCTATTGAGCGCATTGGTGAGCTTTTAGGGGAAGATGCTATTATCACTTCAGATGTCGGACAGCATCAGATGTGGGCTGCGCAACATTATCCGTTCGACAGACCACGCCAATGGATAAACTCTGGTGGTTTAGGAACAATGGGCTTTGGTTTCCCGGCAGCTATCGGTGCAAAAAAAGCATTCCCGGAGAAGACAGTTATCAATATTACCGGGGACGGATCCATCTTGATGAATATGCAAGAGTTGGTTACAGCTGCTGAGTATAAGATTCCGGTTATTAATGTTATTTTGAATAATCATTTTTTAGGGATGGTAAGACAGTGGCAAACCTTCTTTTATGAGAAACGTTATTCTGAGACGGATCTGACTTTCCAGCCAAATTTTAAAGCATTGGCTGAAGCATGTGGGGGCATAGGGTATGATGTTACGACCAAAGAGGAGTTTGATGCAGCACTTAAAGATGCTATTAAGCAAGATAAAGTCTGCTTTATGAATGTTGCAGTAAATCGTTTTGAAAATGTACTTCCGATGGTTCCGTCAGGCGGGGCATTGTTCAACATGATGTTGCCCCAAAAAACAGAAAATAACGGGGAGGAGAAGTAATGGCCAATTCTAAAAATGAAAGACGGGTTATTTCTGTTATTGTAATGAATGAGAGTTCTGTACTTGCCCGTGTCACAGCACTTTTTGCCGGTCGCGGGTATAACATCGAGTCATTGACTGTAGCACCTATCCCTAACAGCAATATGTCACATATCACCATTGCAACCAATGGTTCTACAAAAGTGATGGAGCAGATCACAAAACAGCTTCATAAACTTATCCCTGTCTATAAGGTGATCGAGCATGAAGAGATGGTTGAAAAGGAGATGGTACTTGTGAAATTCCCTATTGCTGAAAATCTTAGTGATATTTCTGTACTCTGTGCTGCCTATAATGGCGGTATTGTCAATGTGGGAAAAGAGATGATCATAGCAATGGTGGCAGATGAGCCTACCCGTATTAAACATTTTATAGAAGCTACACAGCGTTATAATCCTAGTGAAGTTGTACGTGGTGGTGTTGTGGCTATTGAAAGATAATTTAACTACTGAACTTGTTCCCATGCTTTGTGGAAATGCATATAAGAGTTTTGCTATAGAAGTATAAGCTTATTTCTTTAATTTTATTGAAGTATGCATTCCCACTCAGGAGAGTGGGAACGAGGGTTATTTTAATAAAAGGATTCTCTTTATGACTTACAAACTCTCCAAAATTACTCAAGAACTTAACATAGATATTAATGGAAATGACATCGATATAGATGGTATTCATACTTTAAGTGAAGCAACACCTACACAGCTTAGTTTTTTTAATGACAGTAAATATGCATCACAATTAGCTCATACAAAAGCAGCAGCCGTACTTATAGAGAAAAAACATGCAGCGTTATTACCCTCAACGACTATGGCACTTATCACAGATGAGCCCTACTTGAAATTAGCATTGGCTACTAAATTCTTTGCACATAAATTAGAGAGTAAAGGCGAACACCCTCATATGGGTGAAGGCTGCGACATAGACAAACATGTACATTTTGGAAAAAATGTCACACTTGGAGACAATGTAACCATATTGGCAGGATGTTATGTTGGTGATAATGTGACAGTAGGCTCAGATACACTACTGCATCCCAACGTAACGCTATATCATGGAACAAAGCTGGGTGAAAGATGTATTATTCACAGTGGTACGGTTATAGGCTGTGACGGATATGGTTTTGCACATACAAAACAGGGAGAGCATGTTAAAATCTATCAAAATGGTAATGCAGTGGTAGAAGATGATGTTGAGATAGGGGCTAACTGCACTATAGACAGAGCAGTATTTGGCAGTACTATTATCCGTAAAGGTACCAAACTGGACAACCTTATACAGATCGCACACAATTGTGATGTAGGAGAACATACGCTTTGTGCTGCACAGGTAGGACTTGCAGGTTCTACTACTTTAGGCAGAAACGTAATAATGGGTGGGCAAAGTGGAACAGCCGGTCACCTGAAAATAGGTGCTTTTGCAACGATTGCTGCTAAGGGTGGTGTAACAAAATCACTTGAAGGAGGAAAAACCTATGCCGGTTTTCCTGCCATAGACCATAAAATGTGGTTACGTATGCAAGCAAAGATAGCCGGGTTACTTAAACGTAAGTAATTATGATATAATTATTCTATATATTGAAATATAAAGGATAAGTATGAGTGGAACAGTAACAAAGATAGATGAAATAGCACTTAGCAGTACAAAAGATGGAAAAATTTCCATTACAACCATAGCTGAGCCATATGGGACGGACAGTGAAAGTATAGTAAGTATTGGTATCTCTCTCCAGGCTGAAGCTGAAGAACCGGATTGGAAGGTACATATTCCTAAAGCAAATATAGATGCAGTGATTGCTGCTTTACAGGAAGCGAAAAAAAGTCTCTAATGTAAAAAAGCTGCTGATTATTCAGCAGCAATCATCTCTTTATATTGTTTGAGAGCTTTATTCATAGAGTCTCTATCCGGGATCTTTCTTCCTGCGATATAACCGATAATTTCTCCATCATCATTAAATTTTGGTTTGATCCAGACAACGACAAGATAGTATTTCCCTTCACTTGTCATGTTCTTGACAAAACCTTCCCAGTAATTTCCGCCTTTAATTGTTTCCCACATACCTTTAAAAGCAGCTTTTGGCATATCCGGATGTCTGTTGATACTGTGCGGTGAACCGATCAATTCTTCTTTTGAATAGCCTGTTATTTCTCTGAACTTTCGATTGGCATAAGTGATGATACCTGCTGTATCTGTCTCTGTGATCATTACTCCACCATCAAATGGAATTTCTATATCAACGGGCTCTGGTTTTAAAATTTCCTTTCCAGTGATTATATTTTTAATGGTTTGCCCCATACGTATCCTTATTTTTATAGTTATATAATATTTTTATTACTTGATAATAGCAACTCATACCTTATAACATTATAATAAAAAAAGAAGGAGTATGATTTAATCATTTTTATTTCATACTTTGCTACAATAACGACATTATTATATAAGGAAGTTTTTTGTCTATTATTGAAACGATAAACTCACTATTGGAACAACGTATTTTAGTGATCGATGGTGCTATGGGTACACAGATACAAGATCTTGAAGTCCCTGCAGAAGCCTGGATTGATGATAAAGGTGTAGATCAGGAGGGATGTAATGAACTTCTCAATGATACTGCTCCTGATCTTATAAAACGTATACATAAACGTTATGCGATGGCTGGAGCAGATCTTATTAAAACCAATACTTTTGGAACAATGCCATGGGTACTTGATGAATATCAAATGGGTGAACGTGCGTATGAACTTTCAAAAAAAGGTGCATTGCTTGTTAAAGAGATATGTGAAGAATACAGTACAGATGAAGCACCCAGATTTGTATTGGGTTCCATAGGTCCGGGAACGAAACTGCCATCCTTGGGGCATATTCATTATGATGAAATGTATGAAGGGTATAAACTTTGTGCATTGGGTCTTATTGATGGTGGATGTGATCTCTTCCTTTTGGAGACATGTCAAGATCCGTTACAGATAAAAGCAGCACTGCATGCCTGTCAGGATGCAAATAAAGAGAGAGAAGTTGAACTGCCTGTTATGGTCTCTGTAACTATAGAACTCAGTGGTTCTATGCTTATCGGTACAGATGCAACGACCATCGTAACGATCTTGGAACCGTTTGACATTCTATCGCTTGGTTTCAACTGTGGTACAGGGCCGGACCAGGTAAAAAAACATCTTAAGACACTGAGTGAACTTTGTGCCATACCTATTTCAGTACATGCCAATGCCGGACTTCCCCAAAACCGTGGAGGGTATACCTACTATCCTATGGGACCGGATGAATTTACTGAAAAACAACTGGAATTCATAGCATTTGACGGAGTAAGTTTTTTGGGTGGATGTTGTGGTACTACGCCTCAGCATATACAGGCACTCAAAAAAGCTGTAGAAGTTCTGAAACCCAAAAAACCAAGCGGTTCCATAGAGCCGTCTATCGCTTCACTGTTTAACACTACTGAACTTTTTCAGAAACCGGCACCTCTGCTTATAGGTGAGCGGAGTAATGCTACGGGGTCTAAAGCGTTTAGAGAGCTCATCATTGCCGGTGACTATGAAGGGACTTTGACTGTAGGACAGGCACAGGTACGTGACGGTGCACACTGTCTGGATGTTAACGTAGAGTTTGCAGGGCGTGACGGTGCTACAGATATGGCAGCAGTGATAGAGTTATATAACCAAAAGATACCTCTGCCGCTTATGCCTGATGCCACCCGTGTGAACACGATGGAAGCAGGGTTGAAATGTATTGGCGGAAAGCCCATCATCAACTCAGTCAACCTTGAAGACGGGGAAGAGAAACTTGATGCCATTTGTCAGTTGGCCAAACGTTACGGAACAGCACTGGTCTGTCTGACCATTGATGAGACAGGGATGGCAAAGACGACAAAAGACAAACTTGCTATGGCAGAACGTATCTATGACCTCTGCGTGAACCGTCACGGCATTGATCCCAGAAATCTCATATTTGACATGCTTACTTTTACGGTGGGTTCAGGTGATCTGGAGTACCGTGATGCAGCCATACAAACGCTTGAAGCCATACGTGAACTGCATAAACGACACCCTGAAGTAGGTTCTACACTGGGACTTTCCAACATCTCGTTCGGACTCGATAAGAATGCAAGGATCTATCTCAATTCAGTCTTTTTGCACCACTGTATCCAGGCGGGAATGACATCGGTGATCATCAATGTAAAACATATCATTCCTATGGCAAAGATGAGCCAGGAAGATATTGATATCTGTGAAGAGCTGTTGTTCCATCCTGATGATGAGTCACTCTTTAAGTTCATTGAACATTTTTCAGACAAAACTGTAGATGATTCTGCTACAGATGAAGAGTATGAAGCAATGAGCTATGAAGAGAAGATCTCCAAACTGCTCCTTGACGGTGACAAAGAGCGCATGATACCTTTGGTTGAAGAGGCCAGAAAAGAGATAGACCCGGACCGCATCGTCAATGAGATCCTTATAGATGCGATGAAAGTCGTAGGTGAACTTTTTGGTTCGGGGCAGATGCAGTTGCCGTTTGTTCTGCAGTCAGCGGAGACCATGAAGACAACTGTGGATTATCTGAACCCATATTTGACCAAGCAGGAGAAAGAGACAGATACGACACTGGTCATCGGCACGGTCAAAGGGGATGTACATGATGTAGGGAAGAATCTGGTAGATATCATTCTTTCAAATAACGGTTTTAAAGTCATTAATGTAGGGATCAAAACAGACCTGGAAACCTACCTTGAAGCACACAAGGAACACAATGTACAAGCCATAGGAATGAGCGGATTGCTGGTAAAGTCCACAGCAGTCATGAAAGATAATCTTGAAGCGATGGCAGAGATGGGTATGGAGATACCGGTACTGTTAGGCGGTGCTGCATTGACACGCAGTTTTGTGGATGACTTCTGCCGTCCCATCTACAAAGGTCCTATCTTCTACTGTCGTGATGCGTTTGACGGGGTCATTGCTATGAGTCGTATAGAAAAGTACAATGAAGACCCAAGTGTCGGACTGGATACCCGTTTGGCAGGAGATATGGTCGAACGTGAGAAGAAGGTTAAAAAAGAGGTAGTCATCCCTCCTTTTGAAGAGATCAAAATGCCGGAACCGGCACCGGTACCTACACCGCCGTTCTGGGGAAGAAGGGTACTTCAAAAAGAAGACCTGGATCTGGATATGGTCTTTAACTGGGTAAACCAGAAAACAGTTATCAAGATGCATTGGGGTTACAAAAGCAAGGGTATGAGTAAAGAGGAGTACCAAAAACTGTTGGATGAAACGGTTTATCCTGCCTATGAACGTTTAAAACGGGAATTTATAGAGAAAGATCTTTTTGAACCGACCATCATCTACGGTTACTATCCATGCAGAAGCAATGACCAGGAGTTGATACTTTTTGATGAGAATGAAGGGTGGAATGTAGATGCAAATGCCAACAGGGAGCCTCTGGCAAACATTGTCGGCAGAGCGATCCATGAGTTCTCTTTTCCTAGACAGGGACGAAAACCACACCGGGCACTCAGTGATTTCTTCCATCATGACAGACATGATGTGATAGCCTTGACCTGTGTCAGTGCAGGACCGAAGTTCTCAGCCTATGAAAAGGAGCTCTACGATGCGGGTAAATATCTGGAGTACAACATGGTACACGGCTTCTCAGTAGAACTGGCCGAAGCTTTGGCAGAAGTAGCACATAAGCAGATAAGATTGGATTTGAATATCGCCTCAGAAGACGAAGGACATACCTTGCGTGATGTAAGAATGAACCGCTACCAGGGAGCCAGATACTCCTTCGGTTACCCGGCATGCCCGGATCTGGAGCAAAGCAGGATTATCTTCGACCTTCTCAAGCCTGAAGAGTTCGGTATAGAACTGAGTGAAACTTTCCAGATACATCCTGAGCAGAGTACGACAGCTTTGGTGGTGCATCATAGGAATGCTACGTATTATGCAGTTTAAGTAGGGTGCGTTTGTCAACGCACCATCAAATTTAACATACAAAAAAACCATTTTACAATCTAAAATAAAAGGTGCGTTGGCAAACGCACCCTACAGGGGATTAATATGTTAATTAATCCCATACTCTTTTCCATAATGTTCCACTACAAAATCAATATCTTTATCTCCACGGCCGGAAAGGTTGATGAGAATGGTACCAATATTCGGCTCTTTTGCCAACTTTAATGCATAAGCAACAGCATGTGCTGACTCGATAGCAGGGATGATCCCTTCTTCTCTGGAGAGTTCAAAGAATGCATCGATGGCTTCTTTGTCGTTGACGGTAGCATAATTGACTCGGCCAATATCTTTGAGGTAAGCGTGCTGCGGCCCTACGGAAGGGTAGTCCAGACCGCTTGCTACGGAGTATACTTCCTGCGGTTCACCATTCTCATCCTGAAGCATGTATGATTTGAAACCGTGCATGACTCCCGGTTTCCCCAGTGTCATTGTTGCGGCATTTTCTCTCGGGATATCAAGACTTCTTCCTGCAGGTTCTACACCATGCATGGTTACTGTTTCATCATTGATGAATGCAGTAAAGAGCCCCATTGCATTGGAACCGCCGCCTACACAGGCAACCAGATTGTCAGGGAGTTTTCCTGTCATCTGTTGGAACTGTTCTTTTGCTTCCACGCCGACGATGGACTGGAAATCTCTTACCATTCTGGGGAAAGGGTGAGGCCCAACTACAGAACCGATGGCATAGAATTGTGTAACCGGATCTTTCAGATAGTTCTCAAATGCAGTATCGACAGCTTCCTTGAGTGTCTTGCGTCCATGGGTTGCCGGGATCACATTTGCACCTAAAATATGCATACGTACCACATTCGGATGCTCTTTTGCCATATCGACTTCACCCATATAAATATCGCATTCCAATCCGACCAGGGCAGCAGCAGTGGCCAATGCAACACCGTGTTGTCCTGCGCCTGTCTCCGCTATGAGCTTTTTCTTACCCATCTTTTTAGCCAGCAAAGCTTCCCCCAGACAGTGGTTTATTTTATGGGCACCGGTATGGTTCAGGTCTTCTCGTTTGAGATAGATATTTGTACCGTATTTCTCGGAGAGATGCTTGGCATGTAAAACAGGGCTTGGACGTCCAACATAATGTTGATAAAGATCGGTTAATTCATCAAGAAACTCAGGATCCTGACGGATCTCTTCATAGGAAGCAGTGATCTCATCCATGATCGTTTGAAGTTCCGGTGGGATAAAAGATCCTCCATACTCCCCAAAATAGCCTTTTTCATCAGGCAGTGGACAATTGAAAATATTTTTTGGCATAAAGACTCCTTTTTGATGTTTATTTGGTAATTATTGTACTCAAAAAGTATTTTGGAGTGACTGAATATGCACTTACCAAGAGGCCGACAAAAAGGAGTTGAGAGAAGGGAAAAAATTATTTCTCCCCACCATTGACAATTGCAGAGATGACTCTTTCTATCCATCTGTATTTTCATTTTCTTTCTTTTAGGGTGTATAAAAATATTTTATCATAAATTATTCAATTTTCATAAAGAGATGGTAGAATACTAAATATTGATATAAATAGGGAAAACAGATGGATAAGATATTAATATTGCTTTTTACAGCTGCTGCAGTACTTCTTTGTGCAGAAGAAAAAATCGATGGAGAAAAGGTATTTGATAAGGCCTGTGCTTCCTGTCATATTAAGATGATTACCGCAGAGGAGACCAAAAAGGTATTTAAAACACTTAAAGCACCGCCTATGGTAGAGGTTTCAGGACAACTTAAAAAGAATATAAAGATCGTTGAAGATATAGATGATGAGATACATAGAGCTGTGGTTATCGCATTTATTAAAGATTATGTGTTCTATCCGCATCTTGATAAGAGTATGTGTCAGGCAATGGCACTGGAGAGATTTGATCTCATGCCTTCACTTAAAGGAAAGCTGAGTGAAGAAGAGCTTAATGCTGTATCTGCCTGGGTATATGATTTTTATGTGGGAAAAAAATTCTAGAACAAGGGGTTTTTATGATATTGGAAAAAGGTGTATATAGACATTATAAAGGGCATCTTTATGAAGTTCTGACCACTGCCCAACACTCTGAAACAGAAGAGTGGATGGTGGTTTATAAAGCACTGTATGGTGATGGGGGAATGTGGGTACGCCCTTATGATATGTTTGTGGAAAAAGTTGAGGTAGAGGGGGAACTGGTGGAGCGATTTGCATTTGTAGGTGCATCGTAGGGGTTGACCCATGTATCGATCTTTGGTCAATTTGTGATTTGATTTTGTGTATGAAACCACGGGCAGACATAGGAGTCTGCCCCTACAGGTTTTAGATCCCCTCCATTCTTCTTGTCTCAAAACTTACTAGCTTTTCGCCGGAAAATCTAAAAAATAATTCTATTGGACGACAGCATACTTCACAGTCCTCTATGTATTCACTCTCTTCTTCCGAAGAGTCCAGTATCATAGAGATGCGTTCCCAGCAGTAAGGGCAAGTGAAAAAATGTTCCATTAGTCTACCTTCTTCTTAAACAAGTTTAGCTACCCAATCCGTTATCATACATCCATTGTCACAACCCCCGTTTCTATCACATCTTGTTTTTTGGATATTTCGTAAGAGTAACACTAAAAATCCAAGAGCAATGAGTAGTTGTACCATGCCTGTAAGCCATTGGTGCTGCATAAGGTTTTGTATGGAGAGTACAAGCATGATGATAGTGACGATGAGGCACATAGGCTATCCATTTTTTTATATGATTGTACTATAATTTTAGAAAAAGAGTATATATGTCATCTGTTATAAACCATTTTCGAACACTTACGCAAATTCCCCATTGCAGTAAAGAAGCAGATAAACTTTTGGATTTTTTAGTTGATTTCGCTAAAACCAGAGGTTATAAAGTTGAAGTTGATGAGGTCAAAAATATTTACATTTTCAAAGGAAGTCCAACCCTTTGTCTTCAAGCGCACTACGATATGGTCTGTATGGGTAAAGCACCTACAATAGAAGTCTACGAAGAGGATGGCTGGATGAAGGCCAAAAACTCTTCATTGGGAGCAGATAACGGTATGGCTATTGCGATGATGATGCAGTTGATGGATGAGGGAGAAGAGCTTGAGTTTTTGCTTACTTCAGATGAAGAGGTAGGACTCATAGGTGCGAATGAAGTAGCATTTGATCTAAAGAGTAGGTATATGCTGAATCTTGACAGCGAAGATGAAGCAGAGGTATACATAGGCTGTGCGGGTGGTGCAGATATTACAGCAAGTAAAATAGATATTTATATGGAGGGAAAGGGTACATGTTATGAGGTGGCAGTCAAAGGGCTTATTGGCGGTCACTCCGGTGTAGACATAGATAAAGGTATCCCTTCGGCGATCAAAATCCTTGGTGAATATTTGTATGATAATAACATTACACAGTTGGTAAGTATCTATGCGGGAGAACGTCGTAATTCTATTCCTGCCAATGCTGTGGCAATTGTACGAAGTGAAATAACTTTGAAAAACAGTGGAGATGTGCAAGTCCGTAAACTGAATGAAAAACCTTTGGTACTTAGAGAAGGTCAAAAAGCAATAGAGCTTATCCATTGCTTCAAACATGGTGTACGTGCGCAAAATAAGGAACTTGGTATTCCTGATGTAAGTATCAATCTTGCTATTATCACGGCAGATGAAAAAGGCGGACTTACTATAGAGACAAGTGCAAGAGCAATGGATATGCAAGCCCTGGAAGTTCTGACAGAGGAGACGATACATTTTTTTAAAAGGTATGGTTTTGAGGTATCGGTTGAAGATAAGTATCCTGCATGGAAACCTGAAGAAAATGCATTTACAAACCTTGTAAGCCATCAGATGGAGGAGATATTCGGGAAGAGTGAAATGATGGCGATCCATGCCGGGCTTGAGTGTGGTGTGTTAGGAGAAAAATATCCCCATATGCAACTTGCTTCCATAGGACCGACCATACGTTATCCGCACTCTACAAGAGAGATGGTAAAGCTTGATTCGGTAGCTAAAACTTTCCAGTTACTTCAAAAAATAATTAAATCGGTTTAATTTAATTAAATAATGATTTTTATTATTTTTACTTAAAGAAGGAAGGGGGGGGAAAGGATACCAGGATCAATCTTCATCATGATCCAGATATTGTAGATAGGAGAATACTTAGTGAAAATCAGACTTTAAAGCTCTCTTTGCTTTTACAATGTGCTTCCATAAAGCATCCTCCGCACTCAGGTTTGAGTGCCTTGCATCTGTATCTGCCGAAAAGTACCATTGCCTGATGAAGCAGATGCAGGTCTGTTTTGAATTTTTTACTCAGTTCTTCTTCACATTTTGTAGCTGTTTTTGCGTCACTGAGACCTAAACGGTGAGCGACTCTAAAGACATGGGTATCCACTGCCATCAGATTGGCTCCGGTATATTCGATCATGACAACATTGGCAGTTTTCTGTCCGACACCGGCCAGTTTGACAAGTTCATCTCTTTCAAGTGGTATCTTTGCTTCATAATTCTCTACAACGGATTGTGCCATTTTAATAAGGTTTTTGGCCTTGTTATTAAAAAAAGAGCAGGTATTGATATAAGATTTGACTTCATCCAGATCTGCATTGGCAAGAGAAACAGGATCGGGATAAGCCTTAAAAAGAGCAGGAGTGATGAGATTAACACGTTTGTCTGTACATTGGGCAGAAAGCATCACAGAGATAAGCAATTCATAGAGGTTTCGGTATTCAAGTTCAGTGACAGAATCAGGATAATGTTCTAAAAAAAGAGCTTTGATCTCTTCGATCTCTTTTTTGGTTGCTTTTTTTATCTTTTTATCTTTTTTATCCACAATTTTATCCTAAGATTAGATTTTTATCATTTTAACACAAGCTATTAATGATTTGTTTAACTTGCGAAGATATACTTACTAAGATTACTTTAAAAAAAGGATAATAAAACATGTTGAAACTAGCAAAAACTTCACTACTGGCCATTGCAGTCATGGCAACATCAGTGGTTGCATCAGACATATTGGTTACTGTTAATGGTAAAAATATTACAAAACAGGATGCAGAAGCATTTGTCAATGCAAGTGCACCGAATACACACTTTTCCCAGTTAAATAAAACGCAACAGAATATGATAAAAGAGAGACTTATTGAAAAAGCACTTTTTACAGAGTTAGCCAAAAAAGAAGGTGTGGATAAAAAACCGGAATTCACACGAAATATGGAAAAAATAAAAGATGAACTTCTTGTAAATATGTGGATGAAAATGCAGATGGATAATGCTATAGTCAGTGATAGTGAAGCAAAAGAATTCTATGAGAAAAACAGTAAAAAGTTTATGCAGAAAGCTTCTGTACATGCAAGACATATCTTAGTGAAAACGGAAAAAGAAGCTGAGGCGATTATCGATAAGCTAAAATCGCTTAAAGGTGAAGCACTCAAAGCAAAATTCATTGAATTGGCAAAAGTAGAATCCACAGGACCTTCAGCTTCAAAAGGCGGAGATCTTGGTAACTTCAGTAAAGGTCAAATGGTTCCAGAATTTTCAACAGCTGTTTGGGCACTTCAAGTAGGAAAGGTTACCAAAAAACCAGTAAAGACACAATTTGGCTATCATGTGATCTATCTTGAAGATAAAGCAGAAGCAAAGCCAATACCTTATGCTCAAGTCAAAGAGAAGATCATTGCATCACTCAAACAAAAGCAATTTGGCAAAAAGATCACAGAAGTGGCAAAAGAGCTTAAGAGCAAAGCAAAGATCGTTGATTTTTCAAAAGAAGCAAATGCAACTAAAAAGTAATGCGATAGTAATATAAGTAGGTAAAATAAAATGAAGAAAATTTTGGTTTTAAGTGTGTTTTTGGGTTTATGTGTTAATTCTCTCTCTGCTGATGATTTAAAAAATAGTTTAACACATATGTTAAATACAAAAGATACATCACCCTCCATGGTGGATCTTAGTAGTATTGATATAAATGGAAAAGCTAAACCTGTAAAAAAGGTAAGAAAAAAAAGATCTGCTAAAGCCGTGGTTGCCATGGTGAATGGTCATAAAATTCTTAAAAAAGAAGCAGATGAACATCTCAAAAAGAGAACACGAGGACAAATGTCAGACTTTGACTATCTACCAAGGAAACAACGCTTAAGACTTATTCAAGAGATAGCATTACCTATACTTGCATTAGAGAGTGCACAGAAAGAGTTGTCAGAAGGAGAGAAAGAAGCGATATATGCGCGTACATGGATACAAAAAGAAGCTTTAAAGATAAAGATCACTGATGAACAAGCCAAAGAAGTATATAATCAGATAAAACAACAGTCACAGGAGAAAAATGCTACAGCAAATGTTCCTCCATTTGAAAAAATTAAGAATAAAATCAAAAGTCAAATATTAGAAAAACAAATAATAGGTAAATTAATGAAAGATGTAGAGATAAAAGTAGAAGAAATTAATTAGTAATTGGTGAAAAATCAGATAAAATATGCAATAAATAAATAAAGGTAACGAGAATATGAAAAAACTTTTAATGATATTAGGAGTAGGATTGATGCTTACATCAGTATCTGTATCCGCACAAACAGCAGGTACCGTTAATGGTATGGAAATTACTGTAGAAGAGGCCAATAAAGCCCTTAACATACTTAGCAAAGGCAAAATGACATGGGATAAGCTTTCCAAAGATGATAAAATGAAACTTATCCAGATGATGGCACCAAGTAAATTGGTGGCAGCAGCAGCAGAAAAAGGATTAGACAAGAAAGAAAAAGAAGCGGCACTTGCCGGTTTTTGGATGCAGAAGAAAATGTCTAAAGTAGAAGTATCAGATGAAGAAGCTAAAAATGCATATGAGAAAATGAAAAAATCAGCAAAAAAAGCTAAAAGTAAACAAAAGATACCATCATTCGATCAAATTAAAAATAATATAAAAATGCAAATTGCTCAAACAAAAGTTGTGAGTGAGTTAACGGAAAAAGCAAAGATCAAACTGAAATAATAAAGATAGGAAATTGTAAATGTCTACAAAAGTATTGGATGCAGTTAATGCGGGCGTTATTACAGGTGATAACCTTCAAAAGGTATTTAAAATAGCGAAGGATGAAGGATTTGCTCTTCCTGCAGTGAATGTGGTAAGTACCTCTTCCATAAATGCGGTGCTTGAAGCAGCAAAAAATGTAAACTCTCCAGTGATCGTGCAGTTTTCAAATGGTGGTGGAGCATACTATGCAGGTAAAGGTCTACCGTCAGATGAAGCTGCTATATTGGGGTCTATCTCAGGAGCTCAGCATGTACATACTGTAGCCAAAGCGTATGGAGTACCTGTCATACTTCATACAGACCATGCAGCCAGAAAACTTCTTCCTTGGATCGATGCATTGCTTGATGCAAGTGAAGCGCATTATGAAGCACATGGTATTCCTCTTTTCTCTTCTCATATGCTAGACCTCTCTGAAGAGCCTATAGAAGAAAACATCGCTACGTGCAAAGCTTATTTGGAGCGTATGTCTAAAATAGGTATGACACTTGAGATAGAACTTGGTGTAACAGGCGGTGAAGAAGATGGTGTGGACAATAGCCATATAGATAATTCACTGCTCTATACACAACCGGAAGAAGTCGCTTATGCTTATGAAGAGCTTATGAAAGTCTCTGACAAGTTTACCATAGCTGCATCATTTGGTAATGTGCATGGTGTGTATAAACCTGGAAATGTGACATTGACTCCTAAAATTTTGGATAATTCACAAAAATATATAGAAGAGAAGTTTGGTACCCCTAAAAAACCTGTAAATTTTGTTTTCCATGGTGGTTCTGGATCTGAGCTTTCCGATATTCGTGAAGCCATTGGTTATGGAGTAGTGAAGATGAACATCGATACAGATACCCAATGGGCATTCTGGGATGGTGTTAGAGGATATGTTGAGAAGAACCATGATTACCTTCAAGGACAGATCGGTAATCCAGAGGGTGAAGATAAGCCAAATAAGAGTTACTATGACCCTCGTAAATGGTTAAGAAAAGGTGAAGAGTCTATGATTGCCAGATTAGAGCAGGCGTTTGATGATCTTAATTGTTTGGGGCGGAATTAATCTGATTTGTTTTTTTGATTAATTTCCTCATATCTTAACTGTGGCGTAGTTCTCTCTTCATTTTTTTAGATGAGATACGTTAAGTAAACGACAACTGCTTGTCGTTTATAGTATCGGAACCGAAATGGTCGGAGTAACGCGTAGCCATGTAGGCAGAAACAAAAAAATCGTCTCTACTCTCGAATCGCTACGCTTTCAAGGTCGTTCGTAGAGACAGGCACGCTTTGCGTGATTTGATGGAGGTAAGTATGACCTTTGATTCTTCTCCTGTGCAATCTATTGTTTTTGATAATAGACAAATCTTTTTAAAACGTGATGATCTTTTGCATCCTGATTTTTCGGGGAATAAAGCTCGTAAACTGCATTATTTTCTTCAAAATGATTTTCCAAATATCCATAAAATAGTCTCCTATGGTTCTGCTCAGTCCAATGCGATGTATTCGCTCTCTGTACTTGCCAAGATGAAAGGGTGGGAGTTTGAGTATTATGTAGATCATGTAGCCGAGTATTTAAAAGAGAATCCTCATGGGAATTATGAAGGAGCTTTGAAAAATGGAATGAAGATCCATGTAGGTCGGGTTCCCCCGATCCCGACAAATAAAAATATATTATTGATAGAAGAGGGTGGACGACAAAAAGAAGCCGAATATGGTATCAGGCTTTTAGCTCAAGAGATTGTTGATTGGCAAAAAGAAAATAATATTGATGAGTTAAATATTTTTCTTCCCTCCGGAACAGGAACTACAGCATTGTTTTTATCTAAAACTTTTATCGGGATCGGGGGAACCCGACCTACGGTATATACCTGTCCCTGTGTTGGAGATGAGAGTTATTTGAAAAAGCAGTTTTTAGAGTTGGAATCAGATGAAAAATTTCATCCAACTGTATTGACATTAGAGAAAAAACACCATTTTGGAAAACTTTATAAAGAAAATTATAAAATTTGGCTAAAATTACAACAACAAACGGGAGTGGAGTTCGACCTCCTTTATGACCCACTTGGATGGCGAGTATTGCTTGCGCATCCAGAGGTTCTTTCTAAACCTATACTGTACATCCATCAGGGTGGTGTGTTAGGTAATGAGAGTATGCTCCCCAGATATCAGAGAAAATACGACTAGCCGTATGAACCGTCTGTTAAGACAACATAGCGTTAGCGCAGTTTTTTGGACTTTGTTCAAAAAGCGTTATATTAATAACATATAAGGATATATTGTGAAAATATTTTACAGTAGTGATGATACATTTGAAGCAAATTTTAATGAGCTTCTAGAGCGTGGTAAGATGGATATAGAGGGTGTAACAAGCATCGTTTCCGGTTTGCTTAAAGAGATACAAACCGAGGGTAATAAAGCAGTGAAAGCTCAGATAGCAAAATTTGACAGATGGGAGCCCCAGAGTGATGATGCACTTTTAGTGTCTACTGAGGATATGGCTAAAGCCTATGACAACATAGATCCTACTCTTCGTGATGCTTTACACCTTGCATATGACCGTATAGAGTCTTATCACCAAAAGCTTATGCCCAAGACGTGGATGGATAAAGAGGCTAACGGAACTATACTGGGTCAAAAAGTCACAGCTGTAGACAGAGCAGGGCTTTACATCCCCGGTGGGAAAGCTGCGTATCCAAGTTCATTACTGATGAATGTCATCCCTGCACAGGTTGCGGGTGTGGAAGAGATAGTGGTTTGTACCCCTGCACCGGACAATGAGCTCAATGAGCTTCTTCTTGCTGCCTGTCACCTTTGTAAAGTAACAAAAGTCTTTAGAGTAGGTGGAGCATCGGCGATCGGTGCAATGGCATATGGAACAGAGACCATTCCTAAAGTAGATGTTATCACAGGACCGGGAAATATCTTTGTGGCTACAGCTAAGAAGCTGGTTTACGGTGAAGTGAATATCGATATGATCGCCGGACCATCTGAGATAGGTATCCTGGCAGACGAAACAGCCAGAGAAGATTACATAGCGATAGACCTGCTTTCTCAGGCAGAACATGACGAGATGGCAAGTTCCATCCTCATTACTACAGATGAAGAGTTGGCAAACAGAGTAAGTGACAAAGTAGAAGAGTTCCTTGGTACACTTTCTCGTGAAGAGATAGCAAGAAAGTCTATAGAAGAGAGAGGTGCTATCATCGTCACCAAAGATATGGATGAAGCCATTGCTCTTATGAATGAGATAGCACCGGAACACTTGGAAGTCATCACGAAAGACCCTATGAGTCTGCTAGACAGCATCAAACACGCAGGAGCTATCTTCTTAGGAGAGAATACACCTGAGCCTATAGGTGACTATGTAGCAGGACCAAATCACACACTCCCTACAGGTGGAACTGCGAAGTTCTACTCGCCATTGAGTGTAGAGAACTTCTTGAAGAAGTCATCTATTATCTCTATGTCTAAAAAGGGTATGGAAGAGATAGGAGAACAGTGTGCTTTGATCGCAAATACTGAGGGCTTGACCGCACATGAGGAATCTGTAAGGATCAGATTGAGAGATTAAAATATTTCTCTCATTCTCTTGTTCCCATGCTCTGCGTGGGAATGTCTACTTCACTATAAATTAACAATAAATTTTAATCCATAATATGATGGCATATTCTTGTAGGGTGCGTTTACTAACGCACCTTTAAAATTGTATAAATGATTTGTTAATTCTTTCGGCGTGAGTGCGATTGTATGCAAACTGCCTCAATGGTGGGTTGGCAAACCCACCCTACGAAAAATAAATTATAAAGTTTCACACATCACTAGATGGTATGTTCTTGAAGGTCGGAATGTTCTATTTCCGACGGTCTAAATCTGTAAACTAGACATAGAACATCTGCTGATACATTGACTCTGCCCAGCCAAATTGTGTCCTGGTTTTACCCAAGTTGTTGTTTGTCCACTTCTCATCGGTTATGGTACCGTTAAAGAGAGTCTCTCCTGAGGAGCCGTATTTGTATTGTGAGAGAAGGGTGATCTCCCTTTGCGGTTTCATCGATACCAGAGATACACAGAAAGTTACGGGTGATTCCCATCTGATATGTTTTTGAAAGTATGTTTCAGCTACCATGCGTGCTACATTGCTTCCTTCTGTATAGGCAGTGTTTCCTGATTTGGAGAAGCCCATGGGGCGTAGATCACCGCAACCGAAGATGTTATCATATCCTTTGAAACGGTTGGTATAAACATTAAGGTCTGCTTCAACTCTGTTATAGGCAGTTTTAGTTGTCAGCCCCAATTCTTCCAAAAGTCTTGGTGCCCTTACATTCGGATAGAAAGCGGCATCCTCAAATGCTATTTCATCAAACTCCGTATAGACTATCTTCTTATCAAGATCAATGGATGTGATTTCAGTTGCAGGCATATAGACCAAATGCTCTTTGTGCAATGTTGAAAAAGCACTTAAAAATCCCTCTTCTTTAATGGTTACGGTATTGTTCGCATCCAGGAGTATTACTTTGCCTTTGATCTGGTGTTGTTTCATGTATTCAGCCAGCAGACAGGCTCTTTCATAAGGAGCAGGCAGGCATCTGTAGTTGCCGTTCGGTACAGTAATAATGAAGTTCCCCCCTTTGAATTTTTTGATCTTGTGTTTAAGTGTCAAGTGTTCCGATCCCGGTATGAATGCAGGAGGGTAAAGTCTATGGATATTCTCTTCGAAGGTTTTATCACCTTTGCTCCAGTTATGATAGTCATATTCAATACCTGTAGCAAAGATTAAATAATCATAATCCAAATCACCTTCTGTTGTGTGCAAGATATTTTTTTTGGCATTCAAGCCTGTTGCTGTTGCTTGAAGATAGGTATAACCGAAGTTATTTGCAGCATCCAGGTAACTGTGGGTGAGAAAATCCAGATCCACCAGATCAAAGAGCCAGGCATTACTGACAGGACATGAAACAAAGTGGTCTCTCTTCTCTACCAATGTTACATGAGCTTGAGGTATATACTGTTTGATATGTTTTGCAAAAGAAAGCCCTGACCAGCCACCTCCTACAACTACTATTTTGGGATGGGATGTTTTGTTGTTTTTATCTTTTAGTAAAGTGCCGTTATGTTTTGCACTGGAGAGTGTAGTTAGTGATAAAAATGCAGCCAGTGAAGCTTTGATCATCTCTCTTCGTTCCATGGAGGTATCCTTATTTTGGTAATAATTTGGATTATACAGAATGAAGTTGTCAAAAAGCAAATGAAAATGCCTGATAATATTGATAAATTTAAATGAATATAAAAGAGAAAAAAGAAGCTGGCGCGGCGGACGAGACTCGAACTCGCGACCCCCTGCGTGACAGGCAGGTATTCTAACCAACTGAACTACCGCCGCACCGAAAACGTAAAAAATGACTTATTGTCATGGTGGTCGCTACAAGACTCGAACTTGTGACATCTACCTTGTAAGGGTAGCGCTCTACCAACTGAGCTAAGCGACCTAAATGGCGACCCCTAGAGGATTTGAACCTCTGTCTCTACGTTGAAAACGTAGTATCCTTGGCCACTAGATGAAAGGGTCATCTAGATCCATATAGTCATAAAGATGGTGGTCGCTACAAGACTCGAACTTGTGACATCTACCTTGTAAGGGTAGCGCTCTACCAACTGAGCTAAGCGACCAAGTGGTGACCCGTCTAGGATTCGAACCTAGGGCCCATTCCTTAAAAGGGAATTGCTCTACCAACTGAGCTAACGGGTCACACTATGTAAAATGGCGCGGCGGACGAGACTCGAACTCGCGACCCCCTGCGTGACAGGCAGGTATTCTAACCAACTGAACTACCGCCGCACCTATAAATGTTGAAAAGTGGTGACCCGTCTAGGATTCGAACCTAGGGCCCATTCCTTAAAAGGGAATTGCTCTACCAACTGAGCTAACGGGTCACACGTTTTTGCACTCATTCACTGAATAAGTGGACGGAATTATAGCTCAGAAACTTTTTATTGTCAAGAGATTTTTAAAAATTATTTAAATTTTTTTATGAATCAGGATGCAGTTGGAGCAAAGCTATAACTATTATATGCGAACGTTGAGTATTACTATTGGTCACTTCCTGTTATATTCAAGCAATCGGCTATTTTTTTGATAGAAAATTGCACTGCCTGTTCTTGTACCTCTTCTCTGTCACCTTTAAAATGGCAAAGATGTATCTGTTTATGCTCAGGAGTTAAAATTCCTATATAGACAGTACCTACAGGTTTAAACTCTGTACCTCCTGTAGGACCGGCAATGCCGGATACGGCTATGGCATAGTCACTTTGTGCCATCTTTTGTATGCCATCTAACATTTGTGATACACACTCTTGGCTTACTGCACCGAAATTTTCTAAAACTTCTTGGCTTACACCTAACCATAAATGTTTGATCTCATTAGAGTAGGTAACACATGAGCCATTAAGTACTGAAGATGCACCAGAGACAGCAGTAAAAGCAGAAGCGATGCGACCACCCGTGCAACTTTCTGCAAAAGTAATGGTGTGTTCCATTGCGCTTAGTTCTTTTATGATTTCTTTAACGATATTTTTATAGTTTTTCATAAGTAATTGTATCAAAATTATATGATTTATTGTCGGAAGTGGAGACTTCTGCCCCACATTTAAAACAGGTAGTAAAGTGCAGGTGGAACTGCACCAAGGCATACACAGTGATAAAGTCTCCACTTACAAAGAGATAAAAAGTAGATTCTAATTGATTTTTCGATACAATCACGAGATAATATAACAGGGGCGACCCTATATCAAGGTGTTATCGACTATGGATTTCAAAGAAACCCTCCTACTTCCGAAAACTGACTTCCCGATGCGTGGAAATCTTCCAGCAAATGAACCTAAAAAATATAATGCATGGTTTGATGCAGATATTTATGAGCAGATGAAAGCAAAGCGTAAAGATGCTGAAATATTTACATTGCATGATGGACCTCCATATGCCAATGGTGATATCCACATCGGCCATGCACTGAACAAAATACTCAAAGATATTATTTTGAAATATAACTATTTTCAAGGTAAAGCAGTCCGAATGACACCGGGTTGGGACTGTCATGGTTTGCCTATTGAGCAAAAAGTGGAAGAGAAACTAGGTAAAAGCAAAAAAGAGGCGATGCCAACAGCGCAGTTCAGAGAGCTTTGTCGTCAACATGCTGCAAAGTTTGTAGATATCCAACGAACCGGCTTTAAAGAGTTGGGTGTTATTGCAGACTGGGAGAATCCTTATGTAACGATGGACTTCAAATTTGAAGCGAACATTTACAGAACACTTTGTCAGATAGCACAAAAAGGTTTACTTGTTGAACGTCATAAACCTATCTTCTGGTCTTGGGCTGCCAGAACAGCACTTGCAGATGCAGAAGTGGAGTATGAGGATAAAGAAGATTACTCTATTTATGTACATTTTGAGCTGGCAGATGCAGCTAAAGAGAAGTTGGGTGTAGAGGGTAAAGCAGGACTTGTTATCTGGACAACAACACCTTGGACACTTCCAGCAAATACAGGGATCTCTCTCAACCCTGAAGAGATGTATGTGCTTACAGATGATGGACACATCGTAGCAGAAGCACGCTATGATGCCATGATAGAAGAGGGTGTAGTAAGCGGACATGCAAGCAGAAAGATAGCAGCAACGGAGATGGAAAATCTTTTAGCGATTAACCCGGTAAACGGTCGTACTTCAACAGTGGTACTTGGTGAGCATGTACTTATGGATGGTGGTACAGGATGTGTACATACTGCTCCGGGTCACGGTGAAGATGACTACAAAGTAGGGCTCAAATATGGTCTTGATGTAGTGATGCCGGTAGATGAAAGAGGGTGTTATGATGAGAGTGTAGTAGGATTGAACCTTTTACCAAATCCTGAAGAGTTCGTAGGAATGCATATCTTTAAAGCCAATGAGCCTATCTTGGAAATGCTGGGTGACGCACTCTTGAAGCAGAGCAAATTTGTACACTCTTACCCACATTGCTGGAGAACAAAAAAACCGCTTATCTACAGAGCTACAAACCAATGGTTTATCTCTATTGATGATAAACCTGAAGGTTCCGAGAAGACATTAAGAGAGGCAGCAGTAGATGCGATAGAAGATGTTACTTTCTTCCCTGCATCATCTAAAAACCGTCTCAAACCGATGATAGAGGGTAGACCTGACTGGTGTATTTCTCGTCAGCGCTCTTGGGGAGTACCTATAGCCTTCTTTAGAGTGAAGAGTACTAAAACCGTTATTTTCGATGTCAATGTATTGGAACATATAGCAAGCCTTTTTGATGTGCATGGTGCAGATGCCTGGTATTCTATGTCCATTGCAGAGCTTTTACCTGCAAACAGTGGCTATAACCCTGATGATTTAGAGAAAATAGATGATATTTTGGATGTATGGTTTGACTCTGGATCAACTTGGAATTCTGTACTTGGTTCAGGTAACTACGATGCGGGTGAATACCCTGCGTCACTTTACATAGAAGGCAGTGACCAACATAGAGGCTGGTTCCAGTCTTCGTTGTTACTCTCTTCAGCGATCAATCAGGTATCGCCATATAAAACGCTTATCACTCACGGATTTACCGTAGATGACAAGGGTGAGAAGATGAGTAAGTCCAAGGGTAACGTTGTTGCTCCGGATAAAGTCATTAAACAGTATGGTTCTGAGATTCTCAGACTATGGGTTGCACTCTCTGATTATCAAACAGACTTAAAAATTTCTGATGGTATTTTGAAGCAAACAGCAGAGCAGTATAGAAAGATAAGAAATACCTTTAGATTTTTACTTGCGAATGTGGATGATCTTGAAGCGTATGTTTCAAATGATGCATATGGTGAGTTGGACAGATGGATACTTACTAAGGCCAGAGAGGTATTTGCTTCAGTGAAAGCAAGTTTTGATACATATGACTTCCTTAGAGGTTTTGCAACACTCAATCACTTCATCACGAATGAGCTTTCCGGTATTTATATGGATATCACCAAAGACAGACTTTATTGTGAAGACAAAAATGATCCAGTACGAAGAGCGACACAGTCTGCAATGGCACACATCGCTAAAGCTATGTTAGGGCTTGTAGCGCCAGTGCTTACCTACACAGCAGATGAAATACTCGAATATGCACCGGCACTTTTTAAAGGTGAAATGGAAAATGTATTTGACCTTGTGTATGTGGAAGTACCAGAGGTAGAAGCAAGTTTTGATGATGCAGTGCTTATTGCTGCACGTGAGAAGTTCTCTGAAGCGGTAGATAAGCTTAAAAAAGAGAAGCTGATGAAGTCTACGCTTGAAGTAGAGATCGCAGGTGACATGAGTAGATTTAGCATCAACAACAGTAAAGACCTTGAAGACTGGTTTGTGGTATCTGCAATGAAAGAAACAAGTGAGGGGGAACAGGTAGCTTCATTTGAACTGGAAGGGTTAACATTTACAGTACACAAAGCAACGGGAGCAAAATGTCCAAGATGTTGGAAATTTACAAGTACAAGTGAAGAGTCTACTTGCGAAAGATGTGCAAAGGTTGTTGGTTAATGTTTGATATGACTCAACCTATCCAAATATCTGTGATCATAGGCTCTATTGTTTTTATATTTGGGTTGGTTGGAGTTGGTTTGGCTGTGGTAGCATATTATAAAAAGAAACAAGATATAAAGTAAGAGGAGAAAAAGTTGATAACACTAAAAGAGGCGTTAACAAAAAGCAATGAAGAGATGGCTACATTGAGAGCTGAACTTGAAGCCAAAGCCAAAGAGAGTGGACTCAATGCCTATGTAGGGTTTGAGAGTTCAGGCGAGGGTGTGCCTATCCTCATTAAAGACAACATTCAAGTAAAAGACTGGTCAGTGACTTCCGGTTCCAAGATCCTTCAAGGCTATATCGCTCCTTATGAAGCTACTGCTATCAAAAATCTTAAGTCCAAAGGTATGATGGCATTTGGCAGAGCAAACATGGATGAGTTTGCAATGGGTTCAACAACTGAGAGTTCTTTTTATGGTGTAACTAAAAATCCACATGGAACCGATAGAGTACCAGGTGGAAGTTCAGGTGGCTCTGCAGCGGCAGTGGCGGGTGGTATAGCTATCGCTGCACTGGGTTCTGATACAGGTGGTTCCATTAGACAACCTGCTGCGTATTGTGGATGTGTGGGGATGAAACCTACCTATGGAAGAGTAAGCCGTTTTGGTTTGGCTGCATACGCTTCAAGCCTAGACCAGATAGGACCCATTACACAAAATGTAGAAGATGCAGCGATCTTGTATGATGCCATTAAAGGGCATGACGATAAAGATTCTACTTCGGCAGACTTTGAGATAGAAGATATTGCAAATAACCTGAATCCTGATGTAAAACTGACTATTGCGGTAATAGATAATCATATTTCAGAAGCAGATAAAGAGATACAAAAAGCATTTGCAGATACAGTACAAGCTCTAAAAGAGGCTGGACATACCATTGTACATAAAGAGATGTCAAACACGAAGTATGACATCGCGACGTACTATATCTTAGCGACAGCAGAGGCAGCTACGAACTTGGCGCGTTATGATGGTGTACGCTATGGTACAAGAGCAGAGTCTAAAAGTACTGAAGAGCTTTTTTACAACACAAGAAGTGAAGGGTTTGGTGCAGAAGTAAAAAGACGTATTTTGCTTGGTAACTTTGTACTCTCATCCGGATATTATGATGCTTACTATGTCAAAGCACAAAAAGTAAGACACCTCATACGTGATGAGTTTAATGCTATTTTTGAAGAGGCTGATCTTATACTCTCACCAGTGGCACCATCCGTTGCACCAAAGATAGGTGCATCTGAAGATCCGCTTGAGATGTATAAGAGTGATATGTATACTCTGGGTGTGAATCTTGCAGGATTACCGGGTATCTCTTTGCCGGTGGCGAAAAATGATGAAGGATTGCCAATAGGTTTACAGCTTATTGCTAAGGCCTTTGATGAAAAAACACTTTTTGATGGTGCTGCGAGTATGGAAAAAGCAGTGAATTATACGAAATAAAGGAATTATGATGAGAATTAAAAAAAGAGCATTAACATTTGAAGATGTACTGTTGGTACCACAACACTCAACAGTTTTACCAAAAGAGGTAAGCGTAAAAACAAAACTGACTAAAAGAGTTTCTCTTAATATTCCTATCGTATCGGCTGCGATGGATACAGTAACAGAGTTTAAAGCAGCGATTGCTATGGCTAGACTTGGTGGTATTGGTGTCATCCATAAAAATATGGATATAGCTACACAGGCACTTCAAGTGAAAAAAGTAAAAAAGTCCGAGAGTGGTATCATCATCGATCCTATCTTCACAGGTCCGGATGCAACTGTGGGTGAAGCAGATGCACTTATGGGTGAATACCGTATCTCAGGTGTGCCTGTAGTAGATGCAGATCAGAAGCTTATCGGTATCATTACAAACCGTGATATGCGTTTTATTACAGATATGAGTCTAAAAATAGCTGACACGATGACTCCTGCACCACTTGTAACTGCGAAAAAAGGAACGACACTTGAAGAGGCTGCAAAAGTGCTTCAGAGACATAAGATTGAGAAGCTTCCTATCGTTGATGATAATGATAAACTTATAGGGCTCATTACCATCAAAGACATCGAGAAAAAAGAACAGTATCCTAATGCAAACAAAGATCAATTTGGTCGTCTTAGAGTTGCAGCGGCTATCGGTGTGGGACAACTTGACCGTGCTAAAGCATTGGTGAAAGCAGGTGCAGATGTCATCGTTCTTGATTCAGCTCATGGTCACTCTCAAGGGATCATAGATACGGTGATAGACATTAAAAAAGAGTTTGATGTAGATGTTATCGCAGGAAACATCGCAACGGCTGAAGGGGCAAGAGACCTCATAGATGCAGGTGCAGATGGTGTGAAAGTGGGTATTGGGCCTGGTTCTATCTGTACGACTCGTATCGTTGCAGGTGTAGGTGTGCCTCAGATCTCTGCTATTGATGAAGTGGCTGAAGTTGCAAACAAAGCAGGAGTACCTGTCATTGCCGATGGCGGTATTAAATATTCCGGTGATGTGGCTAAAGCACTTGCAGTAGGCGGAAGCTGTGTTATGCTCGGTTCTGCTCTTGCAGGAACCTATGAAGCACCGGGAGAGATGATCATCTATAACGGTCGTCAGTTTAAAGAGTACAGAGGTATGGGAAGTATCGGTGCGATGACCAAAGGAAGTACAGACCGTTACTTTCAGGAAGGAACAGCAGCAGACAAGCTTGTACCGGAAGGGATCGAAGGACGTGTACCATACCGTGGTAAAATAGCAGATGTAGTCCATCAGATGATAGGAGGACTTAGATCTTCCATGGGTTACTGTGGTTCAGAGTCCATTCAAATGTTCTGGGAAAAAGCAGAATTTGTTGAGATCACAGCTGCAGGACTCAAAGAGAGTCATGTACATGACGTGACTATTACTAAGGAAAGTCCTAACTATCACGGATAAGAACTATCTCTCGTTACACCTTTCCAAGGTGTAATGCATACTCCAACTCAAATCCAAAATAAAATATCAATCACCGCTAGGTGATACATTAAATCTCTAATATTTTTCTTACCATCTATCGATGGATTACAATTAAAACTCATATCAAACTGCAGTATGCGTTACGCCTCAGGAGAGACTGTGAAAGAACCCATGGAAGTGGAGACTTCAGTCCCACCAAAAAGCTTTTTTGCCTAAAAAAGTTTGTATTTAATGGAAAATATTGCTTTTTCTGTCAAAATAACCTAAAAATATGCAAATATTTGGGTGAGGCTGAAGCCTTCACTTCCGGGGTACCTAGTTCTTTCACAGTCTCAGGAGAGACGTAATGAGGAATGACAGTACAGCAGACAGTGAGACAGATATAGGTCAAAAAGAAGCCAATATAACATATTAGCAAGCCTTAAAAGAGTATAATTTCAAAAATCACAAAAGATAAGACTATGGCCCTCGTAGATCTTTTCGGTAATGTCAAAAAAATTTCTGTAAATTTTTCATCGGCAACTTTATACTGTTCAAAATTATCCCAAGAAAGTAACTCCAAGCAAGCACAAGCTATAATTTACCTAATATAACCAAATAAGGAATAGTAATATGCACGAACAAACACTAGCCATCCATGCAGGATATGACAAAGATGCTATGGGGACTATGGCTGTACCTATTTACCAGACCACCGCGTATGAGTTTAGAGATACGGAACATGCGGCAAATCTTTTTGCACTGAAAGAACTGGGGAATATCTATACACGGTTGATGAACCCGACTACAGATGTTTTTGAAAAACGTTTTGCTGCACTTGAAGGCGGAGCAGCTGCCATAGGGACTGCTTCCGGTATGGCGGCCATCTTTTATGCTATTGCCAATGTAGCTGAGGCTGGAGACAACATCATTGTAGCAAAACAGGTGTATGGCGGAACAACAACACTTACTGGGCATACCATTAAACGTTTTGGTATAGAGACACGTTATTTTGATGTGCGTAATCCTGGCGAGATAGAAGCTTTGGTAGATGAAAAAACCAAAATTATCCTTTTTGAGAGCATTACAAATCCAAGTATTGATGTTGCTGATTTTGATGCTATCGTAGCCATTGCTGACAAACACAACATTTTGACTTGTGTAGATAATACTGTAGCTACACCGATATTGTGTAAGCCGCTAGAGTATGGATGTGACCTGACTGTACACTCTGCAAGTAAATACACAACAGGTCAGGGGCTTGCCATTGGTGGTGTGATTGTTGAGCGTGAGAACTTGGTAGAGAAGATCAAGGGTAATGCACGGTATGCACACTTTAATGAACCGGATGAGAGTTACCATGGGCTAGTCTACAGTGACTTGCCATTACCGCTCTTTACGCTTAGGGTAAGACTTGCATTGTTGCGTGATCTGGGCGCGGCACCCAGTCCGTTCAACTCATGGTTGTATATCCAGGGACTTGAGACTTTACCACTGCGCATGAAACAACACTCTAGTTCAGCGTTAGCTATAGCAGAGTTTTTGGAAGCACATCCAAAAGTAGGGAAAGTCAACTATCCCGGACTTAAGTCAGATACAAATTATGAGTTGGGTCAAAAATACTTTAAAGGTGGACACAGTGGGCTTCTCTCTTTTGAGGTTAAGGATAAAGAGACGGCACAGAAGATAGCAGACAGTACTGAGATATTTTCTTTGGTAGTAAATATTGGTGACAGTAAGTCTATTATTACGCATCCGGCAAGCACGACACATCAGCAACTGTCAGCTCAAGAGCTTATTGATGCGGGTGTTCCTGGAGGACTTGTAAGATTAAGTGTAGGGTTGGAAGATACGCAAGATTTGATAGATGATTTGACACAAGCCTTAGGGTAAGTGCAAATAGGGTAAAATAACGAAATTAATTCCAAGCACAAAAGCAGTTCATGAAAATCAAAACAAAAACAGCACATTTCAGTAGTCCTCTTTACTTAGAGAGTGGGCGTATCCTGGAACCGTATGAAATCACTTATGAGACATACGGGGAACTAAATGAAGATAAATCTAATGTTATTTTAGTGTGTCATGCCCTTAGCGGTTCCCATCATGCAGCAGGTGTGTATGAAGGTGAACAGAAAGCTGGCTGGTGGGACGGACTCATCGGTGATAATAAAGCCATTGATACGACTAAATATTTTGTTGTCTGCAGCAATGTTGTAGGTTCTTGTTTTGGTACGACGGGCCCTATGAGTAATAACTATCCCTCAGAAGAGCCTTTTCGTTTAAAATTTCCTGTTGTGACCATAAAAGATATGATAAGAGCTCAGATGCACTTACTTTCACAATTGGGTATCTATCATGTACGTGCTATAGTCGGTGGTTCTATGGGTGGAATGCAGGCACTGCAGTTTGCAGTGGATTATCCTAATTTTGCGGATGATATCATATCTCTTGCTGCTACCTATGCGACAAGGCCATGGACGATAGCCTTTAACAAGGTTGCCGTAGAGGCTATAAGAAGGGATCCGCGATTTAAACATGGAAATTATGAGAAAGATGCTTTTAAAGAAGAAGGGTTGGATGGTTTAGCTATCGGACGTATCGCCGGACATATCTCTTATCTTTCTCCTGATTCTATGGATAACAAATTTGGACGTAACTATGTCAGTAATGATGGTTTATTTGAACTCTTTGGACGTTATGAAGTTGAGAGATATATGGAATACAATACCAATAATTTTTCACGTATTTTTGATCCACTCTCTTACCTCTATATAGTAAAAGCGATCAACACGTTTAATTTAAGTCGTGGATATGATTCATTACATGATGCTGTTTTACGGATCAAGGCAAATGTTCATTTGATCAGTTTTTCATCTGATTATCTGTTTTTCCCTTCAGAGATGGAACACATCGCTAATATGATGAAGCGAAACGGACAGGCACATACATATCTTGAAGTTGAAAGTAATTATGGACATGATGCATTTTTAGTAGAATTAGAAAAATTTGAAGAGAATATAAAAGAGGTATTACAATGAAATTTCCTGAGTTGATAAATGAAGTTTTAGTGAGAGAAATTAAAACAGGACTTTGCTCTGTTTTAAGGAGAAGTATATAATGGCAACCTTTGAAGAGAAATTAGAACATTCAAAAGAGCTTTTGGAAAAGTTGATGAATCCGGAGATCACACTTGAAGAGTCTGTGAAGCTTTATGAGGAAGGTCTTAAAAATATTAAAGAGGCTCAAAAACTCATAGAAGAAGCTAAAATGAAAATCACTGTCATAGAACAATCAAATCAAAATGTAGGTGATGAAGGATGAGTAAAAAACTGGTCGTAGCCGCATTACAACTACCGACCTTGGGTATGAATGCGACACGACTGGAGTTCTATTTGAAAAAAGCACATGAAAGAGGAGCAGATGTAATACTTCTTGGTGAGTATGTACTGAATCACTTTTTTAAAGAGTTTGCAAGCATGGCACCAAGTATGGTTAAAGCACAAACCAAAAAACATTTGGAACTTCTTAAAAATCTTGCTATCAAATATGATATTGTTTTTGTTTCTCCTATTATAGTAACGAAAAAAGATGGGTATCATAAAACAATTGTGAAGATCACATCTAAAAATACACGTTATTATGAACAGCAGATACTGCTTCCTTATAGACATTGGGATGAGAAGAAGTTTTTTTCCAATCCGATCAGACCGCTTAAAGATCCTATGACATTTAATCTGAATGGATTTAAGATCATGGTAATGGCAGGATTTGAGCTGCACTTTGATCCTTTTTGGCAGAGTGTGACGAAGAAAAAAGTAGATTTGGTACTTCTTCCTACAGCGTCAACGTTTGGCTCACATAACAGATGGCGTGAAATTATAAAAACTAAAGCCTTTTTACATGGCTGTTTTGTCCTTCGTGCCAACCGTTTGGGGGAGTATAGTGATGATGAGGTTAAGTGGAAATTCTATGGTGATACAATGTTAGTATCTCCCGAAGGTGAAGTAGAGATGATGCTTGAAGATAAAGAGTCCATGCTTATTGAAGTAATTGATAAAGCAGAAATTTTGGAACACCGAAAAGTATGGGCATTTGAGAAAGAGTTAAAAATCAGAGAGGATTTAATATGACACCGGAAGAGTATTTTAACAGACAGATTCAATTATGGGGTGGAGAGGCACAGAAGGCTCTTCAAACTAAGAGAATAGCTATTATTGGTTCAGGCGGCCTTGGATCTACTTTGGCCCAAGCCTTGGGTACGAGTGGTATAGGTGAGATACATATAGTAGACTTTGATACAGTCTCTATACACAATATTCACAGACAGATTGCGTTTACGCTTGAAGATGAAGGGCAAAATAAAGCCAAAGCTGTAGCCAAGCTTATAGAGTCCAAAAATCCTTTTGTCAAAGCAGTGGCATTTGATATGGATTTTAAAGCATTTAAAGAGAAGGGAAACATGTATGATCTCATCTTGGATGCAACAGACAATCTTCCTGTACGCGGAGATATAGACAAGTATGCAAAAGAGACAAAGATACCTTGGATTTATGCCAGCGTAGAAGAGTTCAACGGACAGGTTTGTTTTTTTGAAGAATCGAACTTTCAAGTCTTTAACATCTCTGATCATAAACCGGGGGGGATCGCTGCACCTATCGTGATGCATATAGGTTCTCTTCAGGCAAATTTGGCACTTCGTTATTTGGTAGGAGAGCCAGTAGTTAAAGATAAACTTTATTATCTCTATTTTAATGATGAAGGTGAACTTGTTACCCAAAAATTTGGAATGCCAAAAGCCTAATAGTGTTACAATTATAGAAATAATATAAAGGGTATAGTATGAAATTAAAAGTATTACTTTTTTCAGTGATGGTTTTGTTTTTTGCCGGATGTACACAAGAGACTCAAAACTCTCTTAGTCGTTCAATTCAGAACTGGACAGGAACTAATGGTGTACTTGATGTGTATGCCGGTGATAAATTAGTACATAGGTTTATTAAAATAGATAAACTTTCAACAGCTTATGGTACGAATGACAGCAAACTTAGACCGTATCGTTATGGTTATGGATATGATGATGTAAACTTTAATGGTAAAAAAGATGCGGGAGAGAAGAAAGTATATTTTGAATTTTCTGATTACTCAACATCATATATATTTTATGAAAGAAATTAAAAGAGTCATATGACTCTTCCTCATCAGAGGTAAAACTTCAGTGACTGAATATAGTATGGACTTTGTTCATAATATATGGGAATTTATTAATAGGAGAACAGGTAAATGAAATTTATTTCAACAAAAGAAGCACCACAAGCCATAGGACCATATTCACAAGCAGTTGAAGCAAATGGCTTCATTTATACATCAGGGCAGATCGGACTTGATGAAAAAGGTGTCATGGTAGCAGGAGATGTAGAAAATCAAACACATCAAGTGATGAAAAACCTCTTTTATGTACTTGAAGCAGCCGGAGCACACTTTAATGATGTGATTAAAACAACGATTTTTTTGGCAGATATGAATGATTTTGACAAGGTCAATAAAATTTATGCACATTATTTTGGTACGCACAAACCAGTGAGAAGTACAGTAGCAGTAAAAACATTGCCTAAAAATGCTCTGGTTGAGATAGATTGTATCGCACTTGCAGGAGTTGATTACACTTTTTAATAGTGAAAGTATCAAATAAGTTCTTAGTTTAAAAAAAAATTAAAACAACTTTGGGTATAATCACGAACTTTTTAAAAAACGATAGTAAAGGGTTTGCAATGTACGCAATCATTAAAGCAAGTGGGCAACAATTCAAAGTTCAAGAGGGTGATATCATCTGTTTTGACAATATGAGTCTTGAGCCTAAAAGTGCTGTAGAATTCAAAGAAGTTTTAGCACTAGACAACGGTGAATTAACTGTAGGTACTCCATTCGTAGAGGGTGCTGTAGTTAAAGGAGAAGTGATCAATGAAGGTAGAGATAAAAAAGTTATCATCTACAAGAAAAGAAGAAGAAAAGATTCAAAACTTAAAAGAGGTTTCAGAAGAGACTTTACAAGAGTTAGAATTACTAAAATAGCATAAGGAGCTCAGATGGCACACAAGAAAGGTCAAGGATCTACTCAGAATAACCGTGATTCAGCTGGACGTCGTTTAGGCGTTAAGAAATTTGGTGGTGAAGCAGTTATCCCAGGTAACATTATCGTTAGACAAAGAGGAACAAAAGTTCATCCAGGTAATGGTGTAGGTATGGGTAAAGATCATACTATTTTTGCACTTGTTGAAGGTGTAGTTAAATTTGAAAACAGAACTGCTAGTCAGAAAAAAGTTTCAGTAATACCTGCATAATCCATCTAAGTCCGAGTTATTCTCGGACTTATTTCTCTAATATTTTAGCTTACTTTCATTATTCATTTTCATCAATGATCAATAAATTTTTACATTTGTTACGTCCTAAAAACCAACCATTGTTATAATCTTTATCATTCTTAAAAAGCTGATGTGATTTTTTGTAGTTACCTTTAGCAGTGGTACATCCGTCTTTGATACCTTTTTGGTACGAATCACTCAGATTTACCCCAAAATAGATATTGCTATGATAGTAACCACCTTTCTCTAAGGGTATCTCTTTGGGAGTACAGGCATTAAATAGAAAGAGTGAACTTGTTAACGATAATACTGTTATAGGTTTAAAATAGTGCATGAACTTATTTCCTTCCTTTGTTTTGATAGGAAAATTATAGCGATAATTTCGCGAATTTAGATATAATTTCATAATTCATTTATTATCATCATATAAGATGATATTTTTTATAAATATAAAGGTTTATATATGTTTGTAGATAGCGTAGAACTTACGATCAGCTCAGGTAAAGGCGGTGCGGGTGCCATCTCTTTTTGGACAGAGAAATTTGTCGTCAAAGGTGGTCCGGATGGTGGAGATGGCGGTCGTGGCGGCTCTGTTTTTTTTAAAGTAGACAACAACACAGATACACTCTCTGCACTTCGTGGCCGCAGGGTCATCAAAGCTGAAAATGGTCGTCCGGGTGAAGGTCGTAAATGTTATGGTCGAAAAGGCCAGGATACTATTATTACTGTGCCTCCGGGTACACAAGTAATAGATATGGAGACAGGTGAAGAGCTTTTAGACCTTGTCACCGAAGGTGAAGTAGTGAAGTTTCTTGAAGGTGGTAAAGGTGGACTTGGCAACATGCACTTTAAGAGTTCGAGTAACCAAAGACCAACTTATGCACAACCTGGACTTCCAGGGATTACCAAACAGGTAAGACTTGAGATGAAACTCATCGCTGATGTGGGTCTTGTGGGTTACCCAAATGTAGGAAAGTCAACACTTATCTCTACACTTTCAAATGCAAGACCACAAGTGGCAAACTATGAGTTTACCACACTTACGCCAAAGTTGGGTGTGGTACATATAGGGGACTATGATTCATTTATGATGGCAGATATTCCAGGTATTATTGAAGGTGCAAGTGATGGCAGGGGGTTAGGGTTAGAGTTCTTAAAACATATTGAAAGAACAAAAACGCTGCTTCTTATGATAGATGCAGCCAATTACAGAGAGATGAAGTATCAGTATGAGACGCTTTTAGTGGAGTTGCAGCGTTACTCTGAAACTTTGGCGACAAGAAAACATGCTATTGCCATCACAAAGATAGATTCACTCTCACAAGATGAAGTCAATGAACTCACAAAGACTTTCTTGTCAGACATCGGTTTAGAAGCAAATGATACTTTGAACCGATATAAAGCAGACAGCAATTATATAAGTTATGGATTTAAGACAGATTTTGGTGTGGCGTTACCGCAAGAGAAGCCACTCTTTGTGCTTCCTATCTCTTCTGTGGCACACTTGAATACAGAAGCGTTACGTTATGCTTTAGGAGATTTTGTGAAAAATGTTAAAGAAGAAGAAAAAGAGGCATAGGAGAGGTTAGGATGCAACGTATCGTTATCAAGGTCGGCTCTCATGTCTTAACGGAAAAAGGGGCTATAGCAAAGAGACGTATGTTGGCACTGGTACAGCTTATAGCTGAACTTAAAGCACATCAGTATGAAGTGATCTTGGTAAGTTCAGGTGCTGTTGCAGCAGGTTCTACACAACTTCCTTTAGACAGAGCCTCTGTTGCCAACAGGCAAGCTCTTGCTGCGATAGGCCAACCACTTTTGCTTAAAATGTATCAAGAGAAATTTGCAAAATTCGGTCTGCTTTGTTCACAAGTACTTTTAAGTGCAGATGTCTTTGAATCTACAGAGCATATACAACATGCAAAAGTAGCCATAGATACGCTTTTAGAAAACAATGTAGTGCCTATTATCAATGAAAATGACACTGTGAGTATCGAGGAGTTGGTCTTTGGAGACAATGACAGACTCTCTGCACATGTTGCACACCATTTTGATGCTGAGTTACTAGTTATTCTTTCAGATATCGATGCTTTATATGATAAGGATCCCAATCGGTATCATGATGCAAAACGCAGAGCAGTCGTAACGACTATTTCAGATGAAGAGCTCAATGCGGAGCATACGCCCAATAATGAATTTGCTACAGGTGGTATAGTAACAAAATTGCAATCTGCAGATTTTCTCATGAAGCACGGCAGAGCAATGTTTCTGGCAAGCGGATTTGACCTGAGTGATGTAAAGTCTCTTCTTATAGATGGTAAACATGTGGGTGGAACACTCTTTCAATAATAGCGATAAGTGCCTTGCTTATATAGAACAAGAAAATATTTATAGGTGATATAGATGAAAAGAATAGTTTACATGGGAACACCCCATTATGCACGAGAGATACTAAATACCCTCATAGAAGCAGAGGATATGGATCTCTCTTTGGTACTTACACAACCGGATCGTCCGGTAGGGCGAAAGAAAGTTTTGACTCCTCCTCCTGTAAAAGTTTTGGCAGAGGAACATGGTATTGAGGTTTTACAGCCAAATCGTCTTAGTGATGAGGGGATTGAAGAGGCTATAAAGTCTGCCAATCCGGACTTCATTATCGTGGCAGCATTTGGGCAACTTCTGCCTAAGAGTATATTGGATATTGCACCATGTATCAATCTGCATGCTTCTTTGCTCCCTCAATATCGTGGTGCTTCACCAGTGCAGCAATCTTTACTGAATGGCGATGAAAAAACCGGTGTGACCTCTATGCTAATGGAAGAGGGACTGGATACCGGGGATATACTTGAAAAAGTAGAATTTGTCATTCCAAAAGATATGAGACTACATGCTTTAATGCAGCAACTCACAGATGACGCATGCAGTTTAACACTGAGTACGATTCGCAATTATAAGAGTATTATCCCTGAGAAACAGGATGAAAAGCAGGCAACACTTTGCAAAAAAATCAAAAAGAGTGACGGTGAGATCAATTTTGAAGATGCAAGAGTGATCTATAATAAATATAGGGCATTTGAAGGATGGCCGGGGATCTTTGCTTCTAATGGTACAAAATTTGATGGACTCTCTTTGGTCGATACAGAAAATCAAAACAATGCTTGTGAAATACTTGCATTTGAAGATGAAAGTATCGTTGTCGGATGTAGCAGGGGTGCTTTAAAAATAGAGAGACTTCAGCCTGCTTCTAAAAAAGCGATGTCAGCCAAAGCATACTGTGTTGGAAGGGGGATGAAAGTTGGAGATACTCTCATTTAAGTCTCTTCCTTCTACGCAGAAATATCTGATGGAAAAATTGAAAGAGAAGAAACTTGATGCTCCTGTTGCTGTTCTTTCGTTGGAACAGAGTTCCGGAATCGGCAGTCGTGACAATAGCTGGTCAGGCGGAGAAGGAAATTTCTTTGCTTCCATCGCAATAGAGTTGGAAATGCTTCCTGAGGATCTTCCTCTCTCCTCGGCTTCGATCTATTTCTCGTTTATTATGAAAAAAACACTTGAATCACTGGGTGAAAATGTCTGGTTAAAATGGCCAAATGATTTTTATTTGAACGATGATAAAGTGGGAGGAACCATTACACAAAAAATAAATGATATTTTGGTGTGTGGTATTGGGATAAATTTAAAAAATTCACAAAATGGTTATAGAGCCTTGCAGTGCGATATTACACCCAAAATATTACTGGAAAATTACCTCATAGCACTTCAGGAATTTCCAAAATGGAAGCAGATTTTTAGTGAGTATGAGGTAGAATTTGAATTGAGCAGAAAGTTTTCAGTTCATATTGAAAACTATCAAAAGAGCCTTCTGGACGCCAGTTTATGCAGGGATGGTTCTTTAATTATAGAAGGGGAAAGAGTGTATAGTTTACGATGAGTGAAGTCATAAGTATAGCCAACCAGAAGGGTGGCGTAGGAAAAACAACAACAGCAGTAAACTTAGCAGCTTCTTTGGCTGAAAGAGGTAAAAAAGTACTTCTTTTGGATATTGATCCTCAGTCTAATGCAACAACCAGTTTAGGGTTCAACAGAAGTGATTATGAATTCAATATTTACCATGTGCTTATAGGAACTAAAAAGCTCTCTGAAGTGGTACTCAAAACAGGCATAAAAAACCTTAGCCTTGCACCTTCCAACATAGGTCTTGTAGGGATAGAAAAAGAGTTTTACAATCCTAAAAAGAAAAATAGAGAATTGATTCTTAAAGAGAAGATCAAAGAGGTCTCTAAAAAATTTGATTTTATCATCATTGATTCACCTCCGGCATTGGGACCTATTACCATAAATGCTTTAAGTGCTTCAGATTCTGTGATTATTCCTATCCAATGTGAATTTTTTGCACTGGAAGGTCTTGCACAGTTACTCAATACGGTCAGTCTTTTAAAAAAGACGATTAATCCGAAACTCAAGATCAAAGGTTTTTTACCTACGATGTACTCTGGACAAAATAATCTCTCGAAACAAGTGCTTGCAGATTTAAGTCATCATTTTAAAGATAAACTCTTTCATCTTAAAAAAGCTAAAGAGTGTATTGTTGTACCACGTAATGTAAAGATAGCGGAAAGTCCAAGTTTCGGTAAACCAGTAACTCATTATGCAACGAGTTCTAAAGGTTCAATTGCCTATAGAGATCTAGCAACAGTGATAGCAAGAGGTTAAAAGATGGCGTTAGGCAGAGGACTGGGAGATATCCTTTCTGAAGTAGAAGAGGCATACGAAAAAGATTTAAGCAATATTGACAGTTTTGAACTTGAAGCACGGGGAGCCCGTGTTGAAGAGCTTCGTGTTGACAGTATTACTCCAAACCCATTTCAGCCTCGTAAACATTTTGATGAGAAAGCACTTCAGGAGTTAAGTGATTCGGTTAGAGAACATGGATTACTCCAACCTATTGTAGTGATAGAAAAAGAAGACGGTTATCTTCTTATAGCAGGCGAACGTCGTTTAAGAGCACATAAACTTGCAAAAATTACAACGATCAAAGCAATTATTGCTGATGTAGATATAGATGAAGTAAGGCTTCGTGAACTTGCACTTATTGAAAATATCCAAAGAGAAAATCTTAATGCGATCGAGTTGGCAAACTCTTATGCAGAGTTGATCGAAGTACACAAGATCACTCATGATGAGCTCTCTTCTATTGTACATAAAAGTCGTTCCCAGATTACTAATACAATGCGTCTTTTAACTCTTTCCGGCTATGCACAGGAACAAGTAGTTTCCGGTAAGATTTCTCAGGGACATGCAAAGATACTGGTTGGACTTGATGAAAAGAAACAAAAAGTGATTATTGATAGTATCATTGGACAAAAACTTTCTGTACGTGATGCGGAAAAGATGGTGAAAAATCATAAAGAAAATACCCAACCTTCAAGATCCGCTAAAACAAATAAAAACCCAGTTGAAAAATATGCAAAAGAATTGGAAGCGTTATTACCTTTTAAGCATAAAATTAAAGCAAAAAGTATTGAGATAATCTTAACTAATGAGAAAGATATTGAAAACTTTTTAACATTCCTCAAAAAACCCTAAATTTTAACCAACATCTCATCTCCAAAATGATAAAATAATGCGAAATTACACGAGGAGTTTTAATGCTTGACATACATTTACCATTGATGTTGTTCGTCTTAGCTTTGTTTCTAACCCTTCTTGTTCTTTTAAATAATATGCTATTTCAGCCATTGGTGAAATTCATGGATGATAGAGATAACTCTATAGCAAAAGATTTAAAAGCAGCAAAAAGTCTTAGTGGTAACAGCGATGAACTCAATGCCAAGGCAGATGAAAATATTAGTAATGCTAAAAATGAAGCTGCTGCAATCAGACAGAAAGCAATCGATGAAGAAAAAACATTGGCTGCAAGTAAAGTTGAAACAAAACAAAATGAGTTAGATAAAGAGTATGAAAACTTTGTAGAGAAGTTAGCTGCTGATAAAGAGAACCTTAAAAATTCTCTCCTTTCTCAAATGCCTCTATTCAAAGAGAGCCTAAAAGCTAAGTTTAGCAAACTATAAGGAGAGGATGAATATGAAGAAATTAGCACTATTCGCTTTGCTGATGGTACCTGCTATCCTTTTGGCTAGTGGTGGTCATGGTGAAGAGAGTCGTTATCTTGCACAAACGGGTAGAGAGACAGACTTTTGGCCGAGAGTAGTTAACTTTACTATTTTTGCTGCACTGCTGTATTATTTGATTGCCAACCCAATCAAAAACTTTTTTAAAGATAGAAAAGAAGGTATAGCTGCACAGCTTAGAGAGATAGAAGAGAAGCTTCAAGCTGCAAAAGATGAGAAAAAAGAAGCACAGGCTCGTTTGGATGAAAGCAATAAAAAAGCAGAGCAGATTGTTGAAGATGCGAAAAAAGAAGCAATACTTTTAGCACAAAAGATCAGTGAAGCAAATGAAAATGAGTTAGCTCTTATGGAAAAACAATTTGAAGAAAAAATGATTTTAGAAGAGAGAAAATCTGCCAGAGAGGCGATTGATGAAATCTTGAGTGAAAATATCACTAATGATGACATTATGCTTGATGAAGCTAAAGTTGTTGACATTATCTCTAAGAAGGTGGCATAGATGGAAGAGTTGATCGCTAAAAGATATGCAAAAGCACTTTCATCGGTGAGTAAAGATATTAAGAGTATCGCTGAAGTACTTAATGTTCTGACAGAAGCTATCAGTGCGGAAGAGGTAAAATCAGTTTTAATCTCTCCTATCGTTGCAAGTGAAAAAAAGACAGAGATGATCCTGTCTACACTTGGGGATAAGGCAGACAGTACATTGGTTAATTTTATCAAGATCCTAGGTGAGAACAAGAGACTTGATTTGATTCCTGCTATTGCTAAAGTACTTAATGCAGATTTGCAAAAAGAGTCTAATCAATACGAAGGTGTATTGAAGAGTAAAGAGACACTTGATAAAGATGAATTAAGCAAGCTTGAAAAGACACTTAAAAAATATACAGGTTCCAAGATTAAATTGAGACAAGAAAAAACGGATCTTGACGGGTTACGTGTTTCAGTTGATGATTTGGGTATTGAGGTTAACTTCTCTAAGCAGAGAGTTAAGGAACAACTAATTGATTTCATTAAGAAATCTTTATAGTTATCTAAAAGAAAGGAGTATCAGTGGCAGTTAAATTGCAAGCAGATGAGATAAGTTCAATCATCAAAGAAAGAATCGAGAATTTTGAGATTGATGTTGACATCAATGAAATAGGAAAAGTAGTAGGTATCGCAGACGGTATTTCAACAGTATATGGTCTTAACAATGTTATGGCAGGAGAAGTTGTAGAGTTTGATAATGGTGCTAAAGGACTAGTATTGAACCTTGAAGAGGCAAACGTAGGTGTTGTTGTTCTTGGTACAAGTGCTGGTATTAAAGAAGGCATGAGCGTTAAGAGAGTTGGAGAACTTCTTAAAACACCAGTCGGCGATGCACTGATGGGTAGAGTTGTTAACCCACTTGGTGAAGCTATTGACGGTAAAGGTGCGATTGAAACATCAGAGCACAGATTTATTGAAGAAAAAGCACCAGGGATCATGGCTAGAAAATCAGTTCATGAGCCACTTCAAACAGGTATCAAAGCGATTGATGCACTTGTACCGGTTGGTAGAGGTCAAAGAGAGCTTATCATTGGTGATAGACAAACTGGTAAAACAACATTGGCTATCGATACAATCATCAACCAAAAAGGTCAAGATGTTGTATGTATCTACGTTGCGATCGGTCAAAAACAATCAACAGTAGCTGCTACAGTGAAAAAACTTGAAGAGCATGGTGCAATGGATTATACGATCATTGTAACTGCCGGTGCAGCTGACTCTTCAGCGTTACAATTCCTTGCTCCATATGCTGGTGTAACAATGGCTGAGTACTTCAGAGACAATGGTAGACATGCAGTTATCTTCTATGATGACCTTTCTAAACATGCGGTTGCATACAGAGAGATGTCACTTATCCTTAGAAGACCTCCAGGTAGAGAGGCATACCCAGGTGATGTTTTCTATCTTCACTCAAGACTTCTTGAAAGAGCTGCAAAACTTTCAGATGAATTAGGTGCCGGTTCAATTACCGCATTCCCTATCATTGAAACTCAAGCAGGTGATGTTGCGGCGTATATTCCAACAAACGTTATCTCTATTACGGATGGTCAGATCTTCCTTGAAACAGACTTGTTCAACTCTGGTATCAGACCGGCGATCAACGTAGGTCTTTCAGTTTCACGTGTTGGTGGTGCTGCTCAGATCAAAGCAACAAAACAGGTTTCCGGAACACTTAGACTTGACCTGGCTTCATTTAGAGAGCTTCAGGCATTTGCACAATTCGCATCTGACCTTGATGACTATACCAGAGGTCAACTTGAGCGTGGGCAAAGAATGGTAGAAGTGCTTAAGCAAGGACCTTACTCTCCGGTACCTATTGAGAAACAAGTTGTTATTATCTTTGCTGGTGCAAATGGATACCTTGATGACATTCCTGCAAGTTCTGTAACAAAATTTGAAGCAGACCTTATGCCATTTATGGAAGCAAAATATGCAAATATTTTAGAGAATATCAGAAATGAGAAAAAAATCTCTGATGATACAGAGGCAGAATTACGTAAAGCTATCGAAGATTTTAAAGCTTCATTTGCTGGATAAGAAAGGCTTAGAATGGCTAATTTAAAAGAGATAAAGCGTAAGATCGGAAGTGTTAAGAATACACAAAAGACCACTAACGCTATGAAGCTTGTCTCTTCTGCTAAACTGAAAAGAACAGAAGAGCTTGCTAAAAGATCCAGAGTCTATGCTGCAAAATTGACTGAACTCTTAAATGAGATCGCTCAAAAAATGCAACAGTCCAATGCAGAAGGTATCGATAATGTCTATTTCAAGGATATACAAAATCCTAAAAAAGTAGACATTATCTTTATTACTGCGGACAAAGGTCTTTGTGGTGGTTTCAATGCACAAACGATTAAAAGAACAAATCAACTGATCGCTGAATATAAAGCACAAGATGTAAAAGTGCGTCTTAGAGCAGTGGGTAGAAAAGGTATTGATTATTTTAAATTCAACAATGTTGATTTAAATAATGAAATCATCGGCTTAAGTGCTGCACCGGATTTCAAACAGGCAGCAGAGTTTATCTCTGAAGTGGCAGAATCATATGTTAACGGTGAAACAGATAAGATCATTTTGATACATAACGGTTATGTAAATATGATTACTCAAGAGATTAGAGAAGATCAGGTTTTACCGGTAGATACATCAAAATTAGAGCTTAGCGCTGTTTCAACTTCAGAACTAGAAGTAGAACCGGATGATGATGATACACTTCTTGATGCATTGGTTAAGCGTTATGTTGAGTATACGATGTATTACTCACTTATCGATTCATTGGCTGCAGAACACTCTGCACGTATGCAAGCGATGGACGCAGCAACTACAAATGCAAAAGAGATGGTAAAAGAACTTACTGTGAAGTATAACAAAGCAAGACAAGAAGCCATTACGACTGAACTCATTGAGATTATCAGTGGTATGGAATCAATGAAATAATTAGAGGAGAAGAAATGACAGGTAAAATAGTACAAGTCTTAGGTCCCGTTCTAGATGTGGATTTTACAGACTATCTGCCAGAGATCAATGAAGCGTTAGAAACGACTTTCATGGTTGATGGCAAAGAGCAAAAATTGGTTTTGGAAGTAGCAGCACAGCTTGGTGACAACAGAGTAAGAACAATTGCTATGGATATGAGTGAAGGTGTTGTAAGAGGTCAAGAAGTTAAAGCAACCGGTGCGCCTATTAAAGTTCCTGTAGGTGAAGAAGTTCTTGGACGTATCTTCAACGTTATCGGTGAAGCTATCGATGAAGCTGGTGAAGTAAATGCTAAAGAGTACTGGTCGATTCACAGAGATCCGCCTGCATTTGAAGAGCAAAGTACAAAAACTGAAGTTTTTGAAACAGGTATCAAAGTAGTTGACCTTCTGGCTCCATACTCAAAAGGTGGAAAAGTCGGACTGTTCGGTGGTGCCGGTGTTGGTAAAACCGTAATTATTATGGAACTTATCAACAACGTTGCCATGAAACACAGCGGTTACTCTGTATTTGCCGGTGTTGGTGAAAGAACTCGTGAAGGAAATGACCTTTACTACGAGATGAAAGAATCAAACGTACTTGACAAAGTTGCACTGTGCTACGGTCAAATGAGTGAACCTCCTGGAGCACGTAACCGTATTGCTCTTACTGGTCTTACTATGGCTGAGTACTTTAGAGATGAGATGGGTCTTGATGTATTGATGTTTATCGATAATATCTTTAGATTTGCTCAATCAGGTTCAGAGATGTCTGCACTTCTTGGCCGTATCCCTTCAGCTGTTGGTTACCAGCCGACACTAAGTAGAGAGATGGGTGCACTTCAAGAAAGAATTACATCAACTACGAAAGGTTCTATTACTTCTGTTCAGGCAGTATATGTTCCTGCGGATGACTTGACTGACCCGGCTCCGGCATCTGTATTTGCCCACCTTGATGCAACAACAGTTCTTAACAGATCTATTGCTGAAAAAGGTATCTATCCTGCGGTTGACCCATTGGATTCAACTTCAAGAATGCTTGATCCACAAATTGTTGGTGAAGAACATTATAATATTGCAAGAGGTGTTCAACAAGTTCTTCAAAAATATAAAGATCTTCAAGATATTATTGCGATTCTTGGTATGGATGAGCTTTCTGAAGATGACAAACTTGTTGTTGAAAGAGCAAGAAAGATTGAAAAATATCTCTCTCAACCATTCCACGTAGCTGAAGTATTTACAGGTTCTCCAGGTGTATATGTTTCACTTGAAGATACACTTGAAGGTTTCAAAGGTCTTCTTGAAGGTAAGTATGATGATATGAATGAAGCTGCATTCTACATGGTAGGAAATATGGCTGAGGCTATTGCGAAAAACGATAAGATTAACGCAAAAGCATAATCTTAAAGGATAATTATGGAACTTATGAAGCTAGAAATAGTCACACCGAACGGTGTGATCTTTGATGCTGAAGTAAAACAAGTAACACTACCGGGTAGTGAAGGTGAATTTGGTGTTTTACCAAAACATGCTACTTTGGTATCATTGCTTGATACAGGGGTTATCGTTATCGACAAAGCTGACGGGAGTGAAGTAGCAGTTGCTATTAATTCCGGTTATGTAAAAGTTGATGAAGAAAAAACAACTTGTATCGTTGATGGTGCAGTTGCTCTTTCCGGTGACGACAGCGATCTTGCTAAAGCACTTGAAGCAGCAAAAGAATTACTTAAAAGTACGGAAGCCTCTAGTACAGCTATCGCATCTGCGGTTAGTAAAGTAGAGCAAATCGGAAAGTCTCTCTAAATTGAGCTCTCTTTTAGATTATTTCACAGACAGCAGTGCAATTACTATTTTTGTGCTGCTTCTACTCTCTATTTATTTTATTGCAACATTTTGGGTATTTTTTGATAGGTTTTATATCCTGAATTCACGTATCACTTCTGAAGCAAAATCACTTAAAGCACTTTATACAGGTCAGTCAAAATCAGTGGCTAGTACTTCACTTATTTTTACTTATCTGAGCCGTGTCAATACCCCAAACAAAGCAATACTCGAAGCGGCATCCTCTGATGCTATCCGTGTTTCTACCAAAGGCTTAACCTGGCTTTCCATTATTGCATCTACTTCTCCGTTTATCGGCCTTTTCGGTACGGTTATAGGGATACTTGAAACATTCTCTAAATTGGGGACACAGTCCAGTACTTCTTTAAATGTTGTGGCTCCTGCTATCTCTGAAGCCCTTGTTGCCACCGCAGCGGGTATTGCAGTCGCGATCTTTGCCTATACTTTTCATTTGATCCTGAAGCGTAAAGCATATGAACTCTCTTCACTTCTCTCTTCTCAGTCTGAAGTGATACTCTCTCAGGTCAATGAGGAGTTATAAATGTTCTCTTGGGATGACAGTCCGGATCTGAACATTACGCCTCTGGTGGATGTGATGCTGGTACTGATGGCTATTTTGATGATCACTGCTCCTACGATTACTTTTCAGGAACAGATTGAACTACCTCAAGGTTCTAAAACTGTTAAGGTTACAAAACCGAAAACACTTACGATCCGAATGGATAAGAACCAAAAGATATACCTTAATAAAGATACTTATACATTAGATACTTTTGCAGATGACTTTGTCAATCAGTCTGTGAAGTTTGATAAAAATTCTGAAGTTTATATCCGTGCAGATGAACGGCTTAAATATAAGGATGTGATGTACTTACTTAAGAGTGTCAAAGCGGCTGGTTTTGAAAAGGTGTCACTTATAACATTATGATGGATAAGTCTCCTAAATTCGTCTGGGGTGTCTTGGCTTTTGGTATCTACTTTGCTATTGTAGGGTTACTCATTTTCTATTTTAATACTCGTGACGATAAAAAGAGTCTGCGTTATGTAAAAAAAGATGAGCATCGTATACAGGTGGCACTCTCTACGCCCAAAAAACCTAAAAATAAAAAAGCTATAAATCCTAAACCTAAAGTAAAACCAAAGCTCAAACCAAAGCCCAAACCCAAACCCAAACCGAAGCCTAAAAAAGAGATAAAAAAGAAAGTAATCAAAAAGAGAGTGATTAAAGAGAAGGTTGTCAAAGAGTCTAAGAAGGTTATTAAGAAAAAAGATGAAAATCTTACAAAACCTAAAAAGAAGGCTTTAGATCTTTTTGCAAATATAAAAACATCCAAAAAGAAAAATCTTATCACGGTGAGTGATAAACCTGTAAAGTCAACACCGAAAAACAATCTTATAAAAGTGACGGATAAACCTATGAGTGCAAGTGAACGTATCAGTTCTTCACTCAAAGTACAAAAGAACAGTGACAGTGGTGTGGAAAATGCTTATTTGGCAAAAGTACAAAGTATGCTGGAAGATTGGCCTGCCCAGAGTGAATATGCAGGTGAGAAAGTAAAAGTTTTATTACTTATAGACCCCACTGGATCATTTGAGTTTAAACTTAAGACTGCTTCAAACAATGAAAATTTCAATTCCGGATTGATAGCGTATTTGGAACAACTACAAATGATAGGTTTTGGTCCTCATAAGGGTAATAGGACTTATGAATTTGAAGCAGAGTTTATTGCGAAAGAGTAGGGTGACAAGATGTATGAAATATACTCCTTCCGGAATACCAGTGAATCAAGCTTTAGTCTATCGTTAGGAATTGATCTATATAATATATTTGCTGATCCATCTTATTTTCTTAAAACAATAGATTTAGAATAGAACATCCAGGGCGTAGACCTGGACAGTATCTCCTTTTTCTATGTGGGTACATCATGCACTTTAAACTTTAGCGTCAGATAGTAACTCACTACTTTTCATTGTTTCATGCAAAAAAATATGCCCCAAGGTTAATCCCCAACTTCATAATACCTATTGTCATAAGTTCAAAGCATCCGCATATCCTCAGCAAAGAATACTGATTCTTCTGGTTCACAGCCTCTCCCGATACTAACCCATACTTCAATTCAATAAGCTAAACACTCCCAATACTTAATTGTTATGTATATATATTTTTTCAACAAGGATGTTAGGAATGAGAGTGAATCGTTTTAAAATGAAAGTATAAAAAGCCAAAACTAAACATAGAACTGTTATCGTATAGATATTACGTTTCGTAAGGAGTATAAAATGAAACAAATAACTGCATGCATAGTATCTATGCTTCTCTTGGCAGTTTTTTCTTTACCTGTCAGTGCCATACCGCCCGAACAGATGAAGCAGATACTCAATATGACTCAAAATAACTGGGTGAGTTTCCGTGACTATAATGGGAAGCAGTGGATCTATTTTACGCATTTGGAGGCCTATACCTGCGGTATAAAAGAAGTACATTACAGTATCAATTCAGATAAACTGGATAAAGTATGGGAACTTCAGTCCTGTGATCCCAAGAATCCTATGGCTGTGACCAAAGATATTATCTATCTGACTATGCCGCTGGGTACTGCTAAGTCCATAGCTGTGCAAGTGACATTTACTGATGGTACGAAGAGTAAGATAGTTCGTAAAAGACCCTAGTAAAAGATTGCAGACATATACCCGACTGCGAGTTACTGTTCCCACTTGCATTTGCAGAAGTACGATAGTCGAGTAGTTTAGATGAGAGTTTTAGGTGTTTGGCTACGGGTATCATGGCTTGAATACTGCTGCTTTCCGTGTAGCAGATATTGTGCTCTCACAGCATCCCTTTAAAGGGATAAGTATTCAATAAGTGCATTACTTTTCTTGGTGTTTTTTTACTGTATAGGTAGAGATCTCCGGGTGAAGAGAGAGACAGTCCATAGGTAAATTGGCTTTATGACATAAGCTGGAGAAAAAATCATCAAAATTCGGTAACTGTTCCCAAACTTGAGGTAAATACGTAGCCTGTCTGCCATCATATTTGAGTACGACACCGTCTTGAAAAGGAACTATTTTACTTTTCAGATCTTTTATATCACTATACTCTAATATTTTGGGTTCAGAAAGGATAGAAACTTCGACATTGATATGATTGAGCTCTTCACGGGTCAGTGGTGTAAATCTCGGATCATGTAAAGCAGCAGACTGGGCATTTGAAATAATATCTTGATAAAGCGGACGGTAAGACTGGAGTGAACCTATACATCCGCGAAGCTGCTTATTTGGCTTTGTGTTAATGGTAACAAATGCAGCACCGTTTTTCTGAAGTTCAGGATAGTCTTTTAATGCCTGTTCCAAATCAAAATCTTCAGGTTGATTCAATGCTTCCAAAATAGCTGTTTTAGCTAAAGCAATGATAATATCGTTCATGTATTACTCCTCTTATGAATTTTAGTTAGTAATGTGCTTCTTTCCGGAAAGAAAAGATTAGCTTCTGTCTCTTATTTTAGCATAAAGTAAAAAAGAGAATTGATATTAATTAATGGAGATTTCAACTCAGCCTTGATACAATGCATATAAAAAACAAGGAACTATGTTGAAATATTTTTTACTTTTATTAGTATCCATAAATCTCTTTGCAGTTGATGCTACACTGACGATAGAAAAAGATGTAGAACAGCGTTCTCGTATAGCTTTAGTAGATGGATCTGCTGTATCCAATGATAAAATTTTCAATATTTTACTTTCAGATCTTAAGATCTCCGGACATTTTTTACCAGATAGTACAGTGCACAAAGGGGCTATTTCCTCAAATTTTATTGTACCTGCACTGAAAAACCAAGAGTACGTACTTAAATATGCACTCAGCCAAAAAAGCGGTACAAAGCTTTTAATACGTCTATTAAAAGCGTCTGACGGTACTCAGATTTTGAAAAAAAGTTATGCTATACCTACGACGAGTAAAATGCCTTTTTTAGCACATAAAGCCATTTCTGATATCAACAATGTTTTAAAATATCCGGATATTAGCTGGATTAACCGTTATGTAGTATTTTCACGTTATACTACACCAAGACACAGTGAAATACTTCTGGCTGACTATACTTTTAACTATCAAAAAGTTATCATAAGGGGCGGACTGAATCTTTTCCCTAAATGGGCAGATAAAAACCAAAAAAGTTTTTACTATACCTCTTATGGAAAATTGATACCAACATTATATAAAATTAATATTTATACGGGAGCAAAAGAGAAGATCACAACTTCTGAAGGGATGCTAGTCTGTTCAGATGTGAATAAGAATGGTTCAAAACTTTTACTTACTATGGCACCGGAGGGACAGGCTGATATTTATGAACTTGACCTTGCAACAAAAATTAAAACGAGAGTTACCAAATTTAGCGGTATTGATGTAAATGGTAAATATGTAGATGATGAGAGTCGCATAGTTTTTGTCTCTAACAGACTTGGGTATGCAAATATCTTCAAAAAGTCTATTCACTCTGCAGCTGTTTCTCAAGTGGTTTACCATGGACGGAATAACAATGCCTGTGATGCACATGGAAATCAAATAGTCTACTCCAGTAGAGAGAGTAAGAATACTTTTGGTAATAATACATTCAATCTTTATTTGACCTCTTTAAATGGTTCAGGTACACGCCCTCTGACCACGACAGGAACCAATCAGTTTCCAAGATTTTCTCCGGATGGGTCTGTGATTTTATTTATCAAGCATAGAGGTAATAGTTCTTCGATAGGCTATATTAATCTTGGAAGTCATCAAAGTTTACTTTTCCCACTAGGTGGGCGAAAAGTCCAATCAATTGATTGGTAATTTATTATACGAAGGATTACATATGATTAAAACAATACTAATAACAACAGCAACATTTTCACTGTTTTTCTTGACTGGATGTGGACAGACTGCACCAGGTCTTGATGGAAACAATGTAGGTAAAAACAATATTTCAGATGCAACACAAATAGCAGGTGAAACAGTTACAATAGATGAAAACCAGTATGGTAACGAGACAATTGGCAGCGGTACAGCAGGGAAATATAATAGCAGTAGCGATGGTTTCCGAAGTATCTATTTTGAATTTGGGGATTACAGTATCTCTTCGGCCATGGAAAATTATGTTGCTTCCAATGCAAATGTAGTGAACAGTGCAGGTGCTTCACAGATAAAGATAGAAGGTAACTGTGATGAGTTCGGTACGGATGAATATAATTATGCATTGGGACTTAAAAGAGCCAAAGCGGTTAAAGATGCTATTGCTGCACAAGGTGTTGATACAAGCAAGGTGGTTATCGTAAGTTTTGGTGAGAGCAACCCTGTATGTAGCAATCCAACAGATGAATGTTATGCCCAGAATAGAAGAGTGGATCTTCGTTTAGCGAAGTAGTATAGTGATGAACACAAAGTATCTACGTAATCTATGCTTGTTTTTTGTGTTAAACAGCACAGTAGTTCTTGCAGAACCATCTGTATACGGTTTTAATAACTTAAACAGTGGTTCTACTCAAGGATCGACACCTTCTGAGAGGATGATCGTACAAAATAGAAAAAACATAGCTTTGCTCAAACAAAAGATTGCAGAACAAAATGAGAGGATCGATGGCTTGACCTCTATTATAGAAGGGCTTAGTGCTACACTAAGTGAGTTAAAAGGAAGTGCCAGTAGCACTTCTTCTATGGGAAGAGGAAATGATAATACGGCACTGCTTAAAGAACTAGGTAGAATGATCGATAAGATCAATGATAACTATGTAAGCAGGGCAGAACTTCAAAAGGCCTTGAAGATAAAAGATAAACATACGCCTGTTACAAAAGGAAAAACAACATCTGGAGAGTCATTAGAGGGAAGACCTGCTTCTAAACTCTATAGTGAAGGGGTGAGACTCTTTGTGAAGAAACGTTATAATGAAGCCAGGAAGCGGTTTATGATCACTGATACAAAGGGGTATAAACCAGCTGCTTCAAATTACTATCTTGGAGAGATAGCATACTATACTAAGAAGTATGAAGATGCGATATTCTACTTTAAAAAGAGTGCCGGGCTGTATGACAAGGCAAGTTACATGGATGTACTATTGCTACATACAGCGATCTCTTTGGAAAAAAATGGTGATAAAACACAAGCAAAAGCTTTTTATGAAAATATTATAGAGAATTATCAAAATAAAAAAAGTGCGAAGATCGCAAAAAAGAAATTAAAGAAATTATAGATGCAACACATAAAATTCACTTTTATGATAGTGATTTTTTTGACAGGTATGATATGGGCCGAAGAAGAGGTAGATAAGCCTGTACGTAAGTTGACCCATGAACTTATTCCTGTCTCTAAAACAGTTTTTAAAGTAGTGAATTTAAAAACAGGGAAAGAGAGAACGGTAGACCTTACGGGAAAAAATTTCATCGTTGTCTCAGTTAGAGAAAAAGGCAGTGATGGACGTTTTTATGCTGTCGACAGTGATGGAACAGTATGGTGGAGTGGGGCAGTTACTTCCGGTGCACCAGAGTTTAGAAGCCCATCAGGTGTTTTTCCTATCATCCAGAAAAAGCGTTATCATATGTCAACAGTATATCCAGATGAGTCGGGTGTGAACAATATGGACTATATGATGAAATTTACCCGTTATGGTCATGCTTTGCATAAAGGAAGTGTAGACTGGATGTCTCATGGGTGCATCCATATAGACCCAAAGGATGTTCCTGTTATTTATAAGTGGACAAATTATAAAACAAAAGTGGTTATCACAAGACATTCCTATATGCCTTTTGCGAAAGAGGATTTGAGAAAGATCTATCTGGACAAATAAATTTTTATAACTCTTTTGCTCTCGTATATGCCTCTTCTATGGCATTGATACAGGCAGCTCTGACATTGCCATCTTCCAAAGCTGCATAACCTGCTGCCGTTGTTCCTCCCGGACTCATGACCCCATCTTTAAGTAAGGCAGGATGTATCTCTTGGATAAGTTTTCCAAATCCGCTAAACAGACCTCTCATAGCAGCCATTGCATCTTCTCTTTTGAGACCTTGTTTAACTGCACCATCAGCCAATGCCTCTGCGATGAGAGCCAAATAAGCCGGACCGGAACCGGCAAGAGCAGTAGCGATATCTATCTCTTTTTCACTCTCTAACCATAAGGTATCACCCACGGCACCTAGAAGAACTTCAGCTTCTTTTCTAAAATTATGGTCACCGGTCAGTGTCGTCATGGATGCTCCTGCACTTGCTGCAAGATTTGGCATAGTTCTTACTACAGCTTTGGTTTTAAGATGTTTTTTGAGCTTTTCTATTGTAGTCCCTGCCAAAACAGAAAACACTACTCTGGCTTTTCCTTTTAATTTTTTACCGACCTCTTCTACATTGGCAGGTTTCACACAGAAAAGTATGGTTTTCTCTGTTATATCAAAATCATCGAGAAGATATTTATCGACCTTTACACCAAGATGATCTTCAAATTGATCCAGTTTCTCCAGGTTCCTTCCTACGACTTCGATGTTGTATTTATCTTTGAGACCTTTGGCAATGCTAAGTCCCATATTGCCGTTTCCTATAAATGTGATGGTTTGCATATCTATCCTTATTGATATCTTCTCGTATAGTATGAATAAAGTCCATATCATACTCAGTCACCAAAGCTTCACCTTTAGTGAGAAGTATCTTTGAATTAATTGATAGGATTATAACATTATTAGTATTTATTTGTTAAAATAGCTTCAATTATTGATGAGGAATAAAACATATGGAAGCATTTTTACAGGAAGCCAAAGCATCAAGCAGGGTACTCTCTACTTTGAGTGGGGCTGAGAAAAATAGAATTTTAAAAGAGATGGCAGAGGCATTGAGAGCCAATACACAAGAGATACTCAAAGCCAACGCACTGGATATGCAAGATGCGGAGATAAACAATCTTACTCCTGCGCTGAAAGACAGACTCCTTTTGGATGAAGAACGCGTGGACGGTATGGCGGTTGCCATAGAAGAGATAGCAGCATTGAAAGAACCGGTAGGGCGCATACTTGATGGTTGGGTGACTGAAGATGGACTCAAGATAGAAAAAGTTTCTGTGCCTATAGGTGTTATAGGCATCATCTATGAGTCACGTCCGAATGTCACGTCAGATACAGCAGCACTCTCTTTTAAATCTGCCAATGTCTGTGTACTCAAAGGCGGGAAAGAGGCACAAAACTCTAATGAAGCCATTGCTAAAGTATTGCAGGGGGTATTGAAGAAAAATAGTTTACCCGAGGCACTTATCTCACTTATCCCGGATGCGTCACGTGAAGGTGTGGCGAAGCTCATTAAGATGGATAAGTATGTTGATCTTATCGTACCGCGTGGAGGAGAAGGGCTTATCCGTTATGTGAGTGAAAATGCAACTGTACCAGTGGTGAAGCATGATAAAGGACAGTGTCATACCTATATAGATGAAGATGCCAATGTAGAGAATGCCATCGCTATCGCATTGAATGCAAAAGTGCAAAGACCAGGGGTATGTAACTCCATGGAGACACTGCTTGTAGATGCTGCCATCGCGGATGAAGTACTGCCACAACTTAAAGTGGTTTTTGATGAAGCCCATACCCAGCTTAAAGGGTGTGAGATCACACAAAAAAGCATTGAGGTGGCTCCTGCCACAGAAGAGGACTTTGACACGGAGTATTTGGCAAATATCTTAAACATTAGAGTTGTAGAAGGTGTAGAAGGTGCCATAGAGCATATCGTCAGGTATGGTTCGGGTCATTCGGAAGCTATCATCACAGAGAACATCACCACAGCAGAAGCCTTTTTGAATGGCGTAGATGCAGCGGCTGTCTATGTCAATGCCTCCACCCGCTTTACCGATGGCGGAGCTTTTGGATTTGGTGCAGAAGTTGGCATCAGTACCAACAAGCTTCATGCACGTGGACCGATGGGGATAGAAGGACTGACAACGTACAAATTTAAAATTTACGGTTCAGGACAGATAAGATAAAAATGATCTTTCATAAGCATCACTAAAGTTTGCTTAGCTAAAATACCACAAATTTAATATATAGGAACATTATGACAATTACAAATGAAAATTGCGTTGTAGCAATCGAATACGAAGTAAAAGAAGCGGGTACAACAGAAGTTGTAGATACAAATAAAGGTGCAGAGCCACTAGAGTTCATCACAGGAAAAGGTCACATCATCCCTGGTCTTGAAAATGCCCTTACCGGTATGGCTAAAGGTGAAAGCGGAGATATCATGGTCAAAGCTGCAGATGCATACGGTGAAGTAAATCCGGAAGCGATGCAAACACTGCCGATCGAGCAATTCGAAGGTGTTGATCTTAAAGAAGGTATGACACTTTACGGTCAAGGTGAACATGGAGAAACTGTACAGGTAACAGTAACTTCTTTTGACGATAAAGAAGTAAAGATAGACTTTAACCATCCATTGGCTGGTAAAGACCTTATGTTCTCAGTAACTGTTCTTGATGCAAGAGAGGCTACAGCAGATGAAGCTGCTTCCGGTCAAGTTGGTGGTGCACAAGGTGGGAGTTGTGGTTCTCACGGAGAAGGTGGAGGATGTGGCTGCAGTCATTAAGCTTTCTTACTTCAAAGGTCAAACAGTTTAATACTGTTTGACCTGTTTTCGCCTCATTTATACCTAATCTCTTTTTCACTTAAAAAACATAAATCTTATAGTAATTTACAATTTATATTTTGTATATTTTGTATATTTTTTTATTTATTATATTTTTCTCTTATTTTTGCTATCATAAGTAAGAGAAGAATATAGGATAAATGGGGGAAAAGAATGAAAGGGATAGAAGATTTTTTTGATATTAATATGGTATTAATGGCTCTGTTTTCCTCGTTGGAGACAATAAGAGATGAAAAGAAAATTGAACTTATTTATGATATAGATGCAACTGTACCAAAGGAATTAAAGGGTAATGCTGAAGCATTATCTCATCTTCTTACACAAATACTCCTCTTTGTTTTTCAAAATACTAACCAAAAAGAGATCGTATTGTATCTTTTAGCTCCTAAAGATTTTTTATATGAGGAAACAATATCTTTTGAGATCAGAGAAACCGATCTTAGTAAAGAAAAGGTAACAAGTTTTCTGGAAACCCAATTAAACAAAAATCTTGAACTGCTTGATGGAAAGATTATAATTAAGGATGAAAATCCTTCAGATATACATGTTAATATACCATTTAAACTAAATAAATTGGGGGATAGACGTTATTATAGATTACCTGACATGGCAATGTTGGGTAAAAAAGTTTTATTGATCTGTAAGAGCCAGAAGGTAGCAAAAAGTATCCAAAAAATGTTTAAATACTTTCTTTATAATGTGGATGTAGGAGTTGATGAATATAAGAGACGGGGAAGTAATCTAACCCAGTATGATATATTTATCATAGAGGATAAGCTTACTACCGAAGAGATTGAAAAGTTAGTTGAAAAAGTACAAAAAGATACGCCTTTGAAATATGTAATACTTGAGGATTCAAATTATGATACAGAGAGTATAAATAAGCATATAGTGTCCACCTATTTAATAAAACCTGTCATTCCAGAGAGTATATTTGAATTGATCATATTACTTTTTGAGCATGATGTGAAAGATAGAAGTATAAAATCTGAAGAGAATAAAACCATTGTTAATATGGAAAACTATATTAATGAAGCTTTTAAAAAAGAAAAAGAATATTTTAGAGAAAAGAGTGAAGAGCATAAAATAAATCACAATAACTTGAAAAAGAGTGATCTTCATAGTATAAAACACGAAAAAAAAGAGATTGAAACCGTTATCCTAGATACTAAAGTAGGAGAGCAGAATACAAAAAAAGTGGGTCTGTCATATGCAAAAGAATTAAAGAAGTTTTTAGATAGTTTTGATCATTCAGATGTATATTTTAGACAAATAGTGAATGAAAAAGCAATATGGCAAATTAAAGAATTTTGTATAGAATTGGAAAAAAAAGCAAAGACCATAGGTGCTCATAGCATGTTGAATCTTACTGATCAGATCACTCTTCTTCTTATATATAACAAACTGGATACACTTCCTGTATATGTTGGAAAATATCATATAGAACTGGAAAAACTTATTAGAGAGATCAATCGTTATCTAAATTCCTTGAAAATATAGTTTTATAGGCTATCCCTCTTTTTAATTTGTGTTACTATCGTATCATAATTTAAAGATGGTAAAATACGTTAATTTCAATTAAGGATAACGTATGTCAATCAAATGTGCATTTTTATTTCCAGGACAAGGTTCACAAGCTGTAGGGATGGGGCAAGATTTTTTCAACAACTCTGATGTAGCTAAACAAATGGTAGCAGATGCTGCTGAAAGAACAGGTATAGACTTTGAAGGTCTTCTTTTTACGGAAAATGATGATTTGGAAAAAACAGAGTTTACACAGCCTGCTATCTTACTTGTATCTGCCATAGCACATAAATTGTTTGAAGATGAAATGCCTATTAAACCTGTGTATGCATTGGGACACTCTTTAGGTGAATTTTCTGCACTGGTTTCTGTAGGTGCCATAAATGCCATAGATGCAGTAGAATTGGTAAATCTTCGTGGTAAACTCATGGCTGAAGCATGTGCAGGCCAAGATGTAGGAATGATGGTCTCTTTAGGGCTTGAAGATGAGGTAGTAGAAGAGATATGTAACGCACAAAGGGAAGCTGGTATGAAAGTATGGCCGGTAAACTACAATGCAGTAGGTCAGATAGTCATTGCAGGGATCAAACCGGACCTTGAAAAGCTTGAACCTGTCTTGAAAGAAGCAAAAGCGAGAAGGGTGATGTTACTTAACATGTCGGTAGCAAGTCACTGTCCTCTGCTTGAGAGTGCTGTTGTACCTTTGGCTGAGAAACTCACAGAAGTGCTAAAAGATGAGTTTACTGCACCTGTAGTGTCAAATGTAACAGCCCAAAAATACAGTACAAAAGAAGAGGCATTGGATCTGCTTCCTAAGCAGTTGGTCTCTCCTGTACTCTATAAACACTCTATCGCTAATTTTGATGATGAGGTAGATTGTTATGTGGAATTCGGACATGGCGGTGTACTGAAAGGGCTTAACCGTAAAGCAACGAAAAAACCTCACTTTGTAGTTTCAGATATGGCATCATTGGCAACTGCTATTGAAGAGATCACTAAACTGGGTTAATGATGAGTTCTAAAATAGCGATCATGGGTGCAATGCCCGAAGAGATAGAACCGATTATCAATAAATTGGAAAACCTTAAAGAGACAGCGTATGCTGCAAATAAGTATTATGAAGGTACTTATCATGGTAAAGAGGTTGTTGTAGCCTATTCGAAAATAGGAAAAGTTTTTGCTACATTGACGGCTACGATACTCATAGAAAAATTTGGCTGTGATAAACTCCTTTTCTCTGGTGTAGCAGGTGCGATCTCTGATGAACTGAAGATCGGTGATCTTATCATCGCAGATGGTTTGTGTCAGCATGACTTGGACATTACGGCTTTTGGTCATGCTCATGGATATGTGCCGGAGGGCGAAGTGTGTGTTCCTTCCGATGAGGAGCTTAGAGAAGTGGCTAAAAAAGTCGCTGAGAGCAAAGGCTTGACACTTAAAGAAGGTATTATCGCTACAGGTGACCAGTTTGTGGCAGATACTCAGCGTAAAGAGTGGATAAGTAAGACTTTTAATGCAGATGCATTGGAAATGGAGGGTGCTGCTGTTGCTGTAGTCTGTTCAGCTTTGAATGTACCGTTCTTCATTTTACGTGCTATCTCTGACAGTGCAGATATGGATGCAGGATTTGATTTTGATGCTTTCCTGGAAAGCTCAGCGAAGATATCTGCTGATTTCATTTTGAGTATGGTGGATGCGATTGAGTACAAATAACCGAAGAGAAGCCTCTAAAAGCATCCCTATGAGTAAGAAGCTGCTTAAGTTGGTGGGCAAGACCAATGCCGAGTTCAGGCTCATAGGTGAGGGCGATAAAGTACTTGTAGGACTGAGTGGAGGAAAAGATTCACTGGCTTTGGTGCATGCACTTAAACACATACAGCGTCATGCCCCTTTTGAATTTGAGTTTGAAGCCTGTACCATTAAATATGGGATGCCGGATGAACATTATGAGTTCCTTTCCAAACATTGTGAAGAGTATGGCATTAAACATACCGTGTATGATACGAATATCTTTGAGATCTCACATGATACCATAAGAGAGAACTCCTCTTTTTGTTCCTATTTTTCACGTATGAGAAGAGGGGCCTTATATACTTTTGCCGAGCAGGGCGGATTTACCAAAGTTGCACTGGGACATCACTTTGATGATACAGTAGAGAGTTTCTTTATGAATATGTTCTACAATGGAACCATGCGAGCTTTGGCACCTATCTACAAAACAGGCAGAGGGTTTCACCTTATACGCCCGCTTATACAGGCAAGAGAGTCACAGCTGCGTGCCTTTGCCGAAGAGAACAACTTGCAAGTTATAGGGGATGAAGCATGCCCGGCTATGCTTAAAGATGTCAAAATGCCTCATGCAAGAGCCTCTACCAAAGAGTGGCTGGCAGGGCTTGAAAAAGAGAATAAAGATATTTTTAAAATGTTCAAAGCTTCATTCAAGCATATCCATGATGACACCTTTTTAGACCCAACACGCTGGAACAGGGATGATATAGAGAGATGAATAATCTCTGGTAGGTCGGGATAGTGTTTTTACTTTTGTTTTAGATAGGGCTTTGGGCTAGGAAATCATAGCATGGGTGGTGAATTCTAAAGCAAAGGGTGTGAAATGGAAACAATGGTTTCTGTTTTGGCACTTGTGGTATCTGTACTAAAGATCATTTTGATGTGGTTAAATTATAGAAGTTGTAAGAAAAGCCGAAAGAACACAGATTGAGAAATCTCACAAGGTTTAGAGAGTTGCACCTCTCTAAACCTTGTGTGTACCCTTTGCATAATTTTACAAAAATAAGCTTTAATGAAAATAAAACCTTTTATTCTTTCTTGCTCTTAGGAAGTGGAGACTTCAGTCCCGCTAAAAGTTCGAACTATTATCAAATTATGCAAAACTTCTTATCATTTATGATTGTGAAGTGGGACTGAAGTCTCCACTTCCGAGAAAAAAATGGATATAATTCGCAAAACAAAAAGAGAAGCGTATGAATAAATTTACAGTACAAACTGCAGGTCGCATAGACAAAATCCTAGCAACGGAACTAGATGTAAGCCGCAACCAGGTAGAGAAGCTTGTAAAAGACGGGCTGGTCTCTGTGAATGGTAAGACCATCACAAAAACCAGCTTCAAAGTAACAGAGGGTGATGAGGTCTCTTATGAGTTCAAAGAAGCAGAGAAACGTGAGCCTGTAGAGATAGACTTTGATGTGGAGATACTTTATGAAGATGAGTATCTCCTTGTTGTCAATAAACCTTCCGGTTTAGTGGTACATCCTGCACCTTCGGTCAAAGAGCCTACACTGGTGGACTGGTTGGTGAAAAAGGGTATCTCTCTTTCTACTGTTTCAGGTGAAGAGCGTCACGGTATCGTCCATCGCATAGACAAAGAGACTACTGGGGCATTGGTGATAGCCAAAGACAACAAAGTACATGAAGCTCTCAGCGAACAGCTGCAGGACAAGAGTATGGGACGCTACTACCTTGCACTTATAGACCACCCTTTAAAAGAGGATGTCATCGTAGATAAACCTATAGGGAGAAACCCTAAAAACAGGCTGAAGATGGATGTTGTAGCTCATGGCAAACCTGCCAAAACAGCCTTTAAAAAGCTTTTGACCTCTGCGTATGGTGTGGAGCTGATAGCAGCAAAACTCTTTACCGGGAGAACCCATCAGATACGTGTGCATTTGAACACTTTGGGACGTCATATTTTGGGTGATGATTTATATGGCTTTAAGAGCAAAAGAGATAAAATAGCACGAGTTAATCTGCATGCATATTTATTATATTTAATACACCCTATTACCGGTGAGAAAATGGAGTTTACCGCACCACTTTTTGATGATATGAAACGGTATTTATCTAAATATTTTGATCAAGGTGAAATCGATGAGAAAATTAATCCTCTTACTCTGGGCACTCTTTTTACTAACTTTTAATGGATGTGGTGGTATTAAAGGGCTTTTTGTTTATAAAACAGATCCAACACTAAAGACTATTACTCAAGTAAGAGCACTGCCAATGATGAGCTCTGTAGGTTTTGAGTGGAAAAAGATAGAAGATAATCGTGTACATGGCATTAATATATATAGAGGTTCTCCTCATGATAGATTCGGTACAGATCAAGGGTTTAAACGTATTGGTTCCATAGGTAACCGTTATGGAACACATTTTGTCGATACGCATGTCAAACCAAATACTACGTATCTCTATACCTTTACGACTTTTTCTTTCGGAAAAGAGTCTAAACATGGTGCAGTGATAAAAGTAAAAACACGTCCGACTTTTGATGCTGTCTCTTTTTTGCAAGCGTATAAAGTAGCACCCGGTGTAGTGAAACTCTTGTGGAAACCCCACCCAAGCGAAAGGATCAATGCTTATATCATTGAAAGATCTGTCAATGGCGGTGAATGGAAATATATGGCTCAGGCAGAGGGCCAGTTGATGGCTGAGTACATTGATACTTTCGTAAGAGCAGGGAATACCTATGCTTATCGTATCATTGCAAAAAGCTATGACGGTATCAGAGCCAAAGCAAGTCAAGTTACATATATATCATTATAAAGAGGATAGTCAATGCCACATTTAAAAGTTACCCCCTTTGATACTTCTGCCATAGAACAACAACTTCCAGCAAGTAAAATACTTACCTTTCGTGCAACAGCTTTGAAAGGAGATGATGAACTTTTGGGTGTTGAGCATGGCGGTGAAGAGTTCCTGCTTCAGATCAAACCGGATGAAAAAGCAACACTGATCAAATATGATAAAGTTACAAGACCGCTTAAAGTGAATCTTCTCAAAGAAGCATTGGATAAAGTTTCCAAAGAATTAGATCTTGAGATACAAAGTTCCAATATTGCACTGTCCAATACAAAACCTGCACTCTCATCAGAATATTTTAAAAAGATAGAAGATTTTGAAAACATGACATATCCCAAAGAGAAGATATCTGTCGAGGTAGGTTTTGGTTCAGGGCGGCACTTGCTTCATCAGGCACAGAAAAATCCGGATACACTTTTTATAGGTTTGGAGATACATACACCTTCTGCCCAACAAGTGCTCAGGCAGATAGAATTGCTGGGACTTGATAATATTTGGGTAGTGAACTATGATGCAAGACTTTTTTTGGAGATGTTGCCTTCAAATTCCTGTGAGCAGATATTCGTACACTTTCCTGTCCCTTGGGATAAAAAACCTCATAGACGGGTTATCAGTCCAAGTTTTCTTGATGAGTCAATGCGTGTGCTTAGAAAGGGTGGCCGTTTGGAATTGCGTACAGACAGTGATAAGTACTTTTGGTATGCCTTGGAGACTTTCTTTGCCGTACCAAAAGTAGAGGTGGAAGTACGTAAGAATGAAGCTTTGGAGGTCACCAGTAAGTATGAGGCAAGATGGAGAAGACAAGAGAAAGATATCTATGATGTTTATGTGAAATGTAGAAAAAATTCTGAACCTAAGGAATTGCATATAGATTTTAACTTTAATATTGTAAAGTATAAAAAAGGTTTAGAGAAGAAGTTGCCTCAAAAAGCAATGGTCCTGGATGGATACTTTGTACACTTTGAACGTATCTACAAAATCGGGGAAGAAAAACTTCTTATTAAGTGTGCATTTGGAAGTTTTGACAGACCCGAACATAAATATATTTTATTAGAAGAAAACAGCTGCAGGTACTTTGTCTCACCGCCAGTGAAGACAACAGTCAACTATGAAGCACATAAAAAAATAGTGGAACTTCTCCATTAAAGGGAATATCGATGTCTAATGTAATTACCGCTTCACATCTTACACTTGCGTATGACAATGGTGCAAAAGAGATCATCAAAGATGCAAGTTTCAGTATCAAAAAAGGGGAGTTCGTTTTTATCACAGGACCTAGCGGTTCTGGTAAATCGACACTCCTTAAAGCACTTTTCGGGCAGCTCAAGCCTACAGGAGGGAATCTTATAGTAGGTGGATTGGATTTAGCCAATATTCGTCAAAGTAAACTTCAAGAACTTAGAACACATATGGGGATTATTTTTCAAGATTATAAACTTGTGAATGAATGGACAGTAGCCAAAAATGTTGTTTTGCCTTTAATGATAGCAGGGTATTCTGTAGATGTACAAAATACACAGGCTCATAGACTTCTTAAGCATGTCAAGCTTGCTGAACATGCTGATAAATTCCCGCTTGAATTAAGTGGTGGGGAGCAACAGCGTGTAGGTGTAGCAAGAGCGTTAGCCAAAAATCCGGTAGTAATACTGGCAGATGAGCCTACCGGTAACCTGGATGACTACTCATCAAACGTGATCTGGGATTTGATGGAAAATGCATGTCAACAACTAGAGACAACGGTTCTGGTAGTGACACATAAAATTCCAACAATCTTCTCTCTGCCGTATAGACATTTCATTATAGAGAGTAAGGGTGTATATGAAGTTCATTAAAAACCATCTTATGTTTATTCTTCCGCTTATGGCGATACTTTTAGGTGTAGAGTTCTACCTTGTATTTGACAGGACCACGGATTCTTATGAAAAAGGTCTTAAAGAGGGATATTCTATGCTTGTGGTTACTAAAAAACCTATGGAACTTTCAGCATTTAAAGCACTCAATAAACATATCAGTACAAGTCAAAAGATACAAAGAGAGAATATTGTTTCAGAGATAGCTAAAGGAATGAGTCAAAGCAGTAGTAAAGAAATACTTTCTTCATTACCTTACTTTTATAACGTGGGATTGGACTCCTACTTGCATACCTCTGCCTTGGAAAAGATCAAAACAGATCTTGAGATGGATTCAAATATCAAAAAAGTAGAAACCTTTGGCAGCAGCTATAGTTCATCGTACAGACTTTTCTCTTTTATCAAGTTTACTTTAAAATTGTTTATCGGCTTTATAGCGGTAGTCAGTCTTTTTCTCATCATTAAGCAGATGGAGATATGGAAATATACACATAGAGAGCGTATGCAAGTCATGGAGATATTTGGTGCTCCATTGATATTAAGATCGGGTGTACTTTTTAAAGCGGCGATAGTGGATGCCTTTTTTGCAACTATTTTAACCAGTGTGGTTTTTCTATATGTGAAATTTCAATGGGCAGCCAATAGTGGTATAGATATTATGATGCAAAATCAAGAAGCGCTTTTCAGACTTACCGATATAGCTATTCTTTTAGGCTCTGCATTACTTATTGTGATCATTTCAGTATATACTGTTGTGTTTTCAAACAAGGGAGTTCAGGAGTGAAATCCTTCATCTTATACTGTTTTGTAGTGATAGGTTTACTCCAAGGTGCCTCAACGACATCCAAGATAAAAAATTCCAAAAAAGATCTTTCTGCCACAACTTCTGCAAAAAAACATGCAAGCAGAAGGCTAAGTAAGATAGCAAAAGATATTCAGGCGGCAGAAAAAGATATTGCCTATCTTGAGAAAAAGATAGATGAACTGGGCCGTGATCAGAATAAAACAGAAGAAGAGTACAAAGCACTTAAGAGAGAATTGAAAAAATCAAAAGAGGATTTTATAAAAACAAGTAAAGCATTAGAGCAGAAGCATAAAGCATTCATCTCTTTGCTTTCTGAGCAGTTTTCTGTTGTTTTTGCTATGGAACAAGCCCATGAACCAACACGAAAATCCATTATGTCTCAAGAAGTCTACAAAGCATATAAGAAACATAATGCAAAAGTATTGGCAGCATTAAGATCAGAGATTTCAGCATTGAAAAAACGTAAAAAAAATAAACTCTATCTGCGTAATAAAACCCAAAATGAGATCAAGAGGATCATAAAAAAAAGAGAAGTATATGCAGCAAAAAAATTAGCAAAAAAGAAATTGCTGAAAAAACTTGCCGAAGATGAAGAAAAGTATAATGCCAAGTTGGTAAAAATTGTAGATAAACAGAACTCACTTCGTGCTACTCTGGCTAAACTGAATATTTTGCGTGCACAGGAAGTGGAAGAAGCTCGTAAACGTGCAGCGGCAAGAAAAGAGGCAATGCGTCTTGAAAAAGAACGAAAGAGACGTATTCGGAGGGAAAAGGCTTTGGCACGTGCAAAAGCTAAAAAAGCCAAAGAGGCGCTTAGGTTGGCAAAAACCAAAGAAGCAAAAAAAGCAGCCAGACTGGCAGCAAAAAAAGCAGAAGAAGAAGTTAAACAAGTACAAAAAAGAGCATATAGAGAGAGTGAAAAAGTAAGAAAAATAAACTCTTCATACCAAAAATCAAAAGTCTATGCCTACAAAGGCGGGAAAACTATTTCGCCTATCCCCGGTGCACGGCTCATAAAAAAGTTTGGTACCTATATGGATCCTATTTATAAGATTAAGATCTTTAATGAGTCTATTACACTGAAAGCACCCTCACGTAATGCAAAAGTACAAAATATTCTCAATGGCAAGGTAGTTTTTGCAGGGAAAAGCAGTATGTTGGGTAAGGTTGTTGTAGTCGCACACAGTGGTAAGATCCATACAGTATATGCAGGGCTTTCCAAAATTGCACCCAATATAAGAACAGGTCGTAAGATAAAAAAAGGGTATGTGATAGGAAAAGTAAGCAGTAAATTAATGTTCCAGGCTACAAAAAACTCAAAACATATCAATCCGTTGAAATTGATACGAATTTAAACTTTAGGGGCAAACTTTAGAACTTTTAGGTGGTGACTATCCCCTTTTCTTTTAAATCACTTCTTCTTTAGAAGTTTCGCAGGAGGAGAAAACATATCTTAAGGAAGTGCTTCCTGGGTATAAGCAATGGCTGCTTCTTCTGACTTATATGGTTTTAATGTTTTATTTGCACGTATATCTTCTACCCAATTTGGGTTTAATAATAAAGATTTGGCACTGAGTATTATATCTGCATCCTCTAATGCCTTTTTGGCACTCTCATGATCATATATACTTCCGCATATCATGATGGGAAGTTCTGTAGCTTCCCGAGTCAACTGTGCCATATTTTTATCGGTGCCAAAAGCCTTTTTGTCATATGCATAAGTAGAGACTGAAATAGCATCAATAGGTTCATTTGATAAGTATTTGATTATATTCTGGTATTCTTCTTTTGAACCCAAAAGTGAGATTTTCATGTCGGCAACACCCCAATCAGAAATCCTGAACGTCAACAGCCGATCATCGGGAATTACCTTCTTTACAGCGTGAATAACTTCATGAGCAAAGCGGTAACGATTCTCTATGGAATTACCGTAGATATCGGTACGTTGATTGGAATAGGGTGATAAAAACTGACTGATAAGGTAGCCATGTGCACCATGAATCTCAACTCCATCAAAACCTGCTTCAATCGCACCTTTGGCAGTTTCTACGAATCCTGTGATGACATGGTCGATATCAAACTGGCTCATGGCCTTTGGCACAGGGTAGAGGAAACCTGTCATGGCATTTTTATCCTTTACTGTAATTGGGCTGGGTGCTATAGTCCTGTTTGCAGGATTTACTTCGGGCCATGCTATACGTCCACAGTGAAATATTTGCATAATAGCTATAGCTCCTTCTTTCTGGATCTCCTGGACAACGGGTTTCCATGCATCTATTTGTGCCTGGTTCAATATTCTTGCTTGTCCCGGATAGCCTTGAGCACTTTCATAGTCAGTAACAATTGCTTCAGTATAGATGATAGAGACCTCATTTTTTGCCCGTAGAACAAGGAAATCGAACACATCCTGCCGAGGTATGGAACTATCCGATGATGACATTCTTGTCATGGGTGTCAAACCAATACGGTTTTTCAGTTTGAAACCTTTTAGATTAAAAGGGGTAAAGAGTTTTTTGCTTTTCATAATTAACCTCCTTAGGGATAGGTATAATTTATTATATATAGTTTTTATTTAAAATAATATATGATTATGTGTGACAGTGAATAGCTGGCTGAAATGAAGATAAAGATCTAATTTTAGCTTTTTCACATGAGAAGAAACAGAACAATAAAACAAGAAGTAATCTGTAGACAAGTAACTGGTTTAAACCCCTCCTAACCAACTTTTGGGTATAATCGCGAAAATATATAAAAGGCTTTTTGTGATAAAAAGAGTATTGGTAAAATTTTCTGGTGAAGCGCTGGCTGGTGAAGAGGGGTATGGTATTGATACCCAGATTCTCAAATTTATTGCAAGTGAGATAAAAGAACTTGTAGACAACGGTGTTGAAGTTGCTATTGTTGTGGGTGGTGGTAACATTATCCGTGGCGTAAGTGCTGCTGCTGACGGGATCATCAAAAGAACATCGGGTGATTACATGGGTATGTTGGCAACAGTGATTAACGGTGTAGCTATCCAAGAAGCGTTGGAACACATAGGACTTGAAGCTAGACTTCAGTCTGCTATCGATATGCAAGAGATTGGTGAAGCGTTTATCGTTCGCCGTGCAAGAAGACACTTGGAAAAAGGTCGTGTAGTGATATTTGCAGGTGGTACAGGTAACCCTTATTTTACTACCGATACAGCAGCAACACTAAGAGCATCAGAGATAGAGTCTGAGCTTTTGATCAAAGCAACGAAAGTCGATGGTGTATATGATAAGGATCCGAACAAATATGATGATGCTGTTAAGCTTGATACACTTACGTATGATCAAGCATTGAATGATAATATCAAAGTAATGGATGACACTGCTATTGCGTTGGCTAAAGAGAATGGGTTACCTATTGTTGTATGCAATATGTTTGAAAAAGGTAATCTGCTTGCTATTGTCAAAGGTGATATGAGCCTTTGTTCAATTGTAAAATAAATACAATAATTAAAATAACTATATTGATTAAGGAATAAATATGAGAACAGAACAATTCGCTGCAAAAGCACTTGAAAAAGTAGATTTCGATAAATACCTTTTAGCAAATGCTGTAGGTAAAAGAGCTGAAGCGATTGCAAATGGTGAAGAACCATTGTTGGATATAGATACGGCAGAGATGAAATATACCGATATTGCACTTCAAGAGATCGCTGAAGGTAAAATTATTGTAAGCCTAGAAGGCTAAAACATCTTGGACGCTTTTCTCACTAAAGCTAAAGAGATACATACGATAGAAGAGGCAAAAGCCTTTCTATGGGATCAGATTCCCTCTCCTCTCCCCACAACAATAAAAGCCCTTGAAGTTGCACTAACCGCACATAACGGTCAAAAACGAAAAAGCGGTGAACCCTATATTGTCCATCCTATTTTAGTAGCAGCGATCACGGCAGCTTTCTCGAATGATGAGACCATGGTGCAGGCTGCACTGCTTCATGATGTGGTAGAAGATACCAGTTTTGAGATTGAAGATATGGAACGGGAATTCGGTGACGATGTTGCCCATATGGTCGAGGGCTTGACCAAGATCGTTGAGATACGTGATGAAGAGTTGGCACCTTCAGGCTCAGATGAGAGACTGATCAACTCGGCACTTAGCTTTCGAAAGATGCTTATAGCCTCTATTAAAGACATTCGTGTATTGGTCATTAAACTGTGTGACAGGCTGCATAACATGCTAACCCTTGATGCACTAAGTCCAGACAAACAAAAACGTATTGCTGAAGAGACTCTGGTCGTATATGCACCTATTGCCCATAGACTTGGTATCTCACGTTTGAAAAATAATTTGGAAGATCTGAGTTTTTATTATATCTATCCGGAAGATTACAAAGTGATCGATACGTATATCAAAAGCAATGCTCAAAATCTACAGTTCAAACTCAATGCATTTATACAAAAAGTAAAAGCCGCTATGGTAAAAGATGGCTTTAATGAGGATACATTCGAGGTGATCGGCAGAGTAAAGCACTATTACTCCATTTATCTTAAAATGCATCGAAAAGGTGTAAGCATCGAGGAGGTATTAGACCTTCTTGCTGTTCGTATCATTGTCCAAAACCCTATAGACTGTTATAGGGTTTTAGGATTGATGCACTTAGGGTTTACTCCGCTGATCTCACGATTTAAAGACTATATCGCTGTACCTAAAGAAAACGGATATAAAACCATACACACTACACTCTTTAATGAAGAGGGTATCGTTGAAGCACAAATAAGAACTATACAAATGCATAGACTTGCTGAGTATGGTGTTGCAGCACACTGGAAGTATAAAGATGGTAGCGATGGCGTAAATTTAGAGTGGTTGGAGAGTTTGCATTACCAAAGCGAATCGGTTGAAGAGTTTTATGAACTGGCAAAAAGTGATCTCTTTTCCGAAGATATCACAGTGTTCTCTCCCAAAGGGGACTACTATACATTGCCAAAAGGTTCGGTTGCACTCGATTTTGCATATGCAGTCCATTCCCAGGTTGGCGCAAGAGCAGCAGGTGCATTGGTGAATAAACACAGATCATCACTTTTAACGATATTGAAAAATGGAGACATTGTCAAGATCCTGAAAGATGAAGTGCCGCGTCTGCATTGCTCATGGCTGGATGCAGTGAAGACATCCAAAGCACAGGACGGTATAAGAAGCCATTGCCGTGCAAGAATAAAAGAGTCAGATACACTGAGTGCATATAATATTCTGGCAACACTTTTTGTACAAAAAAGTGCTGCAATGAAAGAGTTGATAGAGAAAATGGAATTGAAAGATTCCATATACAAGTTACCTGTACAGCTTTCTTATTATAAAGAGACCATACATAAAGTGGCTGATTATATGGGGACCAGAGAGGTACGTTTTTGGGAATTTCTTAAAAAAGGGTATAAAAAGCCTCGACTTAAAGAGATAGAACACTTTAAGTTCTTTACTAATAAGCCTTTGGATGGTGTAGAATTTGATTACTGTTGTCATCCCAAAGTAGGTGATCAGATCGTTGCATTTTATAAGGACAGTAAAGCTATTATACACCATAAATTATGCAAGAAAGCCTATGAGAAGATTTTGGCAGAAGAACAGATGATCTATGTAAGTTGGAGTACTTCAAAACTTTCACGGTATCGTTTAACGATCAGTCTGCAAAACCAAAAAGGTATACTTGCCGACCTGTTGACAAAACTCTCCGATCTGAACTTGAATGTGATCAGTATAGAGCTGGGTATTCAAAGTTCTGAGAGTGCGGAGTATTGTCAAATAGAAGTAGAGAGCAGGGAAGCGAAAAAAAGTCTGCTTTCAGAGAAAATTTCACAAAAGTTCAAACTGATAGAGATGATCAGCTTGGATGATGCATATAACAAATAGTAGGGGGATGATAAATGGCAGTAAAAAAAGCGTTAGAAGAGATAAGTAGAGGCACAGCCGAAGTCATAGATATGGAACGTATTGAGAAATTGGTTTCAAAATATTATGAGGATGGCACGACCTATACCGTTAAAGCAGGGTTTGATCCTACCGGTGCAGATCTGCACCTTGGGCATACTGTACTTCTTCAAAAACTAAGAGCCTTTCAAAATCATGGAGGGCGTATACAGCTTCTTATCGGTGATTTTACAGCAATGATCGGTGACCCTACGGGAAAGAGTGAGACGAGAAAAATCCTTGACAGAGGGACGATCCTGGCCAATGCACAAACCTATCAGGACCAGGTCTTTAATATACTCGATGAGAGTAAAACAGAGGTGGTATTCAACTCTACATGGCTTGAAGCTCTGGGAGCCTCGGGTATGGTATCTTTGACAACGACTTTTAATGTGGCACGTATGCTTGAACGTGATGATTTTGAAAAACGCTATAAAAGTGGACATAGTATTTCTATTTCCGAATTCATTTATCCGTTGCTTCAAGGGTATGATTCGGTAGAACTTCAAAGTGACATTGAGATCGGCGGTACAGATCAGAAGTTCAACTTACTCATGGGAAGACATCTTCAACGTGCCTATGAAATAGGTAAAGAGCAGGCAGTACTTATGATGCCTATCTTAGAAGGGCTTGACGGGGTTCAAAAGATGAGTAAATCTTTGAACAACTATATTGGTATCACTGAAGAGCCTAAAGACATTTATGCAAAAACACTCTCTGTTTCAGATGAGTTGATGTGGCGTTATTATGAGCTTCTGAGTGAAAAATCACTTGAAGAGATCGCTACGATGAAAGAGGAAGTGAAAAATGGTACACTTCATCCTAAAGTAGCCAAAGAAAACCTGGCTCTTGAACTTGTTACAAGATTCTATAATGAAGAGTTAGCTACACTAGCTAAAGCAGAATTTGATAATGTATTTAAATCAAACCAGCTTCCTTCAGATATGAATGAAATAGAAGTAGAAGAGGGTATCTGGATTTGTAAAGCTTTAGTCGATGCGGGTATAGAACCTTCAACATCTCAAGCAAGAAGAGATATCAAACAAGGTGCAGTAAGAGTGGATCAGGAGAAGATCAGTGATGAAAAACTGAACCTTGATTCTGGAGAGTATATCCTACAAGTAGGAAAAAGAAAATTTGCAAAAGTGAAGGTGGGGTAATGGCATTTAAATCTTTTAAAATCGGAAAATATACTATTGATAAGCCTATCATTCAAGGTGGTATGGGCGTTGGTATCTCTTGGGATCAGTTGGCAGGCAATGTTTCAAAAGAGGGTGGACTTGGTGTTATCTCTGCTGTAGGTACAGGTGTATATAAAAAGAGAAAATACCTTGATGGAAAAGAGATGGTAGGTAAAGAGCATAGACCTCTTGAAGCGATCAATTTTTACTCTTATCCGGCACTTAAAAAGATCTTTGACAATGCCAGAGAGATATGCGGTGACAAACCCTTGGCGGCCAATGTACTGTATGCGCAGAGTGAATATGACCGTGTAGTTCAGGATGCCTGTAAAGCTGGTGCGAATATTATCATTACTGGAGCAGGTCTGCCGTTGACCATGCCTGAAGCAGCAAAAGATTATCCTGATGTTGCGTTGGTACCTATCGTTTCTACGGCTAAGGCATTGAGAATTTTATGTCGTCGTTGGAAAAAAACACATAACAGGCTTCCGGATGCAGTGATCGTTGAGGGACCACTTAGTGGAGGACACCAAGGCTTTAAATATGATGAGTGTTTTTTAGCGGAGAACCAACTTGAAGAAATTTTACCTCCTGTAGTGGAAGAGGCGAAGAACTGGGGATCTATGCCTATTATCGCGGCAGGTGGTGTATGGGATCATGATGATATTGTAAAAATGATGGAACTTGGCGCTGATGCAGTACAGATGGGGACACGTTTCATCGGTACGGTAGAGTGTGATGCAAGTCAAACTTTTAAAGAGGTGATCATAGACGCCAAAGAAGAAGATATCAAACTTTTCAAGTCACCTGTAGGTTATCCTGCACGCGGAGTAAAAACAAAGTTACATGAAAGCATAGAAAAAGGTACAGCACCTAAAGTGGCATGTATTTCAAATTGTGTTACCCCATGTCACCGCGGAGAGGAAGCAAAAATAGTGGGGTACTGTATTGCCGACAGACTTACTGATGCCTATGACGGTCTTGTTGATACAGGACTCTTTTTTACAGGTGCAAACGGCTACCGTCTCAATGAGATCATCTCAGTCAAAGAGCTTATGCATAAGCTAATGGAAGGAGAAGATAAATAAAGTGAAATTTCTTAAGATATTTCTTTTATTTATTCTCAGTACAACATCCCTTTTTTCTTCTGTAGTACTTTTAGAAAAGATAGAATTAAAAAAGGGTGAACTACGATTACAATTTAACCGGTCGTATGATAAAAAGAAGATCAGACATTTTGCTCTGATCAAACCCTACAGGGAAGTGTTCGATATTAAAAATACACGTTTGGCGAACAGACAGGTAGGCAAGAATCTTAAAAGTTCCCATTGCAGATCACTTAGAGTCTCACAATATAAAAAAAATGTGGTCAGAGTGGTGATCGAAACAGACAAGTCTTATGCCTGTACTCCCTACAGACCTCTATTCTCCCATAAATACTATCATATACCTTTACCGAAGTTTACAGCCCGTAAAATACAGAAGCAGGTAAAAAAACCGTATAAAAAGTTGAAAAAAAAAGCAAAGAAACAGAAAAAAAAGAAAGCATACCTCACCTCTTCAGCTGCGGCAAGTGCAACAAGATATCATAAAAATGAACTCATAGTCATAGATGCCGGACACGGGGGGTATGATACAGGTGCGATAGCCGCTGGCAAGAGAGAGAAAGACCTTGTACTTCAAATTGCAAAAAAACTCGAAAAACAACTTAAAAGACGGGGTTACTCGGTCTATATGACACGAAAGCGGGACCGTTTTTTAAAACTTCCCCAGCGTACGCGTATTGCTGATAAAAAAGATGCTAAAGTATTTATTTCCATACATGCAAACTCTGTACCCAAAAGAAAGAGAAACAAAGTACATGGAGTGGAGACGTTTTTTTTACAGACAACAAGAGATGCAAAATCCCAACGTATTGCAGCAAGAGAGAACAGAGCAGTACTTAAGGGGGCCGGAAGCAAGTTAAGTAAACAGGTGATCATAGATTCCGTACTGAACGGACCAAAGATCGTGCAGTCCAATAAATTGGCAATAGATGTACAAAGAGGAATGATGACCAATTTACGCAGTCACTACAGAGGGGTCAAAGACGGTGGAGTAAGATCTGCCCCGTTTTGGGTTCTTGTAGGTGCAAGCCGTCCATCTATACTGGTTGAAGTAGGTTATATTTCAAATCCTAAAGAGAGAAAAAGACTTTTTACAGCAAAATATCAGGAACTTATTGCCAAAGGTATTGCCGGGGGTATTAACAGGTATCTGACCAATAGAAAAAAAGAGATAGATTTTTAGCTGTGAGGATAAGAGGATGAGAAGTATAAAAAAGATATTAGCGGGATTCTCAGTATTACTTCTGCTTGTGGGCTGTGTCGGTCCTGACAGGTCTGACACTCTTATCGTGATCGATGCGGGACATGGAGGATATGACTGTGGTGCTTTGTGTGAAGGCCAACAGGAGAAAGACCTTGTTCTGCAGATCAGCAGAAAGCTTCAAAAAGAATTTAAAAGAAAAGGCTATAGGGTATATCTTACCAGAGGAAATGACAAATTTTTAAAACTGGAAGAACGTACACGTATCGCCGATCATAAAGATGCTAAAGTATTTATTTCCATACATGCAAATGCGATCGCTGATCAAAGTCGTTTTAATGTTGTAGAAGGGATAGAAACGTATTTCCTTCAAAAAACAAGAGATGCCAGATCACAGCGTATTGCAGCAAGAGAGAATGAAGCAGTTTTGCAGGGAACAGACCAGTTGAGCAGAGATGTTATTATAGATGCTGTACTGAATGGACCTAAAATAGTACAATCCCATAAACTTGCCATTGATGTACAAAATAATATGATTAAACAAGTAAAAAGCCGTTATGGGGATGTTGCAAACGGTGGTGTCAGACCGGCTCCCTTCTATATATTGGTAGGAGCAAGCCGTCCTTCCATACTTGTAGAAGTAGGATATATTACAAATTCCAAAGAGAGAACCAGACTGTTTACATCGGATTATCAGGAACGTATTGCCAAGGGCATAGTGAATGGAGTAGACAGATATTTTGACAATCGTAAAAGAGAGATGGGATTTTGATTTAATATGATGATGTTGAAGCAAAGCTCCAACATCTGCGCTAACGCTGAGTTTTCCTCAGCGGAAGGCTTACGTAACATGTTACGTATACTTTATTACTATTTATAATTCTTAATAGCTTTCTCTAGGATATCAGTTGCTGCTTTTTTGTCTTTAAACCCTGCTACTTTTACCCATTTGTTCGGCTCAAGTATTTTATAGGTCTCAAAGAAGTTCTTAATGCGGTTGAGTGTATGCCCAGGAAGATCAGCAATATCATTGATGTCCGCATATGTCGGATCGATCTTTGTTGTAGGAACAGCAAGAAGTTTTTCGTCCCCGCCACTCTCATCTTCAGTCATAAGTACACCTATGAGTCTGCATTTGATGTATGAACCTGCCTGAAGAGGATAGTCGCAAAGTACAAGAATATCTGCCGGGTCACCGTCATCTGAAAGTGTATTGGCTACAAAACCGTAGTTTGCCGGGTAGTGCATAGAGGAGTAAAGGACTCTGTCCACTTCAACAGCACCTGAATCTTTGTCTATTTCATATTTGATATTTGAATTAAGTGGTACTTCAATGATCGCTTTGACAGCATCGGGGTTTTCACCATGTCCGATCTTGGTAATATCCATTTGAATTCTCCTAAGGGACTTTAGTGTTGTCCTATATTAAATTTTTAAGATAGTATCATAAAAATCATAAATAGTTCATCAAATCATGGTACTATTTAAATGATATTATTTTTAAATAAAGGAAAATGTTATGAGGAAGATCATCTTAGGCTTTTTATTGGTAGCAGGAAGCAGCATAGCTGTTGAATTGGGCAAGGTACCCAGTGTAGTTCTCTTAGACGGCAAGAATGGAGGTAAAACAGATGGATCAGCATGGAGTTCCAAAATGCTAAAAGGCAAAGTACATATACTCTTTTATGTAGATCCGGATAAAAGAGATCTGAATGAGCCTTTGTCCAAAGCGTTGAAAAAGCGTCATTTCAATAGAAAGAAATATGCATCTGTTGCTGTTATAAATCTGGCTTCCACATGGTTACCCAATGTTATTTTGGAATCTAAGTTAAAATCCAAACAAAAAGAGTTCCCTGATACGGTCTATGTAAAAGACAAGAAGAGGCTGCTGGTCAGTAAATGGAAATTGGCAGATGACAATTCTGACATTTTGGTTTTTGACAAAAAAGGAAAGCTGATCTATAAGAAGTTCGGAAAGCTTTCGGACAAAGAGATCAAAAGTCTTCTTGCATTAATTGAAAAACAATTATAGATGATTTTTTTTGAACCATAAATAATAAAATGCTGTCAAGATAAAGCCGAATCCTAACAGTATAGTAATAGTTTGCAGCGGCATTCCCCATTTGGCAGCATAACCGATAAAGAGTGCAGTGGTTACATTGGAGAGCATAAAGAACATGTCATTGTAGGAGATGATCCTTCCCATATACTCCTTTTCAGTCTCTTCCTGGATAAGGAGGTAAGTATATGACCAGAGTGTGGTAGTGAAAAAACCTGCGATAAAGAGAGAGATCAGTGAAATATAAAAATCAAACTGAAGAAGGGCCCAAAGAATGATCCCAAGACCTTGCAGGAGGAAGAAATAGTGCAAGGTATTTTTGTGTACCAGTTTAGAAATGAAAAATGGACCGGTCATAAGGGCAAGAGCTCTTATAGCATTTATCCATCCGATGGCTAAAGGTACTGCAATGATCTCTTTGTATTTGAAATCAGCAAGTAGGGTAACCAATGCATCGAAGCTTGTGAGACCTAACGCTGCATGAAGTAAAATAAGGTGAAGTATCTTTTTATGAGAGAGAAGATAGTGAAAGCCATTTTTGAACATTTGCCAATTAGAGTCTGTATGTGATACTTTCTCAAGTGTGAGTTTGAGCCCTAAAAGAAGCAATACTGCTACACTGTAAAGAAATGCATCTATGATGAATGCTGTATCATAACCAAAGTAGTATGTGGCCAATCCACCCACTGCCATACCTGAAGCATAACACAAAGACCAGATTATGGAGTGGATCTCATTTGTATTCTTCAGCATTTTACCTTTCACTATCTTGGGGAAAAGAGTCATTTCTGCAGAAAAAAGCATGGATGAAGCAGAGGAACGGATGAAAAGAAGTATCATCAGTATCCATACATATTCCAAAGAATCAATCAAAATAAATCCAAGTGTCATGGATATCTCAACCATAAGAAGTATCATCATAAGTTTTTTAAAGTCGATACGGTCTATGATGATGCCAATAACCGGGGCCAAAACTACAGCAGGTAACATGGATATAGCAGCAGTCAATGCTATGGTAATCTCATCTGCACCATAGGCAACGATCATGGAGAAGATGGCTACCTGAGAAAACCATGTTCCGAAGTAGGAGATAAGTTGTATGAGTGAAAGTCTTGCAATGATGGGGTGTTTCAGTGTTTCCAGATAACGCATCGTCAGGCAGGCCTTTTTTTAGTTGTTGCTTTCGTCATGAAGACCATAAACAATATTTTTAGACTCTAATTTGTCTATATACATTTGAAATGCTTTTTGTGCCAGTACTTTGTCATGAGAAGCAACAGAGATAGTTACTCTCCATCCATCGGAGTAGCATTTGGGTAAAGAGGAAAACTCCACCTCTTTCGGCATCTTCTCCATTACTTCAATGAGTGCATTCTCTTTACAGAGTGCAGTAAGTGTGTGGCGATAATACTCTTTTTTGTCAGGTATGAGTCTCTCTAAAATCTCTTCTGTCATAGGGTGGCTCATTTCAGGGAAACCCGGCATAAAGAAGAAACGTTCATCTAAAGAGAATGCAGGCATCTTGTTGACAGGGTTATCTATAAGTTCTGCCCCTTTGGGAAGCTCTGCCATACGGATAGGGTGAGGGTAGGCATCTTCTCCAAGTTGCTGCTCTATGATCTCTTTTGCCTCTTCATGTATATGAAGTTTACCATCCTTAAGGGCAATAGCTGCACATTTGCGAGTATAGTCATCAGGAGTTGAACCTATGCCGCCAAAGGAAAAGAGAACAGGGTTAGGTTGTGAAGCGATGAATTTGATCGTTTGGACGATAAGAGCAGGGTCATCTTCGATGATAAAAGAGCCGGAGAGTTTATACCCTTTTTTTGCCAGGGCCTGAGTGACAAAGTCGAAGTGTTTATCTGCTCTTCTACGGTTAAGTATTTCTGTACCTATGATGAGGGTGAAAAATCGAGGTTGGGGCATATAGGTGTTCTCCTATTTATAGAGGATACCCACAAGGGATACCCCTACATTCAATATTGATGATTTCGTAGGGGTACTCCTCGTGGGTACCCTTTGGCAAACCTGAATTACTCTTCGATATAATTTTTAAGTTTTCTACCTACTTTAGGGTGTTTAAGTTTTTTGATCGCGGAAGACTCTATCTGTCTTACTCTTTCACGGGTTACACTAAGTTCTTTACCGATCTCTTCAAGTGTTCTGTCACTCTCATCTTCAAGAAGACCAAAACGCATACGTATAACGGCTTTTTCTCTCTCGTTAAGTTGGTCAAGTACATCGTCTATCTGGTTGTTCAGGTCATCTTTGAGTACCACATCTGTTGGGCTGAGTGTTGTCTTATCTTCGATGAAGTCACCAAATCTACCATCATCTTCATCCCCAACAGGTGTTTCAAGGCTCACTGGCTCTTTTGTGATCTTAATGACATTCTTCACTTTATCTACAGAAAGTCCTACCTCTTCAGCGATAGTATCGAGATCTGGCTCTTTTCCTGTCTCTTGAAGGTGCTTTCTGATGATCTTGTTGATACGGTTGATGGTCTCGATCATATGAATAGGGATACGGATCGTACGTGCCTGGTCTGCGATAGCTCTGGAGATCGCTTGACGTATCCACCATGTTGCATAGGTAGAGAACTTGTACCCTTTTTCATACTCAAACTTATCGACTGCTTTCATAAGACCGATGTTGCCCTCTTGGATAAGGTCAAGGAATGGTAACCCTCTGTTGGTATAACGTTTAGCGATAGAGACAACCAGTCTAAGGTTTGACTTTGCCATACGTGTTTTTGCCACTTCACTTTTGGCTTTACCCTGACGAATTTGTCCCAATATCTCTTGAAGTTTCTCTTCACTAAGGTCAAAACCGCCTTTACTTGCTTCCCTGGTCTCAAAAAGTTTTTTGATCTCAACATAAGTACTTACCATAGTGGTTTCAGGTACTGCATCAATGATGTCATCTTTATCCATATTGATGATGTTGTCAAGAATTTTTTGGTGATTTTCTTTAAGTGTATCGTTAAAAAGCGGAAGTTTGTACTCCAGACGTTTAAGCTCTTTGTCAAAACTGTCATCACTTTTAAGTGCTGTTTCCATTGCTTTTACCAGTTCATTGATAAGTTTGGATGTCGGTCCCAGGTTAAGAAGTGCTGCTTTAAGCTGTTCTTTCTTAAATGCGATTTTAAGTCGTTCATGGATGATTTTTACAGGGTCTGTTTCAGTTTCCATGAATTCTTGAAGTTCATCACGAGATTTCATCCACTCTTTTTTAGCTTTTTCCAGTTGTTTAAAACTCTCTACAACCTGTTTAACCCTCTTATCGTTTTTAGGTTCACCAGCTTCTGTTTCACCTTCATCGTGCTCCTCTTTATCGGTATCACCTTTATCATCCTCAAAACTTTTAAAGAGTTCTTTTACACGTCTTTCACGATTTAAAAGAGGCTCTTTATAGTTAAGGATATAGCCTATAAGATAGGGAACAGAACAGATGGCATCGATGATGATATCTTCGCCTTCTTCAATGCGCATACTAAGATCAACTTCTTCCTCTTTGGTAAGCAGAGGAATTTTTCCCATTTCACGCAGATACATTCTTACGGGACTGTCTGAACGACTCCATTCAAGAAGCTCTTTCTCTTTATGAAGGTCAAATTCGCCTTCTGTATCACCTTCTGTAAGTTTTTTTCTTGCATCATCTCTTTTCTTTGCTTCTTTGGCTGTAAGATATTTTGCATACTCAGAAGCAGAAACAACTTCTACTTTGGCATCTGTTGCAAGTTTATGGATCTTCTTTGCCTGGGCAGCAGTAGGTTGTTTATTAAACTCTTTGGCAATATTTTCAAGCGTAACAACATCACCCTTTTTTTTGGACTGAAATAACGCTTCTATTTTTTTCATACTATCTTTTGATGCCATTAAAAACCTTTGATGTTTGAGGTGAAATGCCTCAGGATAATTTAAGTTGGATTATACCGAAATTTTATTAATTTTTGGTATTAAATTTGGCAATTTTTGTTTTTTTAGCTATAATCGCGAAAATTTATTAGGGTCTAGACTCTTATTATAAGGATTGAATTTGCAAGGTAAAGTTTGGAAATTTGGTGATAATATCGATACAGATTTGATCATCGCAGCAAGATATCTTAATACAAGTGAACCAAAAGAGTTGGCAAAACACGTGATGGAAGATGCAGACCCGGAATTTGTCTCTAAAATGAATGAAGGTGATATCATCGTCGCAGGTGAAAATTTTGGATGCGGTTCAAGCCGTGAACATGCACCTATTGCCCTTAAAGCAGCCGGGATCAATGCTATCATTGCTCCTACATTTGCACGTATCTTTTATAGAAATGCATTCAATATGGGACTTCCTATTTTTGAACTTCAGGAAGCTTCAGAGATCAATGAAGGTGATGTGGTCAGAGTAGATATGGATGCGGGTGAAGTGATCAATGTAACACAGGCCAAAACATATAAATTTACACCTATTCCCGAGTTTATGCAAGAACTCGTAAATGCAGGTGGGCTTATAGAATTTGCCAAAAATGAAATCAAAGCAGGAGCTTAATAGATGAAGAGTTATAGAATTGGTGTGATTAAAGGTGATGGGATTGGTCCCGAGATCGTCGATGAAGCCATTAAAGTACTTGATGCAGTTTCTGTAACACAGGGGTTTAACCTTAAGTATGAAGAGATGCTTCTTGGAGGTGCAGCTATCGATGAGACCGGTGTGCCGCTTCCGGAAGAGACAATCCAGGGTGTGAAAAAATGTGATGCAGTACTCTTTGGGGCTATTGGCGGACCTAAATGGGATAACCTTGAGAGACATCTGCGTCCAGAGACAGGACTGCTTGGCTTACGTAAAGAGATGGGTACATTTGCCAACCTCAGACCGGCAATGGTGTATGATGAGTTAGTGAATGCTTCAAGCTTGAAGCCGGAAGTGATCCAGGGTGTAGATATTATGGTGGTACGTGAGCTTACAGGCGGTATTTACTTTGGTCAGCCAAGAGAGTTGCATGAAGATAAAGCTTTCAACACTATGATTTATACAAGAGAAGAGGTAAAACGTATTGCGGTTATAGCATTTGATATCGCTATGAAACGTAAGAAGCGTGTCTGCTCTGTAGATAAAGCGAATGTACTTGAAGTGAGTCAATTCTGGAGAGAAATTGTTGAAGAAGTAGCAAAAGATTACCCGGAAGTAGAGCTCTCTCATATGTATGTAGACAATGCTGCGATGCAACTTATCCGCGATCCTAAACAGTTCGATGTAATCTTAACAGGAAATATCTTTGGTGATATTCTTTCAGATGCTGCAAGTATGCTCAGCGGGTCTATAGGTCTTTTACCAAGTGCAAGTACAGGTAAAGGAGTAGGACTTTTTGAACCTATCCACGGTTCTGCACCGGATATTGCAGGACAGGGGATCGCAAATCCTTTGGCAACTATTTCATCTGCCAGTATGATGCTTCGTTATGCTTTAGGTGAAAATCAAGCTGCCGATAAGATAGATGAAGCGATTAAAAAAGCATTGAGCGAAGGGTATCGTACGGGTGACCTTGGTGACTATGATGCAAAAGAGATCTGTACATGTACAGAGATGGGTGATATCATAGCTAACTATAGCAGTAAATAAACTATCTCAATACGTCATCTCCGTGCTGACACGGGGATGAAATGCCCATTATCAAACCTTTTCCAAACTTTTCCTCCCAAACAGATTCCAATATACTGCAAGATACTAAAACCGTTATAGAACTTATGTCTAAAGGATTTTAGGTAAAATAGTAGGTGATGAAATTCATATAAGAGAATAGAAGAAAAATAAAGGCTCCCAATGAAGATAGCTCTTAGTTTTAGCGGTGGTGGACTTAGGGCAGCAGCTCATGTGGGTGTTGTGAAATTTTTAGAGGAACAAGGTGTAGAGATATCTGCTGTATCAGGAAGCAGTGCAGGTGCAATGGTGGCTTTGATCTTAGCCACCGGTAAGTCATCTGGGGATATTTATAGGTTTATAAAAGATATAGAGACATCGGACCTCTTTAAAATGAGCCAGAATCCGGGGCTTTTTTCATTGGATAATCTGGAAAAAAAACTACAGGAAGAGGTAGGTATCACCACTTATGATCAAACCAAAATACCTCTTTATACTTGCGTAACAGATATTAATACAGGAGAGAGTCTCTATCTACATAGTGGTGATCCGGTTGCAAATACAATAGCTTCTTCTTCTTTAACGCCAACCTATGAGGCAAAAGAGATAGCGGGAAAGTTCTATGTAGATGGAGGTTTTAGTGATAATCTTCCTGTACGACCACTCAAAGAGCTGGGGGAAAAAGTACTTGCAATCAATATTAACCCTATTGTAGGCGGAAATCCCCAAGGCTTCAAATCTTTGCTTCTTCGCTCCATACTCATCATGCTCCATGCCAATGTAAGACCCTCTAAAAAAATTACTGATGCCTATATAAATATCGAAGGGGTTGCACATATGCATCTGTTTAATTTTAAAGAGATTGATGCAGCGTATGAAGCAGGATATAATGAGATAAGAGCCAAGTGGGATGACATTAGAGAAAAACTGCTATAATTCCGCAATTATAAATGAGGTAGACTAGATAGATGGAAAAAAGAGCAAGAGTTTTAATCGACTGTAATGATGCCAAAGGTTTGGTATATAAGATCTCTAAAGTCTTTTATGACAGAGATCTAAACATTGACAACAACCGTGAATTTGTAGATAAAGAACATGGAAGGTTTTTCATGCGCACGGTGGTGACGGGTCTTTTTGATGTGCAGGAGTTACTCGAAGAGCTTAAATCTGTTGCTCCGGAAGATGCACATATCCGTGTGATCGAGCCTAAAGCAAAAAAAATCATTTTGATGGCGACCAAAGAGTCTCATGCACTCGGAGATATTCTCATACGTCATGCTGATGGTGAACTTGATGCCAAAATTGAGTGTGTCATTGCAAATCATGATACGCTTGAGAGCCTTGTACGTAGATTTGATATCCCTTTCTTTCATATCCCGGCAGATGGACTCAGTAGAGAAGAACATGAGTCCCGTGTGATGAAGCTTGTAAATGAATTTGAGTTTGATTATATGGTACTTGCAAAATATATGCGTATCTTAACGCCCGCATTTGTAGAAGCGTATGACAAAAAGATCATCAATATCCATCACTCTTTTCTCCCTGCATTTATAGGTGCAAATCCTTATAAACAAGCGTATGAGCGTGGTGTCAAGATCATCGGAGCAACAGCGCACTTTGTTACCAATGACCTGGATGAAGGACCGATCATCGCACAAGATGTCATCCCCGTAAATCACCGTTTTGAGTGGAGAGATATGCAAAGGGCAGGTCGGGATGTAGAGAAGATAGTCCTTTCTCGTGCGTTGGCGCTGGTACTTCATGACAGGGTTTTTGTCAATGGAAACAAAACAGTTATTTTTTAGCAATATGTAGGGTGCGTTTGCCAACGCACCAAATGCAATTAGGAGCATTTTATATGTTTAACATAGTTTTAGTAGAACCGCAGATCCCGCCTAATACAGGTACCATAGGACGACTCTGTGTCAATCTGGGTGCCACTTTGCACCTGGTCAAACCATTAGGATTTGATATAGATGATAAAGCAGTCAAGCGTGCCGGACTTGATTATTGGGATAAGCTTGACCTGGTTGTGTGGGAAAGTTTTACAGCGTTTTTGGAAGCACACCCTATAGATGAGCATAGCTATATGGCAACGACAAAGACTGATAATCTCTATTTTAATGCACCTTTTAAAAAAGGAGACTATATCCTTTTTGGTTCAGAGACCAAAGGGATAGATGAAAAAGTACTTTTGGCTCATCCTGAACAGTGCATTACCATCCCTATGGGTGGAGCAGGCAGGAGTCTTAACCTTGGTGTGAGTGTGGGTGTCGTCATTTATGATGCTCTGCGCCAGAACTATGAAGGTTTTGAGAAGATCACCATACAAAATACGCTAAAGGAGAGTTAAATGCCGTTTGGAGATATACTTTATATTATTGCAATGTTCCTCTTTGCTTTTATGACTTTTATCATCGTGCGAAACTATTTTAGATTGAAGTTCGATGATGAGGGAAGACGCAAAGATATGTTAGATGAATATGAGGAAGAGGATAGACCTAAAGACTAACCCCCCATTTACCAACTTTTGGATAAAATCACGTAATAATTATTCTCTCATAGGAATCCAAAAGATGACACAACCACTACTTATAGAAATCGGTGTAGAAGAACTTCCTGCTATACCTCTACTTAAAATCGTATCTAACATAGAAAAAGCCTGGAAAAACATACTTGAAGAATACAAACTCTCTTGTGACTTTGAATTTATCTATACCCCTAGAAGACTTGTACTTAAACATACTGCAATGGCAAGTAAACAAGCAGACAGTACTGTTGAACTTATGGGACCTCCTTTACAAGCTGCTATTAAAGACGGTGAGCCTACGAAAGCGGCGGAAGGATTTGCCCGTAAGTGTGGTGTGAGCTTTGAAGAGCTTGGGCGTGCAGATAACAACGGAAGAGAAGTACTCTACTTTAAAAAAGAGGAGAAGGGTGCAGATACAGCTTCACTTCTTCAGGAGATGCTGGAGAAGTGGATAGCCTCTATGTCATTTGGAAAGATGATGCGTTGGGGTGCCAGAAGCGATGAATTCATTCGTCCTGTCAGATGGCTTCAGGTAAGACTGGGTGAGAATTCTGTACCTGTAGAACTTTTTGGTGTCTCATCAGATACAAAAACCTTTGTACATCGTATGGTGAGTTATGATGCTGTAGAAGTAGCGAACATTGATGACTATGAAGCTGTTTTGGCTGAGGGTGCCGTCATGCTTCAGCCTAAAGAGAGAGAGTTTAAAATCTTGTCTGAGTTTGATGCTTTGGAGTCTGAGCATAATATCATCATAGAGAGAGACAGAGCACTGCTTGCTGAGGTGGTAGCGATCACTGAAAATCCCAAAGCACTTGTAGGCACATTTGATGAGCTTTTCCTGGAGCTTCCACCTGAAGTGATCATTACTTCTATGAAAGAGCATCAACGTTATTTTCCTGTATTTGAAAAAGGGAAGATAGCCAACAAATTTGTGGTAGTGAGTAATGCCTACACAGATGACTACAGCAAAGTAGTAGCAGGGAATGAGCGTGTACTCAAACCACGCCTTGCCGATGGTCTTTTCTTCTATAAAAATGACTTGAAAAATGGACTCTCTACTGATGGTCTTGAAAAAGTACAATTCATCGATGGACTCGGTACACTTGCAGATAAGATCACAAGAGAGAAGAACATCGCTATTCGTCTTCTTGCACTCTATATGGACAAAGTAGAAGCACAAACAGGTAAAACGTCAGCAGAGTTGGAAAAGGCTATGGACAAGTCAGTCAACCTTGCCAAAGCAGACCTTATGTCAGAGATGGTGTATGAGTTCACAGAACTTCAAGGGCTTATGGGGTACTACTATGCCAAAGCACTTGGAGAAGATGAGCTTGTCTATACTGCCATAAAAGAGCAGTATATGCCTGTAGGTGAGGGTGCAGAGCTTCCAAGTTCTGTTTTCTCGTCTATCGTGGCGATGAGTATCAAACTGGACACACTCTTTGGACTATTCTCTGTAGGGAAAATTCCAACAGGTTCTAAAGATCCATTTGCTCTTCGTCGTGCAGTAAACGGTATTGTCCGTATCGTGACAGAGTATGATCTTCCGTTCAATATCGATGATGTTATCGATCTTCTTAAAGATGCGTATGATGAGTTTGATACGAAGTTGTTAAGTGATTTCATCATAGAACGTATCAACAAATCACTCGATGCCAACCCGTCGGTCATCGCTGCAGTACTTGCTTCAGGTGAAAGAGATATCAATGAGATAGCCAAAAAAGTAGCTGCGCTCAATGAGATAGTCTCTTCTGATGCCTTTAAAGAGCAGTTCACCACATTTAAACGTGTGGCAAACATCTCCAAAGATGTAGATCTGGAGAGTGATTTAACTATAGATACTACACTCTTTAAAGAAGATGCAGAGGTTACGCTTTACAATGCTTATGAAAAAGTCATTAACCAAGATTACGTAGATTATAAAACACAACTTGAAGCGTTGTTTGGACTTAAGCGTGAACTGGATGCTTATTTTGATGATGTGATGGTAAATACGGATGATGAAGCATTGAAAACCAATAGACTTCATACTATCGGGTCTGTATACAAGACGTTTAGGGATATTGCGGATATTAAAGAGATCTCGGTTTAAAATAACTCCCAATACGCAATAACATTGTGTATGCATTCCACCTCGGGAGAGGTGGAACGAGGGTAGCCTTCACTTCCGAGGTGCCTAGTTCTTTCACAGTCTCTCTGTGTGGGAATGTGCCCCGCAGGAAATGCCTTTAGGGTGTATATAGAACTATAAATCGTAAAATAACTCCCAATACGCAATAACATTGTGTATGCATTCCACCTCGGGAGAGACTGTGAAAGAACCCATGGAAGTGGAGACTTCAGTCCCACCAAAAAGCTTT